>Ga0208900_1001750_pt1 | contig 10958 bp, 5 predicted proteins | sample AntAceMetag02UKK_FD_184763 | JGI IMG/M metagenome (GOLD analysis project Ga0208900, IMG submission 184763) | Saline lake microbial communities from Ace Lake, Antarctica - Antarctic Ace Lake Metagenome 02UKK (SPAdes) (version 2) | ecosystem: Environmental > Aquatic > Non-marine Saline and Alkaline... | reverse complement strand
CCTGCAAGCCTTCGTAGGTTTGGTTTACGCCGCCAATCTTGCCCACATCTTCGCCAAAGGCAACAACGCGCGGATTATTCCCAAAAATATAATCAAAGTTATCCCGGAGAATTTCCCTTCCGGGGATTGATTTAGCATCGTCGGCATATACCGGGGCGACAGGATCAATCTTCAATGCCGAAAACTGGTCTTCGTTGTAAAGGTGCGAGTTGAAGCGATCGCGGTTGTTTTCCATCGCCTTGTCGAACCATTTAGTAACATTGGTCTTCAGCGAGTTTTCCGGATTGCTGCATGAGTTGCAAATCAAACGCAATGTACGCTTGGCCGACGACATGGTGTCCTTACGGATTGGTTCGCCCACCTTTGCCAGGTCTTCTTTCAGGGCTTCAATCCTTTCGGTTTTCGAGCAGTTACAGGTACTCACGTCAACCATCTTCAGGAAGTCATCCCGTTTTTTCTTGAGTGGGGCTGTGTAGTTTTGCCAGGCTTTCTTCTTTGCTTCCCTCACCCGTTTCACGGCAGCCTTTTCAATGTCATCAAGTTCTTCTACTATGGCAATACCTTCGTTGATGATCCACTCGCGCATCTTTTTAATACCATCAAATTCAGTTTCAAATTCCAACCTTTCCTTCGATTTATATCTTTCGTGCGAACCCGAAGTAGAATGTCCTTGCGGTTGTGTGATTTCATTTACATGAAAAAGCACCGGTTTGTGCAGCTCGCGGCAAAGTTTCACACCCTCGCGATAAGCTTGAATTAATGATGGATAATCCCAACCTTTAATTTTATAAATCAAAAATCCTTGCTTCTCCTTTGTTTCTTCAAATCCGCCCAGTGCTTCCGAAATACTGCCCTTTATTGTTTGAAATTCCTTCGGAACAGAAATCCCATAACCATCATCCCATACTGACATTGCCATGGGCACTTGCAGCAAACCTGCCGCATTCATGGTTTCCCAAAATGCACCTTCTGAAGTGGAAGAGTCGCCAATAGTACCAAATGCCACTTCATTTCCATTTATCGAAAACTGGTCGAATTGTTTGAGGTCTGGATTATTCCTGTAAAACTTTGATGCATAAGCAAGCCCAAGCAAACGTGGCATTTGCCCGGCTGTGGGCGAAACGTCGGCAGATGAATTCTTCAAATCGGTTTGTTTCATCCAACTGCCATCGGCATTGATGTAGCGTGTAGCAAAGTGGTTGTTCATCAAACGGCCAACAGTACCGGGATTAAAGTCCTGGTCGGGGTCGCCATAAAGCTGGGCGAAAAACTCTTCTAAAGTAAACATGCCGGCAGCCATCATAAAAGTTTGGTCGCGGTAGTAACCCGAACGCCAGTCGCCATTTTGGAAGGCACGGGCCATGGCCAGTTGAGGGATTTCCTTTCCATCACCAAAAATCCCAAACTTGGCTTTTCCAGTCAGCACTTCCCTGCGGCCCATCAGGCTGGCCTGACGGCTTTCGTGGGCAAATTGGTAGTCTTTTAGAATATCTTCTTTATTAAGCTGAACTGTATTTTTCGTTTGTCTTTTCATAAATCTATCTCTATCCCCGTACTTTGCACTTCCCAGGCAAAGGGGTTTGTATTATTAAATTCTGATTCGCCTTTAGGATGTGGTTCTATTCTCAAATCAATTTTACGCCTCGACCTCATTAGCTGCATTTGAGTTTCAAAAAAATCAGTCATATTGCATAAAACCACAGCAATATCAATATCGCTGTCTTCGCTTTCCTGGCTCAAGGCACAAGAACCAAATAAAAATGCTTTTTTAACATCTAATTCGGCGGGCAATTGCCTAACATACCTTGATGCTGTACCTATAATTGTTTTCTTAACCATGATTCCAGATTAGTTACAAAGATAGAAAAATACGCTGACCTCAACACTTGTGTAAACAAATATCCTTCTGACCAGAAAACCAAACTATGAATCCTCTACGAGGATTTTAAACTGTTGGTCTCTTGTTTAACTACTACAATTCTGAAACCTCTACGAGGTAAAAACCACCAATATTAATCCTATTAAAATTTTCAAAAACTGCTTACTACAAAATTACCCTTTCCGGGGCTATAGCAATCGTAGGATTGCTTTTCACAATACTTTTTCTCCTTACTGATTATGCATTGATTACACAGCTTAAGGAACAGTTCAAATATTAGCATATTACCTCGTAGAGGTTGCAGAATTGTAACAATATGACAGGAAAGAACAAGAAAAATCCTCGTAGAGGATTCATAAAATCAGGGGATATGAATTAAAATTTGAAATTTGTGGTACACTCTCATCACCGACTTATTTTCTCCGGTAAACTGATGAAAAACATAACACCTTATTTTCTTGAGCTTTGAACCACAAAAGTAATCTTTTGCCATCAAAACAAAAAAAGCCCCGCCGGAATTGGCAGGGCTTTCATGAGTAAAGTGTTGGAAAATAAAAATATATGAAATAAATATGCTTTGTTAAAGATTCTTAATCGGTGAGTACTGAAGGGTGAATAATTGTCTTTGGATTCTTACAGTTCACTGTTCACCAACCACTCTTCACTCAACTACAATCCTATCAATGGGATCGGTATCATACTCAAATATCGTGGAATTTCATTCACCGAACTTTCATCTTCTGTTTCTTCGATTTCTTCAATTTCCATTCCCTCAACATAAGGCTTCAAACCATTGCGTGTCATGATCCAGGTTTTACCTTCATAGCCTTTATTGCGTACTCGCCAGTTGGGGTTTTCATCAAAGAAATCTTCCATATTTTGATCGAAGTGTACGATTTGTCCTTCGGGGATTTCTATCTCCAGTTGCACTTCCTGTGCACGGAGAACTGCATTATGAGGGAAATAATAATAGGTGGAAAGGCTGAAGGATGTGTCGGTATTCGAAACGTGGTATTCAAGTGCACGGGCGCGCTGACGGGCTTTATCGCGACTTGATCCCTTGGCATAAGCCGTTATACTTACACCTGCTACTTCAGTTGCACTCTTCCGAAACTCTACATATGGGACATTAAAAATAGATATGCCATCATCGTCGATTCTGGCACTGTACTCTCCGTCGAAAACCTCAAATGTGCCTGTTCGACTGTCAATGTGTTTATCGTCCTGAACATCAAAATACAAGATTTGCTTTTCAGGCATTTGTATTTCAAGAGGAGGGCTGATTTCACCTGCCGAATGTCGGAAATCCATCCCGATGTTTGCCCCCACTACCATTGCAAGTAGCAAGCCAAGTAGCCATAATGCCAGGGTACTTATCCCAAAATATGGAACCTTAACCCGGCTACCCAGGAGAAGTCTGAAGCCCAGATATATTAATGCGATAAGTGGAATCCCGAAAAATAGGATCACTCCAATGATAGCCATTATTCCCATAAGTGGGGTAGTGAAAATCATATCCATGAATTGCATCAACTGGAAATTTACAAGCTCACCATTTTCAAAGAACGAAAAACTACTAAAACCTGCGGTACCTGCTATAAAAGCAATGATTAAGCCAAGACCAGTGAATATAAATATGATGCCCAGAAGGATGGCTATGATTTTGAAAACGATTCGAAGGACAGTGCCAATGAAGTCGATCAGGTTGTCGAAAAACCGGTTGCTACCTGCGCTTTTTTTTTTGAAGGTCTCCTTTGCTTCGCCAGCAAACTCATTGAATTTACCTTTCACATTGTCAAACTCATCCCGAACGGACCGTTCTATATTCGAGATGTTGACGGGCTCCCCCCGCATTTCGAGTTTTTCGGCCGTGGTGATGGCTTCGGGGATTACTATCCAAAGAACGACGTAGGCAATCAAACCAAAAAAGCCAGCAAATAGTGAAACTACAAACAGTACCCTTATCCAAACCGGGTCAATATTGAAATAGGCTGCAAGGCCACTTGACACACCGGCAATCATGCGTCCATCAGGGTCGCGGTAAAGCCTTTTGCCCCGGCTGTAAGTGTATGGTTTGTACTGTTGCGGTTCTTCATATTCGCTGTCTTCATCCATTTCGGAGGGCTCACCCATTATTGAGATCACCTCCTGGATGTCTTCGATAGAAATAACCTGTTTGTTGTCCTGCAGTTTTTCCTGTAACACTTCGGCTATGCGGCTTTCGATATCAGTAATGATTTCTTCCTTGCCTTCCATTTTGGCGAAGTGCCGTTTTATGCTGTTCAGATAGCGGCTTAACCGTTCAAACGCATCGTCGTCGATGTGAAAGATAATACCGCTGATGTTTATCGAAACTGTCTTTTTCATTATGATGGGTGATTTTTATTCTTCAACAATTATAATTTGGGGATTCACAATTTTATTCACTGAGTAGATGAGATCATCCCATCCTACATGCAGTTCTTTAAGGACTTTCTCACCAATTTCGGTGATCTTGTAGTATTTTCTGGGTGGCCCCGATTTGGATTCCTCCCATCTGTAACTAAGCATGCCGTCATTCTTCAAGCGTGTTAGCAAAGGGTAGAGGGTACCTTCCACCACTATGAGCTTCGATTCCTTTAACTTCCCAAGTATGTCAGACGCATAAGCATCTTCGCTCTGGGAAATAATGGAGAGAATACAAAGCTCCAGTACCCCTTTTCGCATTTGTGATATTGTTTTTTCAGTATTCATGCTGCAAACATAATACGTTTTTTAGTACTATGCTAAACAAAGTACTAATTATTTTTTATTATTGTTTTTTACAAACTACCTTGCATTGTTGTAGTACTATTAAAAACAGATGGTTATGTCCTTATTTTGATTTAATCAAAATTAAACGGGTACACGAAGGTGCAAAGGGTAAATGTTAAATATTTTTAAGATTGGCGAAGAATGAATCTTCTTTTTAATAAAAGAAGATGAATGGTTTAAATGGAGTGGCAAAGAATTAGAAAACAAATCTGTCCTTTTCAGCGCAATCCGCGTCCGGAAAAATATGACACGGATTAAACGGATAAGAATACTGGGCGGGTTAAAGGTTTCCATGTCATCATGTCTTGGGCGATGGAAAGTTTTTTCCCGAAATTCCATCGTCCCCCAGCTAGCGGAAAGGGTTGAGCCTGCCTCGCCCGCCTCGCTGTAGCTCCGGCGAAGCGGGCCGGCATGACAGGGCTGAAGTCATAAGAGTTTTGCAAAGAATACAAACACCTAAATAATTACCTTATTCTAATAATTTTAGCGGCCAGAGTTGAAGCTCGTTTCATTTTTCACTTACATTCATTTATTCCAAGGCTTCACTTTTCTGTTTCCCAAATATATTTTCACAATGGGCTTACGCATTGAATAATATTTTCGATATTTGCGAAACATGGTGTAAAACTTGTTCACCAATACCATTGGCGAATTAACAAGATCGAACTCCAAACGATTCATACAATGAAAACAATTCAATATTTTAAGCGCATACATTTTTCATTTATAGCAGGAATCATCCTGACTTTCTTACTTTTAAATGCAATACCCGAATCCTCCAAAGGCATAAAAGCACAACAGCAGCAAACATTTAAATCTTTGCCCGACAGCACAAACCATCCCACCCGTGGAACGCAAGCATCCCCTATTCTTAATAATGGAAAAAATGATGATCAGAAGCTCAGGGCAATTCATTCGAGCCAATACAACGATCACAAAAAATCTCGGCTCTCCAAAGCATCAGTCAGCGCGACATACTCAAGCGGAGACATCGATACCGATCTGGACTTTCAATTAATTACTCAATCTTCATCTTGTCCCGGCTCGTTAACTGTTACCATCCCTACAGGAGTTGTTATCACTTCTGTTGATGTTGAATATGATATGCTGGCATCGGGAAATGGAGATATGCAAGATCAACGATCTCAACTACGGTGTGTTTCTACAGGAGGTACTTATGAGTTGAGCTTAGCAGAGGGAATTGGTAATACATCCGGAACCTATTCATACAGCCGTACCGGATTAAGTATTGCGAATGGTGTTGGTGGTGGTGGAGATATAGACTTTGAACTCCATGCAGGACGGACGTTAAGAAACAGTGGATGTACGAGTAACAAGAATAAAGTTACTGACAATACCTGGACAGTTACAGTTTATTACTCCAATGATCCGGTTCCCGATTTCACAGCAAATCCAACTTCCGTAGTCACTTGGCAACCCGTTACTTTTACCGACATTTCTTTAGGGACAATTAGCTCTTGGAGCTGGGATTTTGGTGCAGATGCCATACCAGCCACAGCAAACACCCAGGGACCTCACTCTGTGGCCTATTCATCGGATGGGTCGAAAACAGTGAGTTTAACCCTGAATGGATCCTTTACTGAAACCAAAACCTTTGTAGTTAATGTGGCCGATCCGGTAATGTCTATCGATAATACTTACACTAGTGGCGATCTTCCAACAGATGGTGCATTTCGAAACCTAAGCGGGTCCTCATCATGCCCCGGAAACCTAACAGTTACAATTCCTATTGGTGCAGTAATTACAGCCGTTGATGTTGAATATGACATCACCGCACGAAATAATGGTTGGATGTCGGAGCAACGAAGCCAGCTCAGGTGTACATCCACCGGAGGTACCTCAGAAACCACATTATACGAGGGGACCGGAAATTCTGTAGGCACACAGAGTTACTCCAGAGCAGGCCTGGATATTGCCAATGGTGTAACCGGTGGTGGAGACATCGATTTTGAACTCCACACTGGAAGAACATGGCCCTATACACAATACACCTGTAATACTACATACAACTACGTGGCAAACAATACCTGGATTGTAACGGTATATTATAGTTTCGATCCGGTGGCAAATTTTTATGCCGATGACACCTTTGTTGATATTGGGCAAACCGTTAATTTTACTGATATTTCCCTTGGCCCCGTTACAAGCTGGAACTGGGATTTTGGGACAAGTTCTGCTCCCGGCACGGCAACCACGCAGGGTCCTCATGCTGTAAGCTATAGTTCATCCGGGCATAAAGATGTTAGCCTCACCGTAAATGGCTCATTCAACGAAACCAAAAATAATTACATTTTTGTATCAGACCCTAACAATTGGCTTAAATGGGATGATAACATCAACAGCGGAGCTATTGGTGGAGTAACAATAACCTGGCAATCTGCTGTAAGATTTGAACCTGCCGACTATAGTAGCTATGGAAACAGTCAAATAACCATGATCAGGGTTTATATTGAAGATTTACCTACTACTACTACAGTAAAAATATGGCAGGGTTCCAGCCAACTCAATCTTGTGGAATACGTAAGTCAGGTGTTTACTCCGGTTGCTGATAGTTGGAATGTAATTACATTAGCCCAACCATACACGATAAATAGCACTGAAGAACTTTGGTTTGGAATTGAATGGGGGAACCCTGGCACCAGTATTTATCCGGCAGGAAACGATGCTACTACCTCTCAAGTTGGAAAAGGGGATCTTTACAGAACAGATGTTACCGACCATAGTGCATGGGCAACTTTATACTCTGCAAACATTGATGGCGACTGGAACCTCCAGGCCTATTTGGTGGAAGCAGGAAGCTGGATTGGTGTTGTATCTTCACAGTGGGAAAATCCTAACAACTGGTTCTCTACTTCAGTCCCAACTGCTTCAACAGATGTAAACATACCTATCACCCCAAACGATCCGCTTATTCGATCCAATGTGGAAATTAACAGTTTGCTTATCGAATCCGGGGCATCATTAACAGTTTTACCGGATGTGGGTTTAACTGTAAATGGTAACGTTCAGAATGATGCCGGAACCTCCGGAATAATTATCCAATCCGATATTGCAGGCACAGGCTCTTTCATCTCATCAACAAGTAGTGTTTTAGGAACCTTTCAGCGTTACATAAAAGGTGAACCAGAAGCCTGGCATGGAATGTCGTCCCCAATGGTTGCCCAGGAAATCTCAGGCGATTTCACACCTTCAGGAACCTATGGCGATGGAACAGGATACGATTTTTATACCTGGTACGAACCGGATACTTCATGGATTTACCTGCTCAATACCAGCTTCCCGCCAACCTGGGCCGATGCCAATGGCAGCAATTTTTTCCTCCAGGGATCTGGTTACATGGTTTCCTACCAGGAGACCAATCCAACACTAAATTATGTGGGCACTTTTGCCACAGGTGCTATTAATGCCCCAATAACCTTAACAACCGGGGTAGGCGATCAATTCGGTTCAAACCTACTTGGGAACCCCTACCCTTCTTCCATCGACTGGAAAGCAGCTACAGGATGGTCTCGTGGCGACCTTGATCTCACTGGTGGTGGCTATAACATTTGGATTTGGAACGACACCGCTTATAATTACGGTGTTTACAATTCAGCTTCAGCAAGTGATCTTGGAACTTTAGGTATAACACGGCACATTCCTCCCACGCAAGGCTTCTTTGTACTTGCCTCACAATCCGGAAATTTGGGGATGACCGATGACATTCGCGTAAATGATGGCTCTTCAAATTGGTTAAAGTCTAAAGGTGAAAAGCCCAATATATTTTTTCTCAGCGTAATTTCCGAGGATGGTTTTGGTGATGATGAAATTATGCTGGAAATGAACCATGATGATTCAAAAACCGGAGCATACAAACGATTTAGCTTTGTTCCTTCAGCTCCCAGTTTTTGGATTCCCCGAAGCGGGCAATACTACACCTCATTAATGATCGATAGTTTAACCCAATACCCTGTGATTCCCGTATCGTTTACTGCCGGAAAATCCGGAAGCTATAAAATAAGCTCAGTCTTTTATCAGGAAGATATTGAGCTTGCTTTGCTCATCGACAAACAAACCGGGTTGACCCACGATTTACTCAAAGAAAATGAAGTGAGCATTCTTGCATCCGACGCTGATAACCCCGGAAGGTTTATCCTGCAGTTTAGTCCCGGCAACTATCCTGATCCACACGACCAATTACCGATTCGGATTTACACCTACAATCAAAACCTTTACCTCGACCTGAGATTAGTTGATGGCCCATGTCATACCGAAATTTACAATATGACCGGTGCAAAATCTTTTGACAATACATTTATGGGCGGCCAACAATATCAAATAAACTTCCCAAATTTGATAGGGGCGTTTGTTGTTAAAGTAAGCGGGGACACCGGTCAAAAAACACAAAAAGTGATTTTTTAAGTTGTTGATTTTATGATGATCAACATTTCACAAACCTTATTAACCTGAGTTTGATATAATACAAAAGGACTCTCAACCGCAAACCCCATCGAGGTGACACAGCTTTGATGAGTACTGGGAGTGTTTAAAACCCTGTCTTTTCGAGCTCCAAGCCCCGAAATAAGTGGCCTCAATGTGTGATGACAAAGCCCAAGTGCTTTAGTTTTGTGTTTGACTTTATTAGTGGAGACCTTCCAGGTTTTTGCTAATAAGACTTCATTTTTATTAAATTTTGTTATGTTCCTAAATTAGAAACCTGGAGGTCTTTTTGTCCAGATTCATTTCAATACTTTACAATTAGTTGTCATTAGTAGCTCCAAGCCCCGAAATAAGTGGCCTCAATGTGTGATGACAAAGCCCAAGTGCTTTAGTTTTGTGCTTGACTTTATTAGTGGAGACCTCCAGGTTTTTGCTAATAAGATTTCATTTTTATTAAATTCTGTTATGTTCCTAAATTAGAAACCTGGAAGGTCTTTTTGTCCAGATTCATTTCAATACTTTACAAGCTCCATTTCAATACTTTACAATTAGTTGTCATTAGTAGCTACAAGCCCCGAAATAAGTAGCCTCAATGTGTGATGACAAAGCCCAAGTGCTTTAGTTTTGTGCTTGACTTTATTAGTGGAGACCTTCCAGGTTTTTGCTAATAAGATTTCATTTTTATTAAATTCTGTTATGTTCCTAAATTAGAAACCTGGAAGGTCTTTTTACTCATTTCAATGCTTTACAAAAACTTGACATTAGTACCACAAAGAAAAACCTATTCTCTTTTGTCAAGCTACTCACTTTTCGTTAAGAAACCGATCAAGTGTATAATTACTTTACATTTCTATTTATACCCAAAATGACAGCTAAAATTCAATGTAAATTAATTATACGTCTTTTTGTTTTATTTATACATTTTTGAGTTCTGTTTTTCAAAGCTTTACATTTCTATTGTAAATTACTTTACACCAAAGCACATACTTTACATTAACCTTTCTTGCCATACGTAAAGTTTTGACCTATATTTGTACTGCAAGCGTTAAGATAATTTACAATGAAAATAATAAAATATTTACTCCCGATCTTCTTCGCAATTTTTCTCTCACCATATACCTATGCACAAGTTATTGCCATCGGACATGCTACTGCCGAAGTTGTAGAAGCTGTTTCAGCATCCTCAGCCACAAACGATCTGGTTTTACTCCAACAAAATGCAACTCCCGAAAATCTTGACCTTGGAAACTTCACATTAAACGGTGGCTCCAACTCAGTTTGCGCTGTTGTTGTAAACGCCTCACAACTTACAAGCGAAAACGGGAACGAAGTATCATTTACAGCAAATACAAGCAACAACAATAATATTATGAATAGCGATGGTTCACAGGTTTTCAATTTCAAAGGAAATGCCGGAACAGATATCCTGAGCCAAGCAGACAAAAACTACGCAGGACAATATAATGTAGTATTTGCCTACAATTAGCCTGGCGTATTCATAAACTATACTTAGCCTGATTAGTGCCTGTCTATAAAGTTGTAACCCACCACACACCCCTCTAACCTGCCTAGCCGGCAAGGCTGGCTCCCCTGAAGGGGAGAACCAGCCAACGCACTGGTAGCGAGGGGTCTCCCCTCTAGGGGACTAAGGGGTCGCGCGGGCAAAATCAGAAAAGTGCCGACTTTATAGACGAACACTAATTAATACAGACATTTCATAGGACCTGTAACACTTCAATAACAGCATAATGCTTTTCCAAATTTGGGAAAGCGTTTGTTGTTTGGGCACTATTATTTCATCAAACACATGGCCTAAACCCTATATTTGTTAAAACTTACATTTCTC
>Ga0208900_1001749_pt1 | contig 10963 bp, 6 predicted proteins | sample AntAceMetag02UKK_FD_184763 | JGI IMG/M metagenome (GOLD analysis project Ga0208900, IMG submission 184763) | Saline lake microbial communities from Ace Lake, Antarctica - Antarctic Ace Lake Metagenome 02UKK (SPAdes) (version 2) | ecosystem: Environmental > Aquatic > Non-marine Saline and Alkaline... | reverse complement strand
TCGTTCAGCTTTCACACCATTTTTTAAAATCCTATCCAAATTTGGCGTTTCCGTTTTATCTGCATAATCCCACCTAAAGCCATCCATCGAAAGTACAACAAGATAAGGTTGTTCTTTTAATTCCGATCCCGTTTGGTTGCACGAAATAAGCAAAAACAATATGGGTAAAACGAATAAGAAATTTAGAATTTTAACGAGGTTTAAAGATTGTGTATTTTTCATTTTAACAACAAATTAGTGTGTATTTCCTATTAATGATTTTTAGTTTTCAAAAATAAAAAAAGAGGCCCGAAACGAGCCTCTTTTTCAGTTTAAAAAAATCAAAATATTTTTTTTAGAAAATATATCTCAGACCAATCTGGCCTTGCCATCTCGAACTGCTAACACCTGAGTCGCTGATATTGTAAATATCTTTAACTTGTGTATCGCCTGTATAGGTAAATTCGGGTGTGGTACCATTTTCTTCAAACCCTTCAAAATTGATCAAAGTGTAAGCATCGTTACCGATATCCCTGCGGGCACCCCAATCGCTATTTAGCAAATTGGTGAAGTTAAAAATATCGAAGGTAAACTGGAAAGTATGCTTTCTGCCATTAATATCCATGAAGAAATCCTGGGCAAATTTAAAGTCGATAATACTTTCGAAAGGAAGACGAGCACCGTTTCTTTCGGCATAGCCACCACGGTTGTCATTCAAATACTTATCATCTTCGATAAATGTATTCAATTGATTCCACTGATCGGCTGCTGACACATAGTCATCTTCGCCGGGAGCTCCGATATCAACAAGGTTAATTTCGCTGGCATCATTTGGAATCCAAATCAAGTTTCCGGAATTTTCACCTTCACCATTCAAATCACCATAGTCGTTATAAACGTATGAATAGCGGTGGCCTGACTGGCCATTGTAGTACAAGCTAAATGTAGATGCAAAGTTATTGGCATACTCAATGCGATATGAAACAAAGGCCATAATTCTTGAACCCAAATCAAAATCGGAATAACTGAGGTCGAGATTATTCAGACCATTTACATTTTCCATATAGCGCCATTGTGACGAGTTTTGTGATGAAGTACCGTCATTCAATGATTTTGAACGGCCAAAGGTATAGGCTATATTGGCAGCAAGGCCTTTATCAAATTGCTTGCTCACCATTGCAGTAAAGTTATATGCTGCACCATCGTTGGTATTTGTGCCAAGAATAATCCTGTCGTACTGTGAATCGATTTTTGTACCAGGATAAAGCGGACGATTGTCTGCTCCACCAGTTAGTTGCTTATCAGCAGGAGTTTGGTTCAGGTTAAAATATAGAATATTGTTGAGTGTTTTGGTGTACATGGCTTCCAGTGTTCCAACAACACCCCATGGCAGTTTGTGGTCAACAGCAACACTTGTGCGGAGAACCTGAGGGTATTTAAAGTCTTCGGCAAACAAGTCCATTTGTCCTGAAGGTACGGCGTCAGCAGCACCAAAGTCTTCGTTGGTATATTGCTGATCCCATTGTGGGCTGAATGGAAGGCCAATGCCACCAGAATTTCTAACATAAACACCACCGATAGTAACACCATTGTTAGTGTAAGCTCCTCCCGGCCAAACCAATGGCAGGCGGCTCGTAAACATACCAACACCACCACGGAGCTGAGTCGTTTTGTCGCCATTGATATCCCAGTTAAAACCAACGCGTGGGTTAAACATCAACTGAGATTTTGGCATTTTACCTGCCTGGGCACCATAAGTATCAAGTCCGGCAGCTTCAACAGCTGACAGAGTTACATCGTTAAATTCATCCCATACATAGCCATACTGTCCTGGGTTTGGCTCATCATTATAGAATGGAATATCAAACCTCAGACCCACAGTCAATTTAAATTTATCATTTACTTGCCAGTCGTCCTGTGCATAGAAACCAATTTGCATGGTATTAAAATCAGCAGCAGCTTTAGAACCATCACCAACTACATCATCAAGTAATGAGTAACCTCTTTCGTATTGAACAGCTTGTTCGTCATTTAGGAAATCAGCAAGACTGTTGAAACGATATTCACCAAATGCTTTACGCATAAAGAGATTGTATGAATGACTCATTTCAAGGTTAGCACCAAAAGTAAAGGTATGTGCTCCTTTGTAAATAGAGAAGTTATCATTAACAGTAAAAATATCCTGATCTAACTGGTTTCCTGTTGAGTAAGGTTCAGAACCAAAATAAATACTTCCCGATCCATCATAAATTTGAACTGCAGGGAACTTACCACCAATAGGATCACGATTATCGCGAACTGTTGTGTAACCAACAATCAAACTATTTGATTTGTCGTTCCAGTTGCTTTTTAATTCAGCAGCAAATGAGTTGGTAATACTTGGGAAATAAACACCACGATTAGAAAAGTTTATTGAAGAGTTGGATGAAGTAGCCGCACTTGTAGAAGTATTGTTAACATAACTGTGACGAACCATTAACTTATGTGTTTTATTAATATTCCAGTCCAAACGAGCAAAAAACTTATCACTTTCGAGTTTACTGGCCGGATTTAAATATTCGCCCGGATCGTATCCGTAACCTTGTAATTTATCAACCAACTGACCTAAAGCGGCTTCATCTGAATCTCCGTTATAGTTAGCAAAAGTATAAGGCTTTGGTGTTTCATCGCGCTGGAATTCGGCACTTACAAAGAAGAATAATTTGTTTTCGATGATTGGGCCACCCACTCTGAAACCGTAAGTATTTGCAGTAAAGTCGGGCAATTTTTCAGGATCATCTGTTTCGATGAGTCCCGGAGTTTTTCCGGCCATACCTTGATTTCTGAAAAGATAATAGGCTGAACCTTCGAAACTGTTGTTACCCCTGCGCGTAACAGCGTTGATACTTGCTCCGGTAAATCCACCCTGACGAACATCGTAAGGTGAAAGTACAATTTGGAACTGGTCGATAGCGTCCAGAGATATGGCTGTACCACCGGTTTGTCCACCATTGGTTCCTTGTGCAGCCAGTCCAAATACATCATTGTTTACAGCACCATCAATAGAAATGGCATTGTAACGGTTGTTCATACCGGCAATTGAAATGGCACCATTGCTTGAAACACTTGCTTGCGGTGTGAGCCTTGTAAAATCCGCAATGCTTCTGTCGAGAGTTGGCATTTTCTGGATTTCATCATTACTTACATAGGTTTCAGTACCCTTACGGTTACCATCAAAAACATCGCTTTGATTAGCAACGATCTCAATACCTTCAAGGGCTTGAGCTTGTTCACTCAGGTTAACATCAAGTTTTAATGTTTGACCCAGGGTGAGAAAGATACCTTCCTTTACAAAAGGCTCATAGCCAACAAAAGTGATGGTCACTTTGTAGGGCCCACCTACGTTCATGTTGGGCAAACGATAATACCCATCAAGGTCGGTTACAGTTCCATACTGTGATCCTGATGGAACATCAATGGCCACAACCGTAGCTCCCGGCAATGTTTCGCTGTTGGTTCCGATTACACGACCATTCATACCTGAAGTGGTGGAACCTTGTGAAAAGGCTGCCTGCGTAAAAAACATTAACGCAAATGCGGTAATTAAACTTAGTAAATTCTGTTTCATACTCTTTGAAGTTTTAGTGTTTAAAAATAAGTTTTGAAACTATTAGATTTAATAAAAAACAATTCAAAAAAAGGTCTGCCAAATTAAACAATAAGGCATTACTACAATGAGATTTTACAATCTTTTTTTAACCATTTATTAACATTTTTTACAAATGCTAAACTCGTCAAATATGGCTGCGAAAGTAATTTTCTAAGAGATGTAAAAAGTACTTTTTGAATTTAATTTAATGTTAAATTTCTAAGCATTTTTTATCAATTAAAAACCAGTATTTTACAATGACACAATTTTAGATAGACACAATTAATTATTTTAAAAACCGTCAGGCATAAAAAAATCCGGTCACACTTTATGGCCGGATTAGTATTTAAGGTCCACTACCATTTTTGTGGATACAAATTCAATTATTATTAAAATAGATTTCTCCCGGCAACACTTCGCTACACTTGTGTTTTGTTCGAAATGACCCTTCTACGATTGATTTAGGGGGAAAGGGAGAAATCTATTGCCAATATTTCATCAGAAAAAGATTAAACATCGTGTTTATAATAATTTCTTTGCATGGGATTCTCGGTAGTAAAGTATTTAATAATTGTTTTCCATTAAAAGCTCAATTTCAACATCACATTAAAAGTTCTACCAAAACCCCAAAACCCCCTGAAACTTTCCAGATCATGGTCAGCTCCATCTTCACCCCGAATGATGTGTTCAGAATCTAAAAGGTTGTAGCAGCTCAGGTTAAGCATCGCCGGAAGGTTTATAAATTCGAATGGATAGTAAAGATGCAAATCCACGATGGAGTATCCGGGAATGCGGAAAGGTTGGTTTTTATCCTCAGGATTGTTTCGGCCTGAAGGATCGAAAGCAGCATAAACATTATCATAATACACCCAATTAACCGTGAGATTAAAAGCACTCAAGATGTTAAGATTACCATAAATCCCCACCTGAAATTGTGGAGCACCACCCACGTAAAGCCCATCAGCAAAAACATTAACCGTATCCACGGGTGTGTTGTTATCATCAAACAAAGTTGCTGAGACATTATTTTTCCATTTCCAGTTTCCAATAGACAGAATACCACCCAAGTTGAGGGATTTGGAAAAACGATGTTCAATCTCTGCTTCCAGACCTGTATGCAAAGCATCGAGACCGGTAACAAAGGCACGCGTCTGGGTGTTGTCTTCGAGTTGGATGTATTCGTTCGACAGGAAACTTTTGTCTTGCCAATAGGTGTAGTAATAATTTATACGAAACCTGGTTTGTTTAGCGGTAAAACCATAACCTACTTCGAAAGCCTTCACCTTTTCGTTTTCAAGATCTTTGGTGGGAACATTGGTAAAACTACCAAACACATATTTAAAATATGGCGCCCTTGAAAAAAAACCTCCGTTAACAAACACATTGTGATTTTCACCAAATTGTTGATTTACTCCCGCTTTAACATCAAAACCAGTTTTGAGTAAAATATCACTTTTCGTATCGCTTACATAGTTGTAGTTATCATAGCGCTGGTACCAAACGTTGTTAAAGGTACCACTCAAAAATGCGTTGGTATTATTTTTCTGATAATCGATCTGCCCAAAAATACTTGAAGATGGATTGATAGCGCCGTTATCTACTTTAATGACGTCGCCCACTGTTTTAATTTCGTTCCTACCGGCAAGCCCATCGGCAGCCCAAGAATAATCGTCAATAAAAAAATCGCCCCCAAGCAGGTCACGGACTTTTTCCTGCAATTTCGATTTAAAATACCTGAGATGAATACCCAGGGTATATTTAAAGTTTTCGTTTTTCTGAAATTCCAAACGGGATAATAATCCTCCCCAATGATGACTGGCGAGAAAATCGGTTTGAACATTTTTAGAGAATCCCGTTACTTTATTCCCATTGGCCAAAGTAGCCGTATCGCCGTGGTTGGCATTGTTCTGATAAATGGCATCCCAGTCAATTTGACCTGAAACATTCCTGTATTCAAAAATGGTGGGTGTAATCCAGCCGTAAGCCTCAGTCCATTTACCACCACCATAACCGGGTGAATAGTAAGCCGATGTTGCCACAAAAAGCCTGTCGGCCATTTTCCAGTAGTGGTTCAGGGTAATGTAAGGTTTGTGGTAGTAGTTTTCGGAAGCATTGTTAATCTGCCCGTTGTAGCTTCCCCAGTCTTTGTTAAATTTCAAACCATGCAAATCAATATCATTTTGAGACAATTTGAGGGTGCGTTGCCCATGCCTTTCGGGTGCACCCAGGGCGGTAAAAACCAAGGTGTGCCGGTTGTTAAACTCTTTACTCACCGACAGAAAATACGACCAGGCATCTACATAAGCTGCATCCACGTAACCCGACCCTTCGGTGCGCGACCCCAGGAAACTTACCGCCACCCCGTTTTTCATTTTGCCACTCGAAAGCGCCAACGAAAGTTTTGAATTTCCATAGCTTGAAAGCGAATACCCAATAGATCCGCCCTTAACAGCTTCGGTGGTTTTGGTAACGATATTTATTGTTCCCCCCACCGAGTTGAGGGCAACATTTGAAGCCCCCAAACCCCGCTGCACCTGAACAGAGCGGGTGGCATCGGATAAGCCAATCCAGTTGTTCCAATACACCAGCCCGTTTTCGACACTCGATATTGGGATACCGTTTAATAGGAGTGCAACATTTTCCTGCCCGAAACCCCTCACGTTAACTTCTGCATCGCCACTGCCACCCCCCGAGCGTGTTGGGTAAACACCGGGAACCATTTTCATGATTTCAGGAAAAGTTTGATCGCCCAGTTGGGTTTCGATCCGTTTAGATGGTATGCTCGTGAGTGCTACCGGGGTTTTACGCTCCACAGCCACCGAAGAAATAATATTTACCTCATCTAATGCAATTACATCAGGATACAAAACAATGATCCCCGCTTTAGTTGTGCCTTCATCATTCACCAATACATCCTTAAAAGCAGTAATAAATCCCACGCTACTGATTTTAATTGTGCAAACTCCCAATTTGCCCTGCAGCGTAAACTCCCCGCTTAATCCCGTGGATGTGCCTTCACCATTTTCGACCAACGAAATGTTGGCATTGCTGATGGCCTCGCCGCTGATGGCGTTCTTTACCTTACCACTGATTAATGATTGGGCTGCAATTTGGCCTGTGGCGAGCGCCGCGATAATCATTAAACTCAATGCAATTTTCGTGTTCATTTTTAAAGCTTGTTTTTGGAAATAAAAAAACCCCGAATTTTAACTCCGGGGTTTTGGTATTTTATGTAAAAATGAACAAAGCAATCATGGGAAATAACATACAGCATAATACCTCCAATAATATTAAATGTGCTAATATTTAAGGATTAGTGACTATATGCCAAAAAAAAGCCTTGTTTCTTCTACCATCCAGACTTTACTGTCGGTACCGGAATTACACCGGTTCAATCCCGCACGTGCGGGACTCGCGAACTATCATCGCCGGTCGGGAATTTCAGCCAGTTGGCTGATCACCCTGCCCCGAAGAAACTTAAATTTATATTTGAGAACGATATTTACTTGTCGCCAAAAGTATTGTTTTTTGAATAACAACAGGTTTTATTTTGGTGGAGGGATTTAATCCAGCAACTCGTCCAGAATTTCCCTAATCTGGGTTTCGTTTTGAATGCTTGTGGTGGCATTAGCTACTTTGCCGTTTTTATAATAAATCGTGAAAGGCAAGCCCATAAATCCCTGGCACTCGGACAGATTTTTAATAATGTGTGCATCAGGATGGTCGAAGAGGAAATCATAAAATTCCACATTTTGATATTCTCCTTCAAGCTTTTTCATGGTTTGATAAACAGGAATGCACATCGGCCCCATACGGCCAAGGCATACCATAACATTTTCTTTTTCAGCGATCAATGTATTTAGTTGATCGCCGGAAGTAATGTGTTTTAAATTTGTTTGTAAGATCATCGGTTTTTTGCGTTTGAAAAACATAAATAAAATTTTTGCAAAAGTAGAAATATTATTTGATTGGTGATACTAATGTGATTTGTTAAAACATAAAAATAATCAAATACAGAATCATAAATAGAATCGAGAGACAGAAAGTTCTTAGCTAAATAGTATCGGTCTTTGAAGTCAAGTTTATTGAATAGTACTGACTTTAACAATTCAAAAAGTAATTAGGACATTCTGTTTTTGTTGTACTTTCGCCTGACAAATCATTTAACACAAATAATTTATTGACTAATATGAAAATGAAAATGAAGAAAAAGCCAACAACTCTGCTTATCATTTTAATGATAACGATACATGCAGGTATCCTCGCACAAAATAGTTTTTCACTTAAATCGCCAGATAAAAGAATTAAAGCCGAAATATCGATTTCAGAAAACACCAGTTATTCTGTATTTTTCGAGGGGCAACAAATCATTTTCCCTTCAACAATTTCGATGCTATTGGAAGGTAAAAAATCTTTTGGCCTGAACCCGAAAGTCAAAAAATCAAACTTAATCGAAATCAACGAAACAATCATCCCGGTGGTTGCCGAAAAAAGATCGAAAGTTATTGACCATTGTAACCAACTCACCTTAAATTTTAAAGGAAATTACAGCCTGGTTTTCCGGGCTTACAATGATGGGATTGCTTACCGTTGGATTATCAATAAAAAAGGAGAAATAATTGTTAAAAACGAAATATCAACTTTCAATTTATCAGCAAGCGATTCGGTTTATTTCCCCGAAGAAGAGAGCTTTCTCACCCACTCTGAACGTAAATATCCGCTGCTTGCAATTAAAGACATTACCAACCAACAAATGAGCTGTATGCCAGTACTGGTGAAACGCACCGACAACATCAGGATAGCCATCACCGAGGCCGACCTGCTGGATTATCCGGGATTGTATTTAAAGGGCAATGCCGGGGGAAATCCAATGTTTACCGGCCTTTTCCCGCCCTACCCTTTGGAGGAAAAACAAATCCGCGACAGAACAATCATGGTGGAAAAAGCTGCTGATTTTATTGCTAAAACCACCGGACCAAGAGCATTTCCGTGGCGGGTAATGATTATCACAGATAATGACGGCGCACTTATAGAAAGTGATATGGTTTACAGGCTGGGTTCGCCAAACAGGCTGGAGAACACTGAATGGATAAAACCTGGGAAAGTGGCCTGGGATTGGTTCAATGCACTCAATATTTATGGTGTAGATTTTGAATCGGGGCTAAACACCGACACCTATAAATACTACATCGACTTTGCAGCAAATTACAACATCCCGTACATAATTTTGGATGAAGGATGGAGCGACACCGAAGATTTATTTTCGATCAACCCCGACATTGACCTGCCCGAACTTTTCCGCTATGCGCGAAATAAAAATGTGGGCATCATTCTTTGGGTGGTTTGGAACACGCTCGACAATCAACTTGACGAAGCACTAACGAAGTTTGAGGAATGGGGAGCCAAAGGCATCAAGGTTGACTTTATGCAACGAGACGACCAAAAGATGGTGAACTACTACGAAAAAATTGCCATCGAAGCCGCGAAGCACCACCTGATGGTTGACTTTCATGGATCGTATAAACCAACCGGGCTCCGCCGCGCATACCCTAACGTGCTTACCCGCGAAGGTGTGCATGGCCTCGAAAACAACAAATGGGCGGAATCCGTCACCCCTGAGCATAATGTTACACTTCCTTTTACCCGCATGTTGGCCGGCCCCATGGATTACACTCCCGGAGCCATGATAAACAGTACCGCGAAACAGTTTTCGCCTGTTTGGGATCGCCCCATGAGCCAGGGCACTCGCTGCCATCAGCTTGCCATGTATGTAATTTACGAAAGCCCCTTGCAGATGCTCGCCGACAGCCCTTCCAATTATTACAAAGAACTGGAAAGTATGGATTTCCTGAAACAAGTGCCGGTTACCTGGGATGAAACGATAGTGCTCGAAGCTAAGATTGGAGATTATATTTTGATGGCACGAAAAAATGGAAATAAGTGGCTCCTTGGCGGGATGACCGATTGGACATCCCGAAAATTTGAATTAGATTTATCTGTGCTCGGTGATGATTTCCATCAAATTTCAATTTGGGAGGATGGGGCAAATGCTGATAAAAACCCACAGGATTTAAAGTTCTCAACATATACTATTGATCAAAATCAAAAAGTGGAAATCAACATGGCTTCCGGTGGTGGATGGGTAGCCGTGATAGAATAATTGATAGAGGGTAGAATTTGGAAGTTAGAGGTAAGAGGTAAGGGGTAAGATGTTAGAGGTAAGATGTTAGAGGTTAGATGTTAGAGGTTAGATGTTAGAGGTTAGAAATTTACATACAGAGTTTTTTTGGTTGAATTTGACTTGGAAATATCCACAGGACTTTCCATCGTGAGATATTAGATTACAGGATGCGATGGGATTAACGGTTGAAAGTTGCGGCAAGGCGACAAATCAAAAATCTTACATCGGACATCGGACATCTGATATCAAGAAAACCTGAATTAAGATTTAAGATTAGCGAAGTAAGATTTAAGATGTGGATGAAGCAAGGAAATTAGCCACTTTAATTCTGATAAGCTATTTCGGGTAAACCCCGAAAAGTTTATTGATGCCCCAGTGGAATTTATGTATCGAAGTTACTGGTTCAGCAAACATTAATGCACATTGCCTGTGAATAATATTGATGCCTTTTCCGCGGGCAAAAATTATAGCTTCATCATTTTGCGCCCCCTGCTGTAACCAGATATTTTGGATCCCTTTTCCGGCAGCGTCTTTCACCAATTGCAAAGTATTTTCGGGTTTGGTGCAAACTATCAATCCCGAAACCTCATCCGGGAGCGAAGCAATATCTCTATAACAAGCAATCCCTTGCAATGATTCCATTTGAGGATGGACAGGAAACAAATTATACCCTTTCGATTTTAGCGCTGTGAAAATAGCATTGCCAAATTTCTTTTCATTTCGTGAAACCCCTGCAATGGCAATATTTTTCTGGGCCATAAATTTTCTTGTTTCATCAAGGGAAGCTTTTTTGATTTTCTTTTCCATAGCGTTTACTTTTTAAATCTGGCCAGCAAATATAACACTGTGAACTTAAATGACCTTCAATTTCTACATAAAATTTTCCCTGCATTTAGGTATTATGTATTGTAGTAAATAGTACTTGTCCAGAAGGTTAATGTTTTAATAGTTGTACCTTTGCAAGTATTAAAACAATTAAAAATGAAAAACGATAATGTAAACGAACCTTTAGCAACATACAGCCAACCCCTCAACTTTGATCAGGTATGGCTCATGTTTCAGGAAACCGACAAACAGTTTAAAGAAACCAAAGCCCAAATTAAAGAAAACGATCGAATGCTTTCGAAACGATTCAAAGAAACCGATAAAAAAATTAAGGAGCTGTCTGCCCTGTC
>Ga0208900_1001745_pt1 | contig 10992 bp, 12 predicted proteins | sample AntAceMetag02UKK_FD_184763 | JGI IMG/M metagenome (GOLD analysis project Ga0208900, IMG submission 184763) | Saline lake microbial communities from Ace Lake, Antarctica - Antarctic Ace Lake Metagenome 02UKK (SPAdes) (version 2) | ecosystem: Environmental > Aquatic > Non-marine Saline and... | reverse complement strand
CAGAAAAGTTAGCGAAACCTTTAAATCAACAATGCGTCTTGTCTTCGATGAAACTTTACCAAGATGGAATTATTGTGCTATTCCAACAAGTTGTTGAAAATGGGCAAGTTATTTAAAACTCATTCCTTAATCCCTGTTTCGTAAAGGTATTTGCCAAAATATTCACCCATTTCACATGGGCTGGATGACCCTTGACCTGCATGCAAACATGGAAGGTCTCTGAAGATATCTGCTATTGTTTCATTATGATTCCATAGCTTTATATTAGGATAAAACCCTGTTTTCTTGCCTCTTTTCCCAACAAGGATTATTCTTTTCCTGGTTTGGGGAACACCATGATTTTCAGTTTTAAGGATTTTGTATTCTGTTTCATACCCAGCTGCTCTGAACAGATTCCTCATATCTTCAAAATAGTATTCCTCTTTTATTGACCTTGCCGAAAGTAACCCCATAACATTTTCGAACAAAAAGTAACGTGGTTTGTACTTTTTTAAAAAGTCCGCATAATAGATATATAGAAAATTACGTTTATCACCCTGCATTTTCCTTTTGTGCCGATTTCGTCCAACCATAGAATAGGCTTGACATGGAGGACCACCAATTATTAAATCCAACTTCTTCCCGCACAGCAATTCATCAATGTGATTAAAAATTTCAGGCAAACTGTTTTCCCCAATCTCTGCGTTTATCACTGAATGAATCTCAGAACGGGGAATTAAATTGTATAGCTGAGTCCGTGTCATTTTCCGGTACAAATAGTCATAATATTCAGACTCTCTATTATGCTTTTTCAACCAATGAAATGCCGTCCTGGTCTTTAATGTGTTACAGGCAGCCTTACTCAATTCCACATGAGCTACAGAAGAGTAACCGGCTTTTATAAAACCCTCTGATAACCCTCCAGCTCCTGCAAACAAATCAAGGAAACAGTAGTTATTGTTATTCATTTTTTTTAACGATCTCGTAAAAAAACAAACCATGTTTTTGAGAAATAACAAACAAATAGTTCATCATAGTATTTAGTTTTGTACCATGCTTAGTCATATATCCAGCTAATATTTAAATTCATTCTTACTAATGAATCCATTTGGGGTTGATCTCAACTCTTATACTCAATCTGTTTTCAAAAGATCTTAATAACATAGTCCTGACCCGTTAGCTAAACAATTATGGTAAGAAGGACAAAATGCTTATAATTCATGAAAAAGCTAACAAATATTAGTGCCTGCACAGTTCAAATTTACCCCAGACAAAACAGAAACCCGAGGAATAGGCACTTGCTTTAGGATTGCGATACTGGTAAAGATCTAAATTAGATAGAAAAGCCGCACACGCCATGTAACCAAATATACTACATATGAGTTTTTTACAAACATTTTTGGTTCCGAACACCTGCAACCACTTGAGCAATTGGAGCCTTTGATCTTCGGAAACATTTCAAGGTAATTAAACCTATGGCTATCACACAAAGAAAAAATGACTCCTGGGCAGTTTGTTACCCGTTTAACGGCAAACTCAAGTGGGAATACTATGGCATGGGGATCACTGGTGAAAAAAAAGCCCAAGAAAGGAATGAAGAACTTAAACAACTTGGAGTTATAGGTAAGTATACCCGACAAAAATCACATGTTGAATCTCCTTTGTTTCAAACCCTGCACATGAGTATACCAAGGCAAAATCCATTGGGTTACCCAAAACATCCATTGATAATCTGATGTGGAAACTGATGGGGGTGATCATCCCGGAAATTGGAGACATCCATGCTAACCGGCTGACACACGACATTTTAAGGCGCTATGTCAAAACAGGCTAAAGTCTCCTGTTTATAAAAGAATCAAAAAAAAGGGCATGCAGCGGGTACCGGTAAAACACCCTGACGGCACCACCAAAACCGTAAGCAAAAGCACCATTCACCGGGAACTCTCCGACATACAAGCCATACTCAACTGGAGTGTTGCTGAAGGTTTTATTTTAACCAAAACGGGATGATGAAATTATTCTGCCCCCCAGCCCTGAAGAAGTCACCGCGCTTTTACAACATGCAGCCCCTCATTTACAGAGGGCTTTGATCATCGCATTTTACACCGGTCTCCGCCCTGCTGTGGAATTATTAAAACTCACCTGGGGAAATGTTGATTTAAAGGAAAAACACATACACATCATTTCCGCGCAAAAAGGCGGGTCCAGGGATAGGTTGATCCCCTTGCACCAGGGATTTTCTTAATTATTGACAAAATTCCAATATGGTAATATCATAATTACAAAATAAGAACTTTAAGTGAGGAGGCATTATGTCAGTTTCTGGTTTAGTATCAGGGAGAACAACCGACAACCTTACGAGTCCCAAAGCTAAGGAAATTAGAAATGCCATCAATCATCTTCTACTTTGTCAAATAATCCCCGTTGGCAAACAAGTGACACCCACAAGAGGCGTTGTGATTGATAGTTCAAAAGACTTTAGAAAGGTATTCAATTATTTGAAACCAATGGTGAAGGTGATAGGCTCTACAAAGCAACCCAAAGAAGGTTTTCTGTGGCCGAATCCTTTTCCGTCACAAACAATGATTTCTATTCTGGAAAAGGGATTGGGGATCAATTTGTTCCGCAGCCTGTCTTATCTTTTGGACATACCTGAAAAGGAGTTGGCCAGAATTATTAAAATCCCGATCAGTACTCTGGCGCAAAGAAAGAAAAAAGGTTATCTAACATCAACCGAATCTGAACGATTATACCGGGTTTTAAACTTGTATAAAAAGGCTGTTGAAGTATTCGACAATAATCCTGAATATGCAAAGAAATGGTTGAAAGAAGAAGCATATGGATTAGATGGTGAAATACCTCTTGAATTTGCAAAAACAGAGCTGGGAGCCAAAGAAGTTGAACAGCTTTTAATTCAAATTGATGAAGGAATTTTTGCCTGATGCAAATAACTTCCTGGAGAGTTGTCAAAAAAAAACATACATCAAGTGCCTTCAGTGGGATTGGTTCTCGTTTGGCCGGTGGCAGGTGGAATAATATTGGCACCTGTGTTGTTTACACCGCCGAAAGTTTAGCCCTCGCTACCCTGGAGACATTGGTGCATCAACCATCTTATAAATTATTAGAAACGTATCGATGCGTTCCAATAACATTTGATGAAGATATGGTCACGGCCCCCAAACTACCCAAGGGGTGGGATATTACCCCCCCTGGTTTTTTATCAAAAGATTTTGGGGACAAATGGATTCATGATAATGACTTCCCTGTCCTTAAAGTCCCAAGCAAAGTTATCCCAAATGAGCACAACTTTCTTATCAATCCCAATCATTCTAAATTTTCAGACATGGTGATTGGCGATCCAATTGTTTTCCCGTATGATTCTCGCCTCGTGAAAAAATAGATGGAGCTTAATGGATGAGGATAGACCATCCTCCTGGTATTAATCTTAAAAACATGGCAATAAAACATGGCTGTTACTCAAAGAAAAAATGGGTCTTGGGCCGTTTATTACCCACTTAACGGCAAACTCAAGTGGGAATATTTTGGCATGGGGATCACTGGTGAAAAAAAAGCCAAGGAAAGGAATGAAGAACTTAAACAACTTGGAGTCATAGGTAAATATACCCGACAAAAACCACATGTTGAATCCCCTTTGTTTCAAACTCTGGCACATGAGTATACCAAGGCAAAATCCATTGAATTACCCAAAACATCCATTGATAACCTGATGTGGAAACTGATGGGGGTGATCATACCGGAAATTGGCCATATCCATGCTAACCGGCTGACACACGACATTTTAAGGCGCTATGTCAAGACCAGGCTAAAAATGCCTGGGAACGTTGCTCGGCAAATGAACAGCCATAACTCATTGAGCCTTTGGAGTAAAAATATGTTTCTACACATCACCAATGCCCGATACTTGGGTAATTATAAAATAGAAGTAGCCTTTAATGATGGCAAGAAGGGCCTTGCGGATCTGTCACCTGTGATCACCAGGGGAGTATTCCAAAAATTTAAAGATGAAAGCCTTTTCTCAAAAGTGACCGTTGACCGGGAATTAGACACAATTACTTGGCCAGGTGGTTTGGATTTGGCCCCTGAATATGTTTATTTTCTGGCATTCAAAGAGGATCAGGTATTGCAGAAAAAATTTAAAGATTGGGGGTATGCTTGATTCCCAGTGGGCGGGTCATTTGGACGTGGCGGAGTTTTGAGGGATGAGTGAAAACAAATTAAGGATTTGATTTCCTTTTTATATTTGTTGCATTTAATGAAACATTACATCAAAAGCATTGACCGTTGTGCAATAAAAAAACAACGGCAATTGACCCGAGCAGTTTAAACCGATGCCACGGGGTTGAGTAAATAGCAAATAAGGCGGCTTTATGAACAACAAAATTTCCTTCCGGCCTTCTGTCAGGCCTTCCATGGCCAATGCACCAAAGTTTTAGACTGTATTTACTCTGGATTGTTCAGCTTTAGTTAAAAACTTTTTAATTTGACAAATCGAGTCTTTTTTCTAATAATGAAAGAAGAAAGGAGGTGATCAATATGTCTGAACTTATATTGGAAGAAAGAAAGTGTATTGCTTTTTCCAAGTCCATTAGTAAAGAAATAGAAATTCTTAGAATGAGCGGAAAGGTGTTTTTTTGGAGAATACCGATTAACACATATGCTTTATTCTATAACTCGTTAAAAGGCTTACTCCTTATTAGAAAGCTAAGAAAGACCTTCAGCATATGTAAAGTTGAGTGCTCTGAGCCTAAATGTATGAAGGTGGACAGAGTCAAGTTGATTCGTGACAATTACATTATATTTGATGAAGAAATGTCAAAGATACCTGTTATGAATTTTTTTGTAGGGGGGCTTGTAGAAAAAACATTGGCAGCTTGGGATGATCTGGTAGAAGATATGACCATAGGGAGTGACACTGAGTTTAGGGACTTAATAATGCAGATTGTGGAAAAAGCTGCCTGATGTTCAAAACAATTAGGCTCGAACCATTTCAAAAAGAACTTAAAAAAATATTAAAAAAATTCCCAAAGGCAAAAAAAAGAATTGAAGGGGAAATAAATTCCCTCTCAGAAAATGCGGGTAATCGTTATCCTGATTTTGGGGATTCACTCGAAGTTAGAAAAATCAGATTTGGCCTTCCTGAATATAAAATTGGTAAGTCTAATGGCCTTCGGATTGTATGCTTGTTCCTCATTATGGATAAAAAAAGAATTCCTCTGGTTGTTTACCATAAAAAATCTATTGGGAAAGAGCAGGAGGTCAATAAAATGATTAAACAAAGACTTAAAGAAGTTCTTAGCACTTTATAACCTACCAGCCTCTTAACTAAATTTTCTATTATCGGGGCAAAAATTCTCTTCTATGCAACTTTTACAATATTTCCTGCTATCCTCCCATTGAATTATTAAACTGATAACAAACGCCGAGACAGTAAAATAATGGCTATCACACAAAGAAAAAACGGCTCCTGGGCAGTTTATTATCCACTTAACGGCAAAATAAAGTGGGAATATTTTGGCATGGGGATCGCTGGTGAAAAAAAAGCCAAGGAAAGGAATGCAGAGCTTAAGCAACTTGGAGTTATAGGTAAATATACCCGACAAAAACCACATGTTGAATCCCCTTTGTTTCAAACTCTGGCACATGAGTACACCAAGGCAAAATCCATTGAATTACCCAAAACATCCATCGATAACCTGATGTGGAAACTGATGGGGGTGATCATTCCGGAAATTGGACATATCCATGCTACCCGGCTGACACACGACATTTTAAGGCGCTATGTCAAGAACAGGCTAAAGTCTCCTGTTTATAAAAGAATTAAAAAAAAGGGCATGCAGCGGGTACCGGTAAAACATTCCGACGGCACCATCAAAACCGTAAGCAAAAGCACCATTCACCGGGAACTCTCCGACATCCAAGCCATACTCAACTGGAGTGTTGCTGAAGGTTTTATTTTAATCAACCCGGTTCAAAACTTCAGGAAACCAAAACGGGATGATGAAATTATTCTGCCCCCCAGCCCTGAAGAAGTCACCGCGCTTTTAAAACATTCTGCCCCTCATTTACAGCGGGCTTTGATCATCGCATTTTACACTGGTCTCAGTCCTGGCGCTGTGGAATTATTAAAACTCACTTGGGGGAATGTTAATTTAAAGGAAAAACACATACACATCATTTCCGCGCAAAAAGGCGGGTCCAGGGATAGATTGATCCCCTTACACCAGGGATTTGAAAAACAGTTGATTAAATGGGCAGCAGATGACAAGGTGGCGGTGCCCATGGAGACTTATATCATTCAGTGGAAGGGCAAACCCGTGGGGTCAATAAAAAAATCATTTTCAGCGGCAAAACGCCGGGCCGGGATCACAAGGCGGCTTAGACCATATGACTTCCGGCATGCCTTTGCAACTGCCATGCTACGCCAGGGCGCAGATTTGAAATCCACATCTGAGATGCTGGGGCACTCACGCACGGATACAACAAACCGAATTTATCAGCATACGGATATTGAATTTCACAGGGAAAATATTGCCAAGCTCCCTGAATTGATTTTGGATGATCCGGAGGAGAAAAAAACAGTTGATTTACTATAAAAATACCCCTCTTACTATAGAAGTTTATAGTAAGCCAGCTGCATCAGTATTTACATACAAATCAGGTAGTTTAGCATATATCCCAGCGTTCGGGACGCTGGAGTCGGAAGTTCGAATCTTCTCATCCCGACCACCCAAATTAATAAATTTCAAAAAGTTGAATAGCAGATACTAAGAGGCCCAGAAGTCATTTTGACGTCTGGGCCTTTTTTAGCTTATTCTGCTTCCATTTTTAAATTTAGAAAATGGAAAGTCCCATGACCATCCCAAGATACCTTAACAAGCAATCTTACTTCCCCAGCTGCGTTTAATATCTCCAAACAATGGTCGGACATCTCCCAATGGCGTAAATTGTCCCATAATTGTGGATGGGGATAGGTATTCATTTGAAAGCCATCACGAGTTCCACCGCACTCCATGTACACATTGGCCCTGGCAACCCCAGTGGTGGTGCGCAACTGCATATCCATGCTTACCCCTTTTACTTTGGTGTAATCCCCCTTATTAAATAGATATGTAAAAGGGCTTCTTTTATAGGGGATGTAACGTGCTGACATGTTATGATCAGTGACAATCCATTCATTCTCAAGATACATCCCCTCATTGAAATCCATGAACACCTCATCTGCACCGGCAAGGGGTGATGATAGGGATGATAATATTGATAAGAACACCAAAGATATTCTAAAAACCGCATTAAATTTCAAAAACCATTTATATAACATTATAGCCCCGCTATTCGGATGAATTTCCACAATTGGATAGCCCACAATACGGAGATAAAATTGAAATCCTTAAGTCTTGCCTATTCCAGTTGCCCCAACGACACCTATATTTTTCATGCCATGGTACATGGCCTCATCAACACCGCAGACATCTCTTTTAATACCACCATTGCCGACGTGGAGACCCTGAACCAAAGGGCAGCCAAGGGCACCTATGACATTACCAAACTTTCCTTTGCCGCCATGGGTAGCCTGGGGGACCAATACCGCATTTTAAGAAGCGGTGCGGCCCTGGGTCGGGGGTGCGGCCCCCTTGTCATCACAATGCCGGGGTTCTCGATTCATTCCCGGCACAAAATCAAGGTGGCTGTTCCCGGCCTTGGCACCACGGCTTGTCTTTTATTCCGATTTTATCTTGAAGAGCAATTTCCCGGCCTGGTGCCGGATCTTATTTCCATGCCCTTTGAAAAGATCATGCCAGCGGTGAAAACAGGAAAGGCCGATATGGGGGTAATTATTCATGAAGGTCGATTTGTCTATGAGCACATGGGATTTGAATTGATCCAGGACTTAGGGCAATGGTGGGAAACGCACACTGGGCTGCCCATTCCATTGGGCTGCATTGCCGTTAAAAAAGAAATAAGCAGGGAAACAACGAAACAGATTGAATCCATGATTCGGCAGAGTATTTCCCATGCAAAGGAATTCCCCACAGCGGGTGCTACCTATATCCGCCACCATGCCCAGGAACTGGAGGATGATGTGATACAGGAACACATTAAACTCTATGTTAACGACTTTTCCATGGATCTGGGTACAGAAGGTGAAAACGCCGTGTTAACATTTTTCGAAAAGGCCCGTCAGGCGGGTCTTCTGCCTCCGGGGCCAGATTCCTGGTTTATGAGTTAAATAGTATCTGCTGAATTTTTCAATTTGTTTTATTTTCAAGGCATTACAAATACATTAATTCTACTTTGTTAACTTATCCATGACCGCATGAATTTCACTGTAACCCAGTGCCTTTTTTGTATTTTTTACTGTGAGACTTCAAAAATTGTTAAATAAATTTGGGCACCTAACAAAGTAAAATTAAGGAATGAGTTTTAAATAAGTTGCCCATTTGTGCGATTAGGGGACAGATTTTTAAATCTGTCCCCGCCTCCGTAAGCAAAAATAACAATTTAGCAGATACTAAATAACCGAGATCTGTAAAAATGTTATCATTGAGGTTCAAAAAACCGCACATCCACCTTTTCAGAAAAAATGCCATGGCGGTGAAGTGAATCAAAAAAATACGTTAACCCTTTGATTTTTAGGGCATCGAGATCACAAATCAAGCCTTTAAAATACCGCTCCACATACGCTTCTTCAAGGTTAAGTTTTTGAGCACCTTTCCTTATTACCTGCTTGATATGGTTATATCCCATGCTCCTTGACTGATAAAAAAGTTCAAGGGCAGCGCTTACCGCATCCGGATGCTGTTGTGCATATTTTTTCTGCACCACCCACAGGGCATATACAAAGGGAAGCCCGGTTGCATCATGCCACACCATTCCAAGATCAAAACAGTATTTAAACCGGGATTCCCAGGGCTGTGTCATGGCGGCATCCCCGATGATCATGGCAGCATCAACATCCTCGGGAACATCTTCAAGGCATTTTAGTTTCCCCGTGCTATACACCGGCACCATATGTTTTTGCGCCATGATCAGTTTCACCAGACAGGCGGAGGTGGCAGACTCCTGGGTGAGCATGATTTTTCGACCATGGAGCTCATCCAGGGTATAATTACTCATTAAAATAACACTCATCACCTCACCATGGGAGGAAATGGAAAGATCAGGAAGGATCAAAAGATCCCTGTGATTCATGCCATAAAAAGCCGATGAAACCGGACTCATGACAATTTTGCCGTCCTGGATCATTCCATTCAAGACGGCAGGCGGACTGGGAACCATCTCTATCCAGTCGGGCAGTAACCCATTGTCCAAACCGTAATAGACTGGAAATGCGTTGATGTAATCAATTTTACCCATTAAAAGGGTCGAGTCTTTCATAAATTTGTGGCAAGGAAACCCCTGAGTCTTTAGCTCAGGGGAGGAATTGCCACCTCCTGTATTAAATTAATGGGTTAATGCCAAAGGTTGAAACACAAGGTTACAACCTTTGGCGATTTTGCCTTTGGTTAGAAAGGTCTTTTTGACAGAAACTCACGAGATCTGTCCTCATCCGAAGATGATTTGTCCACTTTGCCAATATTACAATAGGTTTTGGTTATCAGCATCACTTCTCCTTACCCTCAGAGATGTTTAAACACTAACCGCAGAGCTTCAGACGAGTGGAGTATCTTGAAGGATGCCAAAAAATCAGATCAGATTATAATAACAATCCCGCTGCCGGGGAGTAAACCCGGCGGTTTCAATGAGACGTCGCAACTCCTTTTCCGGCAACATGAAATCCACCCCGGCCGATGCCACCACATTTTCTTCAATCATGGTACTTCCCATATCATTGGCCCCGTAAAAAAGCGCTGTCTGGGCAATTTTTTCTCCCTGGGTGACCCAGGAAGCCTGGATATTATCAATGTTATCAAAGAAAATACGTGCCAGGGCCAGCACCCGCAAATAGACAACCGCAGCTGTTCCGGTGCGTTGAATACGGGTATTCCCCGGCTGGAAGGTCCAGGGAATAAAGGCGGTAAACCCACCGGTACGATCCTGGAGTTCACGGATTTTATCCATGTGCTCAAATATATTACGGGGGGTTTCCACATGGCCAAACATCATGGTGGCACTGGATTTCATGCCCATATTATGGGTGGTTTCCATCACCTCAAGCCAGGGGCCGGACATGCATTTATTGGGAGACACCTTTTGGCGGACCTCATCACAGAGGATTTCAGCACCGCCACCGGGTATGGAATCAAGCCCTGCCTCCCGGAAACGGGATACCACAGATTCAATGGACAGGGATGATTTTTCAGCAATATAGGCAATTTCCGGGGGAGAAAACCCATGGATATGAATTTTAAAATTGGCCTTAATATCTTGCAGAAGATCAATATAATACGCCAAAGGCAAATTGGGATTCATCCCCCCCTGGAGTAAAATCTGGGTTCCCCCAAGATCAAGGGTCTCCTGAATTTTTTCATGAAGACTCTCCCGGGAAATCACATACCCTTCCCCACTGTCCGGTGTTTTATAAAAGGCACAGAACCGACAACCAGACATGCAGATATTGGTGTAATTGATGTTTCTATCCACCACAAAGGTGATGATTTTATCCGGGTGACGCTCAAAGCGTTTTTGTTCTGCCATCCCTGCCAGGGTTAACAAATCTGCATCTTCAAACAGAGCAAGCCCTTGATCAATGCTGATTCGCTCTCCCTGGTAAACCTTATCAATGATTGTATCCAGATGTCTCATATTACTCTCCATGGCCCGTTTCTTTGCTGTCTGGGATAACCACGCCGTCCCGTCGGAGCACATTGTAAAAGGTATCCCGTTCCACGGGAACAAAACCAGAATCCCGGATCATTCTTTCCATGTCATCCCGGGTCAATCCCTTGGCAGAGGTGGCCCCGGCCTCGTGGGTAATGCGCTCTTCTATGATGGTTCCATCCAGATCATCGGCACCATAGGCAAGGGCCACTTGGGCAAGCTTTTCAGTGATCA
>Ga0208900_1001744_pt1 | contig 11000 bp, 7 predicted proteins | sample AntAceMetag02UKK_FD_184763 | JGI IMG/M metagenome (GOLD analysis project Ga0208900, IMG submission 184763) | Saline lake microbial communities from Ace Lake, Antarctica - Antarctic Ace Lake Metagenome 02UKK (SPAdes) (version 2) | ecosystem: Environmental > Aquatic > Non-marine Saline and Alkaline... | reverse complement strand
GAGTTCGGTGCCATGATTTACCCAGCCATCCAGGTTCTTTCCGTTAAACATTACTTCACCCTTATCAGTAAGACTGCGAATTTTAATATTTTTATATTTTACAATGCTACCATGGTCCTGCAGACCGATATGTCCTTTAATTGCTGAACCATATCCGGGGTAATCTTTCCATTTGGATTTTTTAACCCTCTCTTTCCAATCTTCATCCCATAAAGTGTATTCAACTACTTTAACCCCATTGAGCCAGTGTTCAACATTCCCATTAGTAACTTTAATGATTGAGTGATTGAATTCGCCGACTGGTTTCAATGTTTTATTCACCGCATTATGCATGGCATAATTGGCTGCCGTTAGTTGCCATTCTTCCAAGGGGTCAGGGTAGCCAACATCATCAAGTACCTGGTATTCTGGTCCGGTGGCATACACAGTTGGGTAAGCTTCTTCGATAACATGAAAAAAGATGCCGCTATTCCCGGCTTCAGATATGGCCCATTCGAGCGATAGTTCAAAATCTTCAAATTGTCCGTTGCTAAGAATGTCCCCGCCAAGATCTCCTCCTTCACCAAGAGCTGTCAAGCATCCATCCTCAACAATCCAGCCTCCAGTAACTATATCTTCTTTAAACGAATGCCAACCGTTTGTGGTTTTACCATCAAATAATTGTTCCCACCTTCCTTCAAAGGGCTCATTTATTTCTTCCATACTGGAAATTTGTGCGCTGATATTAGATGTGATAAAAATAAAGATTACGATGGGTAAGATTTTCCTGATCATAATTCGTAGGTGTTTGAAGTGAATTGATTACACAAACATAAAAAAAGAATTGCTACAAACTTTGGGTCAGCACTACTATTTATATTTTGATGATGTGTAAAACTAAGATTTAGCTTCTGGATGTGATAGTTATGGTAATCAGAATGCGTCTAAATTATTATTTTGCATTTTGATTGTGCTGGTTTTATGGCTTGTTGCAAGTTGCAGGTTCCAGGTTGCAACTATGACTTGAAACTTGTAAGCTGCAACTATCAATTTACTAAGGACAAGTTACACAGCCAGGGAATACTTTGGCCCAACATGACTAGGTAAGGACATCGATTTGCAAGGCATTCAAGTTGCGATAAATGCCATTTTCGATGGCTATAAGCTCATCATGTTTGCCTGTTTCCATCACCTTCCCTTTGTCGATGACAATGATTTTATCAGCTTTTCGGATGGCTGACAATCGGTGTGCGATGATGATGGAGGTACGGTTTTTCATGAGTAATTCAAGGGCTGATTGTACAAGGCTTTCTGATTCGGCATCCAGCGAACTGGTGGCTTCATCGAGGATGAGGATGTCCGGATCTTTCAGGATTGCCCGGGCAATAGCGATGCGTTGCCGTTGACCTCCCGAAAGCTGGATGCCCCTGTCGCCTACGATGGTGTCGAGCCCTTCTGGAAAACGATCGATAAATTCCATGGCATTGGCCTTTTGGGCTGCTTCAATAATCTCAGTTTCTGTAGCACCTGGTTTCCCATATTCGATATTTTCCTTTATAGTACCTCCAAACAGTAAAACTTCCTGCGGTACCATTGCCATCCTGTTGCGCAGGCTGTTGAGATCGTAGCTTTCGATGGCTTTGTTGTCGATGAGGATTTGCCCCGATGTTGGATTATAAAAGCGGAAAATCAATGCGCTCACTGTTGATTTTCCGGCACCTGAAGGGCCAACCAGGGCTACTTTTTCGCCCTTGTTAACAGTGAAGTCAATGGCCCTGAGCACTTCAACATCTTTCCTGCTGGGATAGCTAAATGAAATATCCTTGAATTCAACCTCACCCAAAACACATTTATCTTTTTCATTCTTCAGTATTAACGCTTCTGAAGTTTCATCAAGGATATCCAAAAGGTTTTCGGTGGCGCCAATGGCTTTTTGAATTTGTGAATAAAAATCGGCCATGCCACTGATGGATCCGGCAATAAATACAGTATATAAAACAAATTTAAACAGGTCGCCGGTAGTCATGCCTTCACCCTGGTTTACAAGATATACACCGTACCAAATTACACCAACGATGGAGCCGAACATGGCCAGGAATATTGAAGAAACAAACAATGCCCGCCATTTGGCCCCTTTTAACGAAATGTCAATTATTTCATCAGTTTTCTTTTTATAGCGTAAGGATTCGTAGGCCTCGTTGGCAAAGGCTTTAACATTGGTTATTGCCTGCAAAGTTTCTTCCACAATAGTATTTGATTCGGCAACTTTGCTTTGCGATTCTTTTGATAATTTGCGGATATAGGTGCCGAAAAAGCGGGCGAAAATTGCAATAAGAGGAACGGTGGCCAGCATAAAAATGGTGAGCTGTGGCGAAATAATTGTAAGTATGGTAATGCCGCCAACGATGGTTATGGTTTGCCTGATGAATTGGGCTATGGTGGTGGTGAAAGTTTCCTGCAAAAGTGCGATGTCAGAAGAAATCCTACTGTTTAACTCCCCGACACGATGGCTTGAAAAGAAGGTCATTGGCAGTTTAATGAGGTGCATGTAGGTGGTTTGCCTGAGCAGGGCCAGTGTTTTTTGGGTGACCACAGCAAAAAGGTAAATCCTGAAATAGGAAAATACAGCATTTACAACGAAAATGGCGATCAGGATCATCCCGATTTTATTGATTTCCTCCATTGCCTTGTTGTTGGCCGAATCCAGCAAATCGCCCATTAGCATGGGGAAGATTAAGGTGGTGAGGCTTCCAAGGATAAGAAAGGTTAGCCCGGCCATGAACGTATATTTCTGTGGCTTGATAAAGCGGAAGAGGCGAAAGAAGCGTTTCAAACCTTCACGGTTCACTTTTTTCTTGGGTGGTTCCCTGTCGCTGGTAGGGTTATCGTGGAAGTGTTTTGCCATTGCTTGATATTGTTTGGCAAAGTAACGGATTAATCACAGACGAGTTCATCTTAAACCTTCCAGGTTTTAAAAACCTGGAAGGTTTTGTGTCAATTTGAGAAACTTGTTTCGCTATAAGTTTAGCTGTGGCAAAAAAATAAGCCCGAAATAACTCCGGGCTTGAAATGCTAATGGATAAGGTGAGAGAAGGCTATTTAACTTTTTTGCTATTCACCACAAATGCGTATGGTGTCAGCCCAATAGGTTTTCCCCTCATTTCCTCAAAAAGCTTCAGGTATTTTTTATGGACTTGCCCCGATTGTTTCACGTCATTTACTTTCATCTCATCCATTGATAATGAAACCATGCCAGTCTCCCCTTTTTTGATGATCCCATCTTCGGTGAGCTCATTCGTTAGTAACTGATACCATGGTTTCATCCTTTCTTTCATTGCAGCCTGTTCTGCCTTAATCTCCTGTATTTCGGCTTCTGTAAGGCTCATGTCTTCACCCATCATTGTCCTTATTTTAACATTAACCCTTTGCAGCGATTCCTGTTCCTGCAGTAGTTGTTTTTGTACTTTAATTAGCTGTTTTTCTGATAAGGCTTCCTTTTTTTCGGCCATTTTAATTTTCAACCCATCAAGCGACTTTTCGGTTTCAGTTAGGAGATAATACATCTTTTTTAAACTTTCCTTTTGTTGCTGGGTAAAGCCTTCTTCGTTGGCAGCAATTTCCTTTTTGTAAATAGTTAGCATTTTTTGCATCTGCTGGGTTTCGCTGTACAATTCTTGCAAGTTTAATTTCAACTGGGCCATTTCTTTCTCATCTGGTTTTTCCTGTTGTTGTTTCCTTACAAAGAAATCCTCTTTGCCCTTCCATTTACTTTCAGGAACTTTTTCTCCATCCAGCCATATTTCGTTGATTTCTTTCCCATCGGGGCCATCCTTGAAATATACCGAATAGGTCTTGCCATCTTGGGTGGTGATTTTTGTAGGTTTCGTTTTTTCACCATCAGGTTGTATTGACGAATTAGGAATATTTGCTTCATCTACCATTACAGTTTGATTATGCATCATCGAATCGAGATTTACCAGTCCGTCGGTACTGGTGAAGGAAGAACTGATAACAAAGGCCAGAAGCCCTGTTAAGATTACGGCAAGGGCCACCGGCCTGCCACTGAATTTTTGTGTTTTGTGTTTTTTTGTGTTCATACGTCTTATTCTTTTAAAAAGTGAATGATGTTTCTTGTAAAATGCCATTGCCAATCCTGGTGCAGACATCCGATATTCTTCAGCACAAACCAGTGCCTTTGATAATGCCAGTGGCCCTATTGAAGCCGATAGTGTAATGTCATCACAGCAATGTTCACGTTCCTCATCGAAAATGGCCGAAATCCACCAAAGGGCAGGGTGATAGAAAAAGATGACTTCGAGAATTGTTTTCAAGGTATTGATTAAATAATCCTTACGGCGGATATGTGCCAGTTCGTGGGCAAAAATGGCTTCAACCTGGTCTGTCGGCATCGAAAACAGTAGGCCGGTTGGTAAAAGTATTACAGGTTTAAAATGGCCTATAACCATTGGAGCTTTTGCAAAAACCGATTCAAAGAGTTGAATATGTATTTTTACACCAATCTTATCTGATAATCGCTTGAGCATAGCATGCCATTCACTGGGAACACTTTTGGTGCCAATATGTTTGAGGCGCTGTACATACACAAGGTTGCCAGTAAACTTTATCATAAAAAGAATAATGCCGAGCATCCACAGCATCACAATCATTGATAGCATCGATTCGACCCAGGCCATTATCGAAAGGAATTGTTCGGAAATCAGTGCTGGGATTGCCAGGACTGTGAATTTTTCTGTTAACTCAGGTTGACTGAGTAGAGTGCTTAAAATAGATTTATCCCCGGTTGTAGCGTTAACAGTTTGCGGTTGATAGCTCGTGTAAACACCAATGAAAGTTGCAATTCCTGCCAAAAGGATTAATATCAATGCAGCGGCAGAAAGCGCATATCTTGTATGTGTGGAAGTATTTTTAAAAATATTTAATGCAAGCTTTAAACCTAAAGCGATGATAAGGATTTGCCACAATGAATGGACTATTGTCCAGCCCAGGCTGTAAATGCTTTGGTCGGAAATGAATTGCTGGATAAATGTCATGACTTACCTCCTTCCAGTTGGTCGATGTAGTTTTTTATTTCGTTCAATTCTTCATCGGATGCTTTGTGATTGCCCAAGGCCTGCATCACAAGTGTAGAAGCTGAACCACCAAAAATCCCATTCAAAACTTTATCCAGCATTTGTTTTTGGGTGTCCGATTTTTCGACTTCAGGATGATAGATGTGTCCGCGCCCTTCCTTTGTTCTCGAAAGCAGTCCTTTTTCAGCCATAATCTGCATCAGCTTTAATGTGGTAGTGTAACCGATGTCCCGGGATTTACTCAGTTCATCATTTATCGTCCGAACGAGGGATGGGCCTTTCTCCCATAAAACCTGAAGTATCTCAAGCTCCGATTCGGTGGGTTTTAATTGTTTTTCGCTCATTTGGAAGCTCTTTATTTGTAGTGGGTTTTCTTTCTACGAAACTATTCGTACTTTTAATTACGAAGTATTTCGTAGATTATTGTTTGTGGTAGGATTATTTTTGTGAAATTAAAATTATGACCTTCTTAACCAGGTGATCAAAAATGCAGATGATTGATGGACTTTAGTCCAAAACCTGATGTTATGGATGAATCAAGTTTGTTTTGTATCTTTGAGTAAAAATAAATTGGGATGACTACCTTTATTAAATCGATAATTGCATCTGAGGTTTGGTTCCAGGATCAAAAGTTATATATCAGGCTTGATGATGGCCGTGAAATTGCTGTTCCAATTGAATGGTTCCCAAGCTTGAGAGATGCCACTGATAAGCAGCGAAACAATTGGCGACTCATTGGTGGAGGTGAGGGTGTCCACTGGATGGATTTGGACGAGGATATACTTGTCGAAGCACTTTTGTAAAAAACAATCGATTTATTGAAATTTGAATTTTACTATTTATTTGGATTTTATGTTTTGGATTTTGAGCTTTAATAAAACTCATACTCATAAACCAGTAAATACTTTCGTGCCATAGCCTGCCCTTGGCCGGTAAGGAAAGCCCGCACTTCGGTAATATTTCCATCTTCATCGTAATCACGTTCGAGCTCGTGATTAATGATGCCGTTTCGGTTTAACTCTTTTTGGGTGGTGGCATTTCCCTTTTCGTCGTATTCTATAACCGTTGTATTCTTTTTATGTGGATCTTCTTCTACAATTTCTGTCATCCGGTTTTGGTCATCATAGCTGAATTCCTGCTTTGCTATAAGTTGATCTTCCGAATTGTATTTTAATGATTTCACGCGATTACCGTTTTCATCATATTCATTTACAAGTCGGTAATCCTCATCCTCATTCATCATTTCGGCTTCGGTAACCTTGCCCTTTTCGTCCAATTTGAATTGTGATTTTTTCACGGTTTCGCCCTCTTCAATCACTTCTTCACCAACAACGAATTCACCATTGTATTCAATTTTATCTTCTCTTTCAATTTCACCGTCTTCATCCTTCAAAGTTTTATGAAACAGTTTCCCATCTTCATTGTATTCATAAATGATGGTGTCTTTGGTTTCATCAAGGTAATGGATGTATTCCTTTTCGACCCTTCCGTTTTCATCTCTATCATAAGAGAGATTTTCTTCAAGATCATTAAATTCATTATAAGTTTCTTCGCCGGTCAATTGTCCATTTTTATTATAGGTATAAACCGATTTTCCGGTCACTTCACCGTTATCGTCAAACTTGATTTCCTCTAGCAAATTTCCAAAGTCATCGTATTTAGCGCTCAGATAATCTGCTCCTTGTTTATCCCTGTAATCTTCATGTTTTCCTTCTGGCGGAAGGTCTATCCTGTATGCAGATATCGACTTGATTTTTCGTTTCATAGCTTATTTGTTAATTGTTATTGGTTCTAAGTTTATTAGTTGAAGCTGATTTTTGGGTATCTGTTTCTTTATCCGAAAATGTAATTGTCAATCTATGTCTTTCCAATTCAGGGTTTCCATCCCCTCCTATGGTCGGGGTTTTAAACCCTTTCCTCAGATTATTCCAATTCTTCAAATCCTTAAAGTGACAAACGCAAAACTCCAAACGCTAAACGCAAAAACTAATTCACTACTTTTGCGCCCTGCAAAGTAAATAAATTCAATTCACTACAAAAAATAACATTCACAATGAGAAAACTTAATCTCCTGGTTTTTGTTTTAGGAATCATAATGATGCAAGCTTGTATGCAAGAAGAAAAAATGAATTATCCCAATACTGAAACTGTTGATGTGGTTGACGATTACCACGGAACAGAAGTTGCCGATCCCTACCGTTGGCTCGAAAACGATACTTCGGCAGAAACCGAAGCCTGGGTGAAAGCTCAAAATGAAGTTACTTTCGGATACCTCGATAAAATCCCTTTCCGTGAGCAGGTAAAAGAACGCCTGACGAAAATCTGGGATTATCCCAAGTATAGCGTAACATTTAAAAAAGCCGATCGCTATTTTTATTTTAAAAATGATGGCATGCAGAACCAGAGTGTTCTTTATGTGCAGGACGGATTGGATGGTGAGCCCAAAATGTTGCTCGACCCAAATGCGCTTTCTGATGATGGAACGGTTGCCCTGGCATCCTATGATGTTTCAAAGGATGGAAAATACCTTGCTTATGGAATTGCCCGTGGCGGATCAGACTGGAATGAAATATATGTGATGGAAATTGAAACCGGTAGTAAGTTGGATGATCACCTGAAGTGGATAAAATTCTCAGGAATTTCCTGGGAAGGGGATGGGTTTTATTATAGCCGATACGACGCGCCAACAGGCAGTGAACTGTCAGGGAAAAACGAATTTCATAAAGTTTATTTTCATAAGGTGGGAACTCCTCAATCAGAAGATGTGCTGGTACACGAAAACAAAAATGAGCCTCTACGGAATTACTATGTTGATGTAACCGATGATGAAAAATTCCTGGTCCTTTATGAAACCGAAAGCACAACCGGTAATTCACTTTATTTTAAAGACCTGGGTAAACCTGATTCAAAATTTGTCGCTATTGTCGATGGCTTCGACAACGATTATTCGGTGGTTGACGACTATGATGGAAAGCTATTGGTGAAAACAAATTGGCAAGCGCCAAAATACCAGATCATTGTTGTAGATCCTAAAAATCTGGATGAAAAGGATTGGAAAATTTTATTACCGGAACAAGAGGAGGTGCTTGAAGGGATTACGCTTGTTGGAGGAAAAATGGTGGCCGAATACATGAAAGATGCTTCCAGCGTAGCCTATATTTACGATATGGAGGGAAATAAGGTTGGGGACCTAAACCTTCCCGGAATTGGTACCATGTCGGGGTTTAATGGCGAAAAGGATGAGAATATTGCCTTTTACGGATTTACCTCTTTTACTTTTCCGTCAACAATTTACAAATATGATATTAGCCAAAATCAATCGAGTATTTATCGCGCACCACAAATTGATTTTGATGCCAATAAATATGAAACCAAACAGGTATTTTATGAAAGCAAAGACGGAACAAAAGTACCCATGTTTATAGTTCATAAAAAGGGACTTGAAATGAACGGCGAGAATCCTACTTTGCTATATGGATACGGAGGGTTTAATGTAAGTTTAACGCCAGGTTTCAGTACAACACGATTGTTGTTGCTTGAGCAGGGCGGAGTGTTTGCCATGCCCAATTTACGTGGTGGTGGCGAATATGGCGAGGACTGGCACCTTGCCGGAACACTTGATCAAAAGCAAAATGTATTCGACGATTTCATAGCTGCAGCACAATACCTGATCGATAACCAATATACCACTCCCGGTTACCTTGCCATTAATGGTGGTTCCAATGGTGGTTTATTGGTGGGGGCTTGTATGGTCCAGCGTCCCGAATTGTTCAAGGTAGCACTACCTGCCGTTGGGGTTTTGGATATGTTACGATATCATCTGTTTACAATTGGCTGGGCATGGGCCAGCGATTATGGCCGCAGTGACGATCCCGAAGCTTTTAAATATTTGATCGATTATTCACCACTTCATAATATTTCTCCGGGTGTTTGCTATCCGGCCACAATGGTAACCACTGCCGACCACGACGACAGGGTTGTTCCTGCACACTCGTTTAAATTTATTGCCGAATTGCAAAAAAACCAGGGATGTAACAACCCTACCCTTATCCGTATCGGAGTAAAAGCTGGCCATGGTGCCGGTAAACCAACTTCCAAAATCATCGAAGAATATGCTGATATTTACTCCTTTATTTTTTACAATATGGGGATAACTCCAAAGTATTAGGGGCTTAAGTTTGGAGTTTGGGGCTTCGAAGAATGATCTATGCGAAAACTCCTTTTAACAACGGGTCATTGCGATCCGCCTGCTGGCGGAGAAGCAATCTGTTTAATCCTCACAGATGGCTGATACGGATTGCTTCGCTTCGCTCGTAAATTCAGTCCCCTGATTAGATTACGTGATGAATATTCCAAATTTTGAATTTTACATTAATATCTGAATTTGAAAACATCGTTGCTATGTTAGCAATAGTTGCTTATTAAGAGCAATTTCCCCTTATTTACCCTATCCCCCCAATACCCTCTATCTTTTTAATTCTTGGATTTATCTAATTTCAAAAAACAACAAATGCCGGATTGAACAAAGTCTGGCATTTGTTGTTTTAGTACTGAGTAACTCAATTTTAAACCAACAAAAACTTTAAACAATGAAAAGACTTTACAACTTTTTACCACTTCTGGCAATTCCTATCGTGTTTATCTTTTTAGCATCCTCTGGCGGATCCCCTGGCGGTAAGTCGGGCTCACCAGGTGATAACATGGCGGATTGCACCGGATGCCATTCAGGAACCCCACAAAGCGCATCTGAATGGATTACCTCAAATATTCCCGATTTGGGATATTCAGCCGGAGAAACCTACACTTTAACCGCAATGGTTGAACACGCTGGTTCTTCAAAATTTGGCTTTGAAATAACTGCTGAAGATTCGGATGGTAATAAATTTGGCGAAATTATAATCACCGAAGCTTCCCGTACCCAATACAGGAACAATGATAATTCAATAACTCATACTTTTGCAGGAAACGCCGGTTCAAACAACATGAACGAATGGACTTTCGACTGGATTGCACCAGATGGGGCAACAGGTGATGTAACTTTTTATGGGGCGTTTAATGCCACTAACAGCAATGGTGGTACTTCTGGAGATGTTGTTTATTTATCAACATATACCGTTGGTCCAGATGTTACCGGAGTTGATGAAGTGGCCGATGATTTTAGGTTTTATCCAAACCCATCAAATGGTGTGCTGAATATTGAGAACCCTGCCTTTGATAAGGCTTCTTCGATTTTGATTTTTAATAGTACAGGCCAATTGGTTGAAGAATTTGAAATGAGCAGCGAATTTGCAAGTTTAAATCTCACGCACCTGACAAAGGGTGTTTATTTTGTAAAGCTTAACGATCAATCAGCAAAAATGCAAAAGCTGGTGATAAACTAATTAGTTATGGTCAGGGCTTGACTCTAAGTCAAACCTTGACTTTTGCTAAACCTTCCAGGTTTTAAAAACCTGGAAGGTTTTTTTATTCTAAAGCCCCAGTTCATCACTTATCCCCTGCATAGCCTGCAAGCTAAGGTCAATAAATTCATCCAGTGGGATGCCGGATTTTTCGCATTCACGGATTTTATCCCGGTCAACCGATGCTGCAAAAGCTTTAGCTTTCATCCGTTTCCTTATTGATTTTGATTTAACACTGGCCAGTTTTTTGTCTGGGTAAACCAGGGTAGTTGCCGTGATTAGCCCTGTAATGGTTTCTCCGGCTGAAAGTGCATGGTGGAAAACTTTTGTTCTGGGAATGTCTGTTGCTTCCTCGTTGTGCAATTTGATGGCTTCGACAATTTCGGGATCAACGCCCTTTTCTTCCAGGATTCTGGCAGTTTCCAGTCCATGGATTTTTGGATCGGCATTTACCAGTTCCACATCCAGGTCGTGCAGCAAACCAGCCAGTGCCCACTTTTCTTCATCCTCTCCTAATTTTTGTGCTGCTGCT
>Ga0208900_1001739_pt1 | contig 11026 bp, 10 predicted proteins | sample AntAceMetag02UKK_FD_184763 | JGI IMG/M metagenome (GOLD analysis project Ga0208900, IMG submission 184763) | Saline lake microbial communities from Ace Lake, Antarctica - Antarctic Ace Lake Metagenome 02UKK (SPAdes) (version 2) | ecosystem: Environmental > Aquatic > Non-marine Saline and... | reverse complement strand
CTGGTGGCAAAGGGTTTAAATCCCCGACCTAAGGGAATGGGATGGAAACCCTGGAATAGTTCTGGGTTTGAAGTTCTGAGTTCCGACGTTTCCAAGTCCTACGGACGTTGGAAAGTCCAACAACCAAAACCAGCGACAGGAAGGAATCTATATGTTGGGGGAAAGTGACAGTTTTCAGCTTTATTCCATATACCTAAGCTGAACCAGCCCCGCCTGCCATAATAGTACGGCGGACAGGCCAGAACCAAACAGGTTTTGGATTTAGGTATTTGGATTTCAAAAAATTATTGCCAACGACCAAAAGCAGTCCTACGGAAAAAGCAACAATTTGATTTTATAGACCCCATACCCTTATGTACCTTATAAACCCCTCTCCCACTCACCTATACCTAATACCTCATACCTTTCCTCCCCCTAATAAATCTTCACTTCCAAGCTAGCCACCGCAGCATCAATACTGATGTAAATCTTTTTGTCGCTGTTCTCGAAATCGGGGGTTTGATAGAGGCCTTTTCTGATTTTATCAAAATCATCCAGGTCTTTACTCGAGAGTACGGTTGTGGTTTTCACCTCACAGCCTACACCCTCGGGTACTTCAATTACGATGGATGATGCACCGGTATCAATTTCAAGATCCGTTTTGTCCATCTTGTCGCCAAGTTTCAGCCATATTGATGATGCCCCGCCGTTGATATCAATCCTGTCAACTTTAAATAGGCTCATATCAAAATCTATTTCGGCAGCACCGGCATCCATGTTGATGTCCCAAACGGGCCCTGGGTTAAGGCTTATTAAAGCTTCATTCCTAAATTTCGATGACCTGATACGATCACTTTCCATGGCCAGCTTCAATACCACCGCGCTGCCAACATTGTCGGCATTCAGGTAATACTTCCCAAAATTTCCCTCGCGTTCAAATTTTATCAGGTAATCGTCAGTAATTGACAAGGTAAATTTACCGGCAGCTGCATCCAGGTCGAGCACTGCATTTTCAACCTGCCCGTCGTAATCTTCATACAGCAACTGATCGGTCCAGCTTTTGTCATCATATTCGCTGTACTCATCGTCCTGGTAGTTATAATTATCATCGTTCCAATGCCAATCGGGCACCCAACTCCAACTGTTGTCATAATTGTGGGCCGGTCTGTTTGTTAGATAAATCATGGCAGCAATTACCACAATAAACGACAGGATAATACGCACCACGCCTTTGATGGGCAATAATGAAATCCCGAGGATTACCAGGATAACCGGCCAAAGATGCTTTAAATCGTACCAGCTAAAATGAAATACGCCAAAATTTCGCAAAACAAATAATGCACCTATTGTGATAAGTACAACACCCCAAAATACGCCTTTTGATCTCATTAGAATTTATCTTTAGGTTTGGTCCAACTGTTTTTCATTATTAAAATACCGCCAAGGATAAGCAGCACAGGCCACAGGTCGCCAAAATCAATACGCGGGACGAAGCGTGAAATCAGGAACATCACCCCCAGGGTAATTAATACAATTCCGGCGATGAGGTTGCCGTCGTTTTTTCTTTTTTCATAGGCAGGGGGAAAGGGCTTGTTAAAGTCCTGTTGCTTTTGCGCTTGTTCCTCCTTTACTTCTTGTTCTTCGTAGGGCTGGTTTTCTTTTTCCATTTTTGATGAATATTTGGTGTTATAAAAATTCTTCATTGAATAGTCAGGGTCAATAGGAATGGCGATCCACAAAATAATGTAGAGCACCACGCCCCCGGCGGCAAACAGGGCAAGAATTACAAAAACCACACGGATAATTGTAGGATCAACATTAAAATATTGGGCGAGCCCGCCCGAAACACCGCCAATCATTGTATCGTAGCGGCTGCGATAAAATCTTTTTGCTTGTTCCATTGAAATGATATTTATTCGTTTTCAAAGTTAATTATTAATTGCCATAAGGCAATTCAATTAGACGAAAAATCTTCGAGAGTGTTACAATAATGCGAAAGTTTTGAGTTCAGGATTTTGAGTTCAGAGTAAGAGAAAGTAACTTTAGAGGTTTCCAGGGCCGCTATCCCCTCCTGCGTCGGGGTTTGCATCCCTTACACAATAAACCATCAACTTTTAACTTAATTAGATGAGTAAATGCGATTTGTTGTATTTTTGCTAAATATATTACAATAACTGACTGATTAATACTGATAATAATGTTGACCAAGCTATTCAAACTTCTGTTTAAACTTTTTTACTGGGTGCTAATTTTATTGGTGCTGTTTTTCTTTTTCCTTTATGCCCTGGCTCCCATTTATAACTTTTCGGAACCTGAGCCTTTTTCCGGCGATGAATTGTTAAACCCTTACGAAAACATGGATTCCTCGAACTGGAAAAAAGGAAATTTCCAGGTTCAATCGAGGGCTTGGATGGGCATTACCAACGGCAGGCACAATACCAACCAGGCCATCGAAACCATTTATAAGCAATTGGGATACGACATTATAGTTACATCAGACTACATGCGGATTAATACATTTGGAGAAGGCTCGCCCAACTACATCCCTACTTACGAGCATGGCTATGGTTGGAGAAAAAACCACCAGGTTTGCCTGGGTGCTTCCAGGGTTTGCTGGCGCGATTACCCAATTTATCAATCGTTGAGCCATAAGCAACATGTACTTAATTTTTTAAGGGACCAGAATGAAATTGTTGCAATTGCCCATCCCGAGCTGCGCGGTGGCTATACCCTGGAGGACATGAAATACCTCAGCAACTACAACCTGATTGAAGCTTTTAATAATGTTCGGTTTAGTTTAGCACATTGGGATGCAGCCCTGTCGAGCGGGCACCTGGCTTATTTGCTGTCCAATGATGACGCACACAATATTTTCAATCCTACTGAAGTTGGTATGGTATTTACCATGATCAACACACCAAATTCGGATGAAAATGCTGTATTAAATGCTTTGAAAAGTGGAAGGTCTTATGCCGTTAGAATGAGCATGCGCAAGGGTGCCGACTACGTTGAAAAGGCCAATGACCATCAAAACAATCCCGTCTTAAATTCAGTGGACGTAATTGGCGATACGCTCAAGGTTGAGTTAAGTGATAGAGCGGAAAGGATTAGATTTTTAAAACAGGAAGGCGCATTGATTCATCGTGAACACGATACTTGCTGTGCAAGCTATGTTTTTAAACCTGATGACAATTATATCCGCATAGAAGCTATTTTCGCCAACGGCACCGAATTCTACCTCAACCCAGTAGTTAGATATAATGGGACTAGCATAACTCAGCAGGAAGCACCAACCTTGAACAAGCCCAAAACATGGTTGCAACGTGGCATCGCCTTGATAATGGCCTTCATTATTTTACTCATTGTTATTAAAACAAACAGGCGAAGGGCCAAACGCAAAAAGAATTCCAACAGGTATGGTTACTACCGTATGAGGTAGCATATATAACAAGTTACCACTCATTGAAAAACTGCGTTGATGAAATACGTATCTTTGTAAAAAGATTCTAAATGAAAGATTTAACAAGTTCAAATATTGATAGACAGAATATCCTAAACAATCGTTTTGCCATTGAAAGAATCCAAGAATATATTGGATTGCCAGGGATGTTATTTGACGGAGAATATAAATTCAGCACTCAAATGGTTGCTGATTTTTATGACATTGATGAAAGAACGGTCAGAAGATATTTAGAAAAATATGACCAAGAGTTAAAACATAATGGATATATTTTAAGCAAGGGTAAACAACTAAAAGAGTTGAAGTTACAATTTGGTCATGTCATCAATGTCCCGAGCAAAACAACTCAGTTAGGTTTGTTTAATTTTAGAGCATTTTTGAATTTAGGAATGTTACTTGCTGAAAGTGAAAATGCAAAACACCTCAGGTCTAAAATGCTAGATATAGTAATTGAGACGATAAACGAAAAAACAGGCGGTGGCACAAAATATATTAATCGAAAGGATTCTGATTACTTACCAACTGCAATTAGAGAAAGCAAATACAGAAAAGAGTTTACTTCTGCACTTAGTAGGTATGTTGATATGGGAACTTATAAGTATTCACTTTTTACTGATAGAATCTACCAATGCATTTTTAAAGAGAACGCAAAAGAATACAAGCAAATCCTTAAGCTTGAAACAAAGGAAAATGCAAGAGATACAATGTATGCGGAAATCTTAAACCTTATAGCGTCTTTTGAAACAGGAATTGCTTTTGAGCTTAAGAAAAATTACAGGCAAAAAGGTAGTAAGCTACAACAAAAAGAAGTTGATAATATATTTAAGTATTTTTCTGAACATCCATTACAGAGGCCACACATTGATGATGCTAGAACTAAAATGGCATCACGTGATTTGCATTTTAGAGATGCTTTTCACAAAAAACTAGAAGAATATATTCAATCAATTTCTCCTGCTGATTTTGAACGATTTCTTGGCGAGCAAAGTGTTGACTTTGAAAAACAACTTCAAGAAGCAAAAGATGTTTTTAAACGCCTAAAAGATGCTGAATGAATACTATAACCTACATAACAGATATTCAAGAAGTCGTTGACATCCATAAGAAGACTATTGAAGTTAGCGGCGGTGGAACAGATGGAATAATTAATATTGGATTATTAGATTCTGCTATCGAGCACATTCAAAATGACTTATATTATCCCAATTTTATTGACAAGCTTACTCACTTGTTTTTTGCTGCAAATAAGAGCCATTGCTTTCAGGATGGAAACAAGCGAATTGCAATCTCTTTAGGGAGTATGTTTCTTCTCAAAAATGGGTATTTAGATGCAGCTCAACGTTTCTTGTATAAAATGGAGACAATAAGTTATCATCTTGCAGCAGGGAGAATAGATAAAGCATTTCTTCATGATATTATTGACTCTCTGGTATATGAAGAAGACTATTCAGAAGAAATCAAATTAAAGTTATTGAATTGTATCACGGATAATGAAAACATTGAGTGATAACAGTTAATCATGGCTCACAGTCGGTTAACAATCATCTGAAAAAATGAATACAATAGGAAACATACAAATCACTAGAAACCTTCCTGCAAGTGAACGGCTGCGGGTCATATTTGCGGAACCTTATCCACCAAGGAAATGCTTTCGAAACCATTGAATAATCAGCGAATTCTTGTAATTACTATTGTGGCATCGGTGGCCATAAGGGGCTTTTTGGCATGGATACTTGAATTGGGCAACGATGAAGTTTATTATTGGACCTATGCCTTGTATCCCGACCTCAGCCACTTCGACCACCCGCCGATGGTTGGCCTTGTAATGCAAGCTTTTAGTTTCAACCTGTACTTCGATAATGAACTTTTCGTCAGGATGAGTTCGGTAATTTTGGGTGGCGTGAATACGTGGTTGATTTTCCTTATTGGGAAACATTTAAAGGACGAACTCACTGGTTTGTTTGCAGCCCTGCTTTACAACACCTCTGTTTATTGTTTTGTGATTGCCGGAATTTTTATCCTGCCAGACACACCACAGTTATTCTTCTGGCTGGCAAGTTTGTATATGCTGATTGTAACACTTCCCAATGAAGAAATTACCAAAAAGTCGAGAACCGGAATTCTTTTCGCTGGCTTACTAGTCGGCTTTGCCATGCTCTCGAAATACACATCGGTGTTCTTGTGGTTTGGGGCAGGCTTGTACATCTTGTCCTTCAACCGGGCCTGGTTAAAAAGATGGGAGCTTTACATTTCGGTAATTTTGAGTTTTCTTATTTTTCTTCCTGTTATAATTTGGAATATCCAAAACCAGTTTATCAGTTTTACCTTTCAGGGCGAAAGGGTGGGTATTTTTGGTTCAGGTATCCGTATTGATTATTTCTTCACGGAACTATTCGGGCAGATTTTATACAACAATCCTGTAAATTTTCTAATTATCCTGATAGCATTTATCGCTTTGTGGAAAAATAAGCTAAAGCTCAACAGCAGTAAATTACGGCTGCTTTTATTAACGAGCCTCCCCTTGATATTTTTGTTTTTGTTTTTTTCCCTTTTCAGGCGGACGCTCCCCCACTGGACAGGACCAGCATATTTGGGATTGATTGTTATTGCAGCAGCCTGGCTGTCTGAGAAAGCCGGGAAAAAATCAACATTTACTCTCTTCCCCAAACTGGTTAGATGGGCTGCAGGTATTTTGGTTTTGGCACTTGCACTTGGCTTTTTGCAAATCAAAACCGGTGTTTTTAGTTTTCCTGACAACAGTGATCCGAAGAAACTTGGGGAAAACGACATTACCCTCGATATGTATGGCTGGCAGCAATTTGCCAATAAGTTTGAAATACAGCGCATGCAGGATATTGCTTCAGGTTTAATATCTGAAGATGCGCCCATTATTTCCCATCGTTGGTTCCCGGCAGCCCACCTCGATTATTATGTGGCGCAACCCAATGGAATGGAATTGTTAGGAATTGGCAGCCTTGAACAGGTGCATAAATATGCCTGGATTAATCACGAAAGACAGCCCCTTCGATTAGGCTCGGATGCCTGGTTTATTACCTCAAGTCGGAATTTTCAAAATCCAGAACCATTTTATGGCAAATACTTTTTAGCAATTGAAGAACTGGAAATCATTAAGATTTACAAAGGTGAAAAGCATGTGGAGAATTTTTTCGTTTACCGGATGCGGGATTGTAAGTTGATTCCTGATAATATACTAACAGAACATGGGATAGTTTTATACTGAAAGCATTGCCATGGGATTTTTTCTATTTCCCCGATATAATTATCGGATAAATACCATATTTTAGCTCATAATAAGTATGCTGAAAATCCAAGAAAGTAAATTGAATTTGTATGAATGGGGTTTATTGTTTGTATCCCTCTTAGGGCTTATTCTTCGTTTTTATCCTGATGGGAGAAGTTTGTGGCTTGATGAATTGTTTATTGTTACAAATTCATATAATTTCAAATCTTTTTATGACTTGTTTCGTCATTATTTGGTTTATGATGGGACACCTCCTGTGTACGGATCTTTAATTTATTTCTGGATAAAGATTTTCGGCACGTCTGACTATATTGTCCGGCTTCCAAGTATGATTGCCGGCGGAGCGTCCATTATCATTCCCCTGGTTTATGGCAGGCGTATTTTGGGCAGGCCCAATGCATTGCTTTTAGCAGCTTTCATATCTGTATCCTGGGGTGGGATTTATTATGCCCACGAAGCCCGGGTTTATTCGCTTCTAATATTATTGTCGGTTATCCTGATGATATTTTCATTGAAGCTAATTCAATCAAGAAAAGAAAATGGACTTACAAAACCGGATTTAATTATTCTTTTCTTGCTTGGGGTTTTAATGTGTTATAGTCATTTTTTTGAGGCACTTCTTTATTTTACAAATTTGCTTGTGATTTTTGTTTATCTAAAAAAATCCAGGAAATCAATTTTTTTCCTTTCGCTATTAAACTTACTGGTTTTTATTCCTTGGGTAATACTGAATATCTGGAACTTACAACATGGTAATGGAATATCATGGTTAAGTTTTTTTCCTACCTGGATAAACATTCTGGCATACATAGGTTTCGTTTTTAATTCCTGGCTGTTGGTTTGTGCATTTGCACTTATACTTGTCCTGAAAAGCATTTCAATACCCGAACAGTCAAGGCGTTTTATTAATAGAAGCCTCCTCTTCCCAATTTTCGTATTGATTGTGTTTTTTATTGTTGCACTCACTATTGATAATTTTTTTAGAATCATTCACGAAAGATACCTTCTCGCTTCGATTCCTTATTTTTATCTGGTTGCGATGTATGCTTTTTACTTCCCGAAAAATCAGGGATATAATCTTCAAATCAAAAGAATTAACATCATCCAAATGATTTTAAGTTCTGTTCTCATCGCTATGATGTTCTATTTTTCCCTAACTAAATTTGTAAGCTACGAAAAATCAGATTGGCGGGGTGCAGCTCATTCGATAGCCACAATCGATAACATTGAGAAGGTATATTGTGTTGGGAATTGTTCACTCTATTATCATTATCTAAGAGGATCTGATATAACGGAAAGCATGCTGACGAATATAAATAAAGATGGTTCAAGTGCCATATTCAAGCCTCCGGATGGTAAGGTTTCCATACTCTGGACCGCTCACAATGTGAAGACTTATAAAAAGATGAAAACGGAAATTGTTGCTATGGGATTTGAAATTATGGATAAAAGAAGCCTGGGGGTTAATCCTAAAATCCCTTCTACTATCAATAAAAGTCGATTTATTATTTTCAAATAATATGGCAAAACGAGACTGAATATTGGCTCAATTGTTTTTAGTACTTTTGTTTACTATTTAAATTAAATTTATGGAACAATTAGTCTTGAATATCAAAGATAGCAGCAAATTATCTTTCCTGATGCAACTCATCCGACAGCTTGATTTTGTTGAAATAGAAAAGGTGAAAAAGAAAAAAACCACATCTAAATATGATTTTTTTGCATCTGCTGGATTATGGGCAAACAGGGATGTTGACGCTAAAGAACTAAGGAAGCAGGCATGGAACAGGCAAAAGTAGTACTATGTGATACAGATGTTATCATTGAGTTTTATCGAAATAATCCTACCATTATTTCAGAACTCAAAAAAATAGGACAAGAAAACATTGCTGTTAGTACGGTTACTGCTGGCGAGCTAATCTATGGCGCTCTTAACAAAAAGGAGCTCATCCAAATAAAAAAGGATTTACAAAACCTGACTACAATTGATATAAATAAGAAAACTTGCGATGTGTTTATAGACATAATGGGAAAGTATGTTTTAAGTCACAAACTTGCTTTGCCGGATGGTTTTATTGCTGCATCTGCTATAGCTTATAATATTGAACTTTATACATTGAACGTTAAAGACTACAGGTACATAAGCGGGCTAAAACTTTACAATGGTTAGAGGCCATTTTGTGAGGATTACAACAGCCCCAAAATCTTGCATTATAATTACTCAAAATCTCCTCTTTTGAAAAAACTTTTTGAGGGTGGCTGAGCATTCATGTTGCATCACTCCACTCACCAATTCAGTCTTTGGATGAAGGAGTTTTGAATTTACCAAAGTAAACCCCCGTTTCTCATCGAAAGCCCCAAAAACAACTTTAGATATCTGTGTCCAGTAAGAAGCTCCGGCACACATCACACATGGTTCCAAGGTAACGTAAATCGTACAATCTTCGAGGTATTTGCTGCCCAAATAATTTGATGCTGCCGTGAAAGCCTGCATTTCAGCATGAGCGGTTACATCTGTTAATTGTTCGGTAAGATTGTGGGCACGGGCAATAATACGATTGCTGCAAACAATTACAGCACCCACAGGAACTTCATCTTTTTCAAAGGCCAACGTCGCCTCTTTCAAGGCTTCTTTCATAAAATATTCATCTGTGAAAAGCTGTAGCATGTTAATGTGTGTGGTCAGTTTTGGATTTCAAAATTCTAAATTTTCATTTTTTTTGTCACTATTTACTAATTCAATAATCTCCTGAAGTCTATCCAAGTATTCTTTTGGCATCTGCCCATCTTGAAGTAATTTCCTTTGACGATTAAAAAAATTGCAAAGATTCCTTTCTTCTAATATTTGCGCTATTGGAAATCTTTTATTTTCAATTACAAATGTTTTTAATGCTTTATAAGAATTATACTTCATGAGAAAATTTTTCACTTTTCCTTTTTGATGCTCGTTTAAAGTATCAAGTTTTCTTTCCTGTGCATGAAGAAATCTATATAATTTAATCTCTTCTTTAGGTCCGTTTGATAAAGGTAAATACCCATTACGGGTTGTGAAAACTATCAGTTTCTTAAAGGTTTCTTCCCAATACTTACTATTGCTATTATTGACGGGGGTGACGGGTAAATAACTGGCATCATATGTCTTTGAAACTAATCCAATATAATTATCTTCAAAAAATCTAAACCTTCGATATTCGGCTGATTTTAAATTAAGCTTTAGTTTCTTTGATGATATATTTTTCCGGTAAATGCCAACGTATTCAGTAATCTCATCAATATGTTTTGGAGTATCATATACAGATAAATACTCTTCTGAAATATCGTGCATTGTTCCGCCTTTGATATTTTCATGTGTGCTTTTCCAGGACTTTAAGCCAAATGTGCTACTCCTACCAAGATTTATTAACTGCGAGTTTCTTTGGCAATGGCTCTTCACCGCATTAACATCTTTCACAACCCCAGGATATTGTTGATTCAAAACATCAAAAATTTCTTTTACTGTTAAAGGTTTATTTGCTTCTATTAATGTGTCATTAATGTATTCTGTTACGGTCTTGGGAATATTTCTTATAAATGTAATATTATCTTTGAAATCAATTGCAACCCCAAACTCACTGACCAATAGCTGTTCAGAAATTTGAGCAATTTTATCAAGATATTCAAAACAGTCAGCTTTTTGAAAGCTTAGTAAGTAAGATTGAAAATGGAATTTATAATCTTTGGCAATTTTTACTGACAATCGATGATACACATCATCGATCATTTTTTCGAAATCAAATATTAGATGAATATGCTTTGATATTAAATATGTTGATTTATAGTTGTAACATTCTTTTCGTTCCTTATTTAATACGGTTCTTTCTTCGTTGCCAATAAGGTCGTATTTATCTTTTAAGATAATTGAAAGGATACGGTTTATAAAAAAAATGTTGTATTGAACGGTTTCTATTTTTAGTAATTCATCTAAAAAACTTTGGTCTACATTCAATAACGACGATGAGGTGTCAAGGTTATAAAAATTCAGATTGTCTTTCTCAAAGAAGCTTAAAAATGAAAAATACTGGTTGAAGTTATCTAATATTTTGTTTCGTATTTGTCGCGCCCGTTCATTCGTTATTCCAAGCCTATTCCCAGTTTTTCGCAGAGGTTCTATTTCTGTGTTTTTACTGAAACATAGTGAATGGTAAAAGACAGTTTTTTCTTTTTCATTGAAAATGTAATTTCTTTCTATGAGTATATAAATTGTCTTAAAAACTGGAATTCCTTTTGAAAAGTCATAGTTTTTCCCAATTTCGATCATCGTTTCCCTGTCAATTGAAAACTGATTA
>Ga0208900_1001737_pt1 | contig 11030 bp, 6 predicted proteins | sample AntAceMetag02UKK_FD_184763 | JGI IMG/M metagenome (GOLD analysis project Ga0208900, IMG submission 184763) | Saline lake microbial communities from Ace Lake, Antarctica - Antarctic Ace Lake Metagenome 02UKK (SPAdes) (version 2) | ecosystem: Environmental > Aquatic > Non-marine Saline and Alkaline... | reverse complement strand
AAAATATGCCAGGGTCTCGTTAAACTCCTCTTTGCCCGGGATCATCACCGCCAGATTGAGCAGGCCTCCAATATCTGCCTGTTCGTCAAACAGGGTAATCCGGTGTCCCCGCCGGGCCGCAGAAAGGGCAAAGGAAAGCCCGGCGGGACCCGCTCCCACCACGGCAATATTTTTGACAACCGCTGCCGGTTCAAACACAAGTTCCGTCTCATGGCAGGCCATGGGATTAACCAGGCAGGAACACACCTTTCCCTGAAAAATATGATCCAGGCAGGCCTGGTTGCACCCGATGCACACATTAATATCCCGGGGACGGTTCTGCCGGGCCTTTTCCATGAAATCCGGATCTGCCAGAAAGGGCCGGGCCATGGAGACCAGATCCCCCTCGCCATCTGCCAGCACCTTTTCCGCCGTCTCCGGTGTATTGATGCGGTTACTGGTCACCAGGGGCAGGGAAACAGCCCCCTTTAATTTTGCCGTCACCCAGGTAAAGGCGGCCCGGGGGACCATGCCAGCAATGGTGGGAATCCGAGCTTCGTGCCAGCCAATGCCCGTGGAGATAATGGTGGCCCCGACCGTCTCCATCTCCCGGGCCAATAAAATCACCTCATCCAGGGAACTGCCCCTCTGCATGAGATCCAGCATGGACAAGCGATAGATGATGATAAAATTTTTCCCCACCTGGTGGCGCACCCGGCCCACAATCTCCAGGGCAAAACGGATGCGGTTTTCATAGCTCCCCCCCCATTGGTCCGTGCGATGGTTGGTGATCTTTGAAATAAACTGATTGATCAAATAACCTTCCGAGCCCATGATCTCCACCCCGTCATACCCGGCCCGTTGGGCCAGGGTCGCACACCGGACAAAATCCTGGATCTGCTGCTCAATGTCCTCTTCAGTCAACGCCCGGGGGGTAAAAAAATTAATGGGAGCCATGATGGCCGAAGGGGCCACCAGTTGTTCATGGAAGCCATACCGACCGGTATGAAGAATCTGCATGGCAATTTTGCCCCCGTTGTCATGCACGGCCCGGGTGATGGTACGGTGATTGTCCACCTCGGATTCGTTGGTGAGCATGGCCCCATGGTCTGCCACACACCCTTCCTTATTAGGCGCAATACCACCGGTGATAATGAGCCCCACCCCGCCCTTTGCTCGCTGGCCAAAGTAGGCAGACATGCGCTCAAACCCACCGGGGATCTCCTCAAGCCCCGTGTGCATGGAGCCCATGATGGCTCTATTTTTCAATGTGGTAAATCCCAGATCAAGGGGGGTGAACAGATGGGGAAAAAGCAAATTTTCCATTTTATTATTTCTCCAAAGTATGTAGAATACGTTAACATCAGTTTTTTATACATTATTGGCTTTTTGATTTCAACCAAAATAAGTTGACTTTAGCTCCTCATCTTTGTTACTGTTTTAGCTTGTTTTCTGGACAAATCCCCGGGGAATACGAAGCAGGCACACTTTGCTGGACCAATCATGCAGATCAAACCTTTGAACAGTTCATGGAGCACAAATGAAAAGTATTCTCATTGTTGATGACATTAAGGTTAATCTGAAGGTACTTGAGGTTTTGTTATCCCGCAACGGGTACAATACCACATCGGCACTGAGTGGAAAAGATGCCCTGAGTCTGCTTCAGATCAAACCCGCTGATCTGATCATTTCAGACATTCTCATGCCTGAAATGGATGGATTTCAGTTCTGTCGTCTGTGCAAGTTGGATGAAAACCTCAAACATATCCCCTTTATATTCTATTCATCCACCCACACCGAAACAACCGCCAGAAAACTGGCCCAAAAGGTTGGGGCCAAGGCATTTATCACCAAACCGGCTGATCCGGCCATGCTGCTGAAAACCATTGACAGCATTCTCGATGGTCATAATTTTCTTCCCCCCGGGCATGAAGAACCCATGGAAGACAAGGAACCGCCCACGGAGATAGAAAATCACCAGGATGCCAGTCAAACCCGGAATCAAGAGACCTGCCACGCATTCCTTAAAAATATTCCCTGTGCAGTGTGGACCATTGATGCCGGGGGCAACATCACATATATAAGCCCTGCTGTGGAAGACATCACCGGTTTTACCATGAATCATCTTCTGGAAACCGGGAAAAGACAATGGTTGACAAGGGTCCACCCCGACCATCTGCAAGGGGTGAAAAATGCCTATAAAGATCTTTACTTAAACCGGATTGCCCTGGATATTGAATACCGCTTTGAATGCCGGGACGGAGAATTCATCTGGCTCCATGAAAAATCAGGACTGCCCTACACAAAAAAAGGAATTCAGTATGTTGACGGCGTTTCCCTGGACATCTCAGAAAGAAAATACCTCCAGGCCCACCGGATAAAATCCAGGGAACGCCAGGCCATGCAGACCTTCACCGGAGGAGTGGCCCAAGATCTGAACACCCTTCTCACCGGTATAACAGGCTACATTGAACTTTCCAGCATGGCCGACACAACCCCGTCAGAACAGCAGGAATTTCTCACCGGTGCGCTGGATATCACCCGCAGGGCATCGGAACTGACCCGGCAATTGTTTGCCCTGTCCAGCAATCGTAAACCGGCAAGGGAAGACGCGCTGCTGTCAGAGGTGGTGGCCGCAGTCACCCACGACATGCTTGACAACACCAAGGTGCAGGTCAAACTGGACATTCCCCCGGATCTGTGGCCCTGCCGGGTGGACCCCGACCCCATGACCCAGGCCATGGAGAATGTGCTCTTAAACGCAAAAGAATCCCTGGAAGCAAACGGATTCATTGAAGTGATCCTGCAAAATATTTCCATTGAGAAAATGGAATTTATTTCAAATATTGTTTTAAACCCGGGGGATTATACAAAGATAACCATACGGGACAACGGACGGGGAATTGAAAAAGATCACCTGCACCGCATCTTTCACCCCTATTTCACCACAAAAACCCGGGATACTGCACAGGGACGGGGGCTTGGGCTTGCCATCAGCCAGGCCGTCATCACACAACATGGCGGTGTCATGGCGGTGACCTCCCCCAAAGGGGCAGGTACCACCATGGACATATACGTTCCCACCCCGAAATTAGGAGAAACAGCTGTTGCGGACACACCCCGGCCCCCGGCCCCACCGGCGGGAAAGATACTCATGGTGGACAATGATGAAATGGTGAAAACCATCATTTGTAAAATCCTTGAACGGGGGGGATTCCAGGTCACCTGTGTCAAAACAGGGCCAGATGCCGTCAGTACCTGCAAAGAGGCCATGGCAGCGGATCTTCCCTTCAGCCTGGTGATTGTGGACCTCATGATTGATGGGGATAACATGGCCGGGATCACCACACTGGAACAGCTTAGAAAAATCCACCCAGACCTGCCAGCCATTGCGTCAAGTGCATACCCTTCAGATCCTGTCATCAGGCAACACAAACTATACGGGTTCAATGCCACCGTGTCCAAACCCTATGTGGCCGGTGAGCTTGTGGCTGCCATAAAAGAACAATTAACGCCCCCCGCCGGGTAAAAAATAAACCTGGGCCCGTTTCTGCATGGACTGCAAAGGATCATCGATAGTGTGATCAAGCTCAAAAATAAAAACGACTTATCAAGTCGTATTAGAAAAGACCTGCCCGGAACATCAGGGATCACCACTGGAGAACACAGATGAAAAACACCAACAAGCCCACCATCCTCATCGTTGACGACACAAAAACCAATGTTGATGTGCTGGTGCAGACCCTGAAGGCCGAGTACAAACTGGGGGTAGCCCTCAATGGACAAGATGCCATTCGTTTTGTCAACACCCACCCACCGGATCTCATTCTACTTGATATTATCATGCCGGGAATGGATGGCTTTGAGGTATGCAAAACATTGAAAGCCGCCCCGGGAACCCGGGATATCCCCATTATTTTCATCACCGCCATGGACAACCCGGCCCACAGAACAAAATGCTTTAAGTACGGCGGGGTGGATTATATCACCAAACCCTTTGTGGCATGTGAAGTAAAAAAGAAGATCCTCACACACCTTACGCCGGGTTGATTCAAGCCACCCATTGATGAGCTCACCCCAGACCCCATGACTTCAATCATTTTACCAAGAGAGACAGACAGCTAATGGAACAACACCCTCATGACGGCACGGCAAGCACAGGGGACTACCATGGAAAAATACTGAAGGGAAACCACAGCCAGGATCTAAAAACCTATATTTCAGACACAATTTCCAGGATGCAGGGCTTTGAACACACCTTAATTCCTGTCATTCCCTACCTGTCTGCCTGGCAGGAACAAGAAAATGCCATGTGGTATGAATTTGCCGGACAAGGCTTTTGTGACCTCATGCAATGTTCCCCCAATGCGGTGGCTGAAATCTTCAGAAGCAGCATTCTTGAACGACGGGTTTACAACTACAGAAAAACCGATAAAGGGCAGGTGAACACCCAGACACTTAAACCCTCGGAACTATCCCATTCACGAAGGGGACTGCGCGAAGAAGGAGAAAAAAAAGGGCATACGGAAGCCGTCTACAAGGTACAGCTCCCGGACGGGTCCGTTGTGTGGCTCAAGGATCAGGCCATGGTGAAGGCCTTTGATGCGGATCATATTCACATCTCTTCGGGATGCCTGACCCTGGTCACCAAGGAGATGGAAGCCGAAGAAGAACTCATCAGAACCCAGAAAAAACTCGAAAAAAACGCCCGGGCATTAAAACTTGCCAAAGAACTCCAAGAAAAAAACACACGAAAATTATCCCATGCCATGGAAGCGGTAGAAGCCGCCAGAAAGGAAGCAGAAAAGGCCAACAGGGCCAAGAGCGAATTCCTGGCCGTCATCAGCCACGAAATCCGCAACCCCATGAACGGCATCCTGGGCACCTGTGATCTGATCATGGCAGACGAGCTTTCCCGGCAGCAAAACGAATACCTTGGCATCATCAAAAGCGCTGCCATTTCCCTTTTAGGCCTCATCAATGATATCCTTGATTTTTCAAAAATAGAGGCCGGAAAGCTGGCCTTTCTGGAAACCCCCTTTAACATCAGGGAGGTGATTGAAGATGTGTCAGATCTTTTTCTGGAACTGGTGTCCAAAAAAAGTCTGGAACTCGTGCTGGATATCCACCCGGATGTTCCCACAACCCTTATCTCCGACCCCATGCGTCTTCGCCAGGTTCTCATCAATCTGACATCCAATGCACTTAAATTCACGGAAAAGGGAGAAATCATCATCGCGGTGGCTCCATGCCACAGTAATGAGTCCCATGCCGAGTTGGCGTTTAATGTCAGTGACACCGGTATTGGCATTGCCCCGGAGCACCAGGACAATCTATTTGACTCCTTCACCCAGGTGAATGATCCGAAAAAACAGGAGTATGGGGGCACCGGACTGGGCCTTGCCATCTCCCGACAGATCGTCACCATGATGGACGGCACCATTGGGGTGAAAAGCACCCCGGGCAAGGGCAGTACCTTTTATTTTAAAGCCCCGTTTAAATACCTGCCACCAGCCCCGGAAAGCCCTCTGGATGTTCCCAAAGCCTTTGGGCAATACAATGCCCTCATTGCCGCGCCCAATGGCAGCAGTCAAGGGGTCCTCCAACGCCTGCTCCAGACCTGGGGATTTAAGGTATCAGTAGCCCTTTCCGGGGATCAAGCCCTTGCCATGCTGGCACCCAAAGACTCAGGCCCCCCCTTTGAGTTGATCCTCATGGACATGGGGCTGGACCATCTTGAACCTGCCCATGCCCTGCCCCAATTAACAGACGCCTCACCCAGATCCCTGTTCATTGCTGTCATCAACATGGGCCGGGAACGAGAGGCCCGGCGGGCCATGGACCTTGGCATCAAAAGATCTTTGAGCAAACCTTTGAAACAGACCCTGCTTTTGGAAACTATCAAACAGGGACTTGGCTTCCCCACAAAGTCCCTTGATCCAGACACAACACCTGCCCCGCCCGGGGAACGATTCTTAAACACTCGGGTGCTTATTGTGGAAGACAATATCATCAATCTAAAAATTGGTGCGGAAATGCTTCGCCTGGCAGGGGTTGATGTGGATACGGCCCGAAACGGCATGGAAGCCGTTGAGAAAGTTCAGACCGCAGCCTATGATGCGGTGCTCATTGATATCCAGATGCCCTTATTGGATGGCATTGAAGCCTCCCGGATCATCCGCCAGGAATTTTCCAGCCATGATCTACCCATCATTGCCATGAGTGCCCACGCCAAATCCATAAAATGGAAGGCATGCCTGGCAGCGGGAATCAATGACTATATTCTCAAGCCCTTTAATAAAAAGGAGCTGTTGGCGGTGCTTAAAAAACAGTTGGGATATCGCCATGGAATCGCCTCTGTTCTCCCCCCTGAAGCGGCCCGGAAAAAAACAGATACCCTGGCAATGGACCCCCTGGCGGCCCTGAACCTCCAGGAGGGCATTGAACGGCTGGGGGGAAACCGGGAAATTTTTGCCGAAATAGTATCGGATTTTTGTGAGGAGCATGCCACCTTTCACACCATCCTGGAAGCATGTCTTGAAAACGGTGATTTCAAAGGGGCCGCCACCCTGGCCCACTCCATCAAAGGGGCCTCTGGCAATATTTCCGCCCCCCATCTGTTTGAGGCGACAAGGGATCTGGAGCAGGCTTGCTGGGACAAAAAAGAAAAGGAGATCAGACAACTACTTCCCCCGGCACACAAGGCTTTTTTGCAGGTGTGTGATGCTGTCCGGCAATTTATTGCACATAACCAGCAAGATAACAGCCTAAACACCACTTCCCAGGCACAACCAGAGGAGACCGCTTCCTCACAGACAATTTTACCCAAAATGCAGGCATTGCTGGAAAGCCTGGACAGCTTTGATCCCATTGAATCTGAAACCCTGGTCACAGAAATTCAGCCACTGATGGCTGATGCCGCAAAGGAAGAGATAAGCACCCTGGCAAAACATATTAAAAATTATCAATTTGATGATGCCCGCGCCGTGTTGGAATCCCTCATGCGACCCCTGACGTCCCCATGATGAACAAACATCCCCAAAGTGCCGGGCATGGACAGCATATCACATGCACATCCCGGCTCCTTTTTTGAAAATAAGGATCTTTATCCATGAAAACCATTAATGACTGTACCATTCTTGTGGTGGATGACACCAAGGCCAATGTGGCGGTGCTTGTCCAGGCCTTAAAGGAAACCTATAAACTGGGGGTCACCCTTAATGGTGAGGATGCCATCCGGTTTGCCCAGGAGAAACAACCTGACCTGATTCTTCTGGATATTGTCATGCCTGGCACCGACGGGCTTGAGGTGTGCCGACGACTCAAAGCAATGCCTGAAACCCGGGATATCCCCATCATCTTCATCACTGCCATGGATGATCTGAGCCATAAAACCAAGGGCTTTGAGTTCGGAGCAGTGGATTACATCACCAAACCCTTTGACGTCACCGAGGTCAAGGCTCGAGTAAAAACCCATCTCACCCTGAAGCTGGCCCAGGAGGCCCTTAAAAATCAAAATATCATCCTGGAAGAGATGGTGCGGGAACGAACCCTGGAGCTGAGAAAAGCCCAGATAGAGGTGGTCAGCCGCCTGGGAAAGGCTGCGGAATATCGGGATCAGGACACGGGCACCCACATCAACCGCATGAGCAAATATTGCCGCATAATGGGGAAAGCATTGGGACTGTCCCGGGAAGAGTATGAACGACTGGACCTTGCCTCCACCATGCATGATGTGGGTAAAATCGGCATTTCAGACAATATTCTGCTGAAGCCCGGCAAACTGGACGGGGAGGAGTGGAAATCCATGAAAGGCCACACTCGCATTGGCGAACAACTGCTTTCCGGAGGGTCTTCCCAACTGCTGGAGGCGGCCCGGGTCATTGCCATGACCCACCATGAAAAATGGGATGGTACCGGATATCATCAGCACCTCAAGGGAGAGGAGATCCCCCTGGCAGGACGTATCACTTGTATCTGCGATGTATTTGACGCCCTGATCTCCCGGCGTCCTTATAAAGAACCCTGGCCTGTGGACATAGCCCTGGAAGAGGTCAAACGAGGCAAGGGGACGTTCTTTGATCCTGAACTGGTGGATCTGTTTGTTTCCCTGCAGCCGGAGATAATGAAAATCGTTGAGGCCCACAAGGATGAAATGCTTTGATTTTAATCGTTTCATATCAAACCCACATGTCCTGACGGATACAACGAATATTGAAAGTCCCTCTGGGTTGTCCACAATGTAGGTTCTTAACAATGGTATTTACCGCCTCTGCTGACGTCAATGTCACCCTCCCATGTCCATCAGCACACCCGGGGAATCATGCTTTCAGCGGTGCTGATCTCAATATAGGAGGCCCCATGATCGCACCCAAAGTGGCCAGCCAATACGGTGATCAGATCCCCTGCCTCAAATTTTCCTTGGTCCACCAGACGTTGGATGGCCTTTTGGATGGGATCGGTATTAAAATCCCGGCGTTCAATAAAATCGGGAAAAACGCCAAAGGAAAGTACCATGACCCGCATGATCTGCTCATCATATAATTGCGCATAAATGGGATTATCCCCCCGATAGGCAGCAATGGCCAGAATGGTCTGACCGGAAATGGAGTCTGCCACAATGGCCCGGGTATTCAGACGCATGGAGGCTTTTACCGCTGATTTGGCCAGGTACGCCGTGACTTTATTTTCCAGAAGATACGGCGTATCCAGAAATGAAGTTCGATCGGCTTCCACTTCCCCGGCAATGCGGGCCATGGTCTGCACTGCCTCCAGGGGATACCGCCCATTGGCCGTCTCCCCGGACAACATCAGGGCATCGGCATGATCCAGGCAGGCATTGGCCACATCAGACACCTCGGCCCGGGTGGGGCGGGGGGAATGAATCATCGAGTGGAGCATCTGGGTGGCCACAATCACCGGACAATGGCGGTCAATGCAGGTTTTAATCATCTTTTTCTGGATTAGCGGAATTTTCTCCGCAGGAATTTCCACCGCCAGATCCCCCCGGGCAATCATCACCCCATAGGCTACATCCAATATTTCATCCAGATGATCTACCCCATCCCGGTTCTCAATCTTGGCAATAATCTTCATGGGACTTTGTTTTTCATCAAGAATTTTCTGCACGGCCAGGACATCTTCCCTGTTGCGCACAAATGAGTGGGCAATGAAGTCCAGGTTCTGGTCTACGGCAAAGCGAATAAAATCTTTGTCCTTTTGACTCAGAGCCGGTAATTTCACATGCACCGAAGGGATATTCACACTTTTCTTTCCCTGGATCACCCCGTCATTTTCCACGGTGCAGTAGAGAAAGACATCATCTTTTTCCGTGACTGTCAACGCCACGTCGCCATCATCAATGAGCACCGAGCTTCCCACCGGCACATCCCGGACAAAATCTTTGTGGGAAACGCAGATTATATCCCCGGCACATTCTCCCAGGGGATCACCCATGATGCGCACCCTGTCTTCATAAGTCACCTTAAGGGGCTGATCCGCCTCACAGGTGCGTATCTCAGGCCCCTTGGTGTCCAGAAGAATGGCAATTTTATTGGAGATTCCCCGCACGGCGGTGATGACTTTCATGGCAGAGTCATGGGTCATGTGGGCGGTATTAAGCCTGACCACATCCATACCTGCCCGGTGAAGAGCCGTTAAAAAATCTGGCTGACAATGAAGATCTGAGATGGTAGCGACTATTTTTGTTTTTCTTGGCATATTGTTTCCTTTTAAATATAGTAAAAATACCCCCCGACGTTCCCGTTCCAGTCAGAGCAGTCGTCGGGTGTGTCATTCTTCCATTGTGTTATTCCTTGTGGCAGATGGTTCAGCCATGATCGTAATTAGAGAGACAAACTCCATTTGATTTCCGTTAAGCGCCTAATCGGAAATAAATTTCGAAAAAAATTCATTGGCAACTAAGCGTAGCACTAATAAAGGCCTCTGTAGGAATGTTATGACCAAACCCGATATCTTTTATGTAAAAAAAAACAGAGTTTATGATATATAATAAAGTAGAATTAAAGCAAGGTAAAAAAAGTCCATAATTCTCGCCATTTTGATCTGCACCGCAAGGAAAGAGAGGCATAAAAAAATATGCAAGGTTCAAAATTAAATAAAATTCTTATTGTGGATGATGTTGCAGCAAATATCAAAATCCTGATGAGTCTGCTTCAGCCGGACTATGAGATTCATTTTGCAAAAGATGGCGCCAAAGCACTGGCACTTACTGCTTCCATAAAGCCAGATATCATATTACTGGATATTGTCATGCCTGATATGGACGGGTATGAAACGTGTAGACTATTGAAAAAAAATGAACTGACAACAGATATTCCAGTTATTTTTATTTCAGCCATGAATGAGGTAAAAAATGAAACAAAGGGACTGGAGATGGGCGCAGTGGATTATATTACAAAACCCTTCAGTCCCCCCATTGTCAAGGCCAGAATAAAGACTCATTTAAAATTGAGCCATGCCCTGGGTGAATTGAAACAATTATATAGCATGGCCCTGGATGCCAGCCCTTTAACAGGGCTTCCCGGCAACAACAGTATTGCAAAACGTATTGAACGGGCCATAAAACATAAAGAACCCATATGTGTGCTCTATCTGGATCTGGATCATTTTAAACCCTTTAACGATAAATATGGATTTGCCAAAGGGGATGAGGTGCTACTTTTCTGTAGCCGCATAATCCAGGAAGCCCTGACAAACAGCGGAGTTGCCAAAGCATTTGTAGGTCACATAGGCGGCGATGACTTTTTGACAATTTTGCCTTCAGATAAAACCAATACTGTAACGAATGAAATCATACGTACGTTTGACAATGGAATTGTTGATTTTTACAGCAGTGCAGACAGGCAGGCAGAAAAAATTTATTATATCCCACAATCGCAGGGGAGAACGCCAGACATTTCCCATTGTTTCCATCAGTATAGCCGGAGTTGATTTAACCCATTCAAAATATGAACAGTATATTCAAGTCAATGATGCCTGCTCTGAAGCCAAAAAAAGATCAAAAGATATCACCGGTAGCAGTTTTGTCA
>Ga0208900_1001733_pt1 | contig 11049 bp, 7 predicted proteins | sample AntAceMetag02UKK_FD_184763 | JGI IMG/M metagenome (GOLD analysis project Ga0208900, IMG submission 184763) | Saline lake microbial communities from Ace Lake, Antarctica - Antarctic Ace Lake Metagenome 02UKK (SPAdes) (version 2) | ecosystem: Environmental > Aquatic > Non-marine Saline and Alkaline... | reverse complement strand
CGGCAAGATCAATCCCCCCTGCAAAATCAAGATATTCGATTTTTTTATCCTGGTAGAATATTCTGATTTCACATGGAGATTCCGGAATATCGATCGAGTTACGGCCATAGGCCTCGACACTATTTTTCATGAGGTTTTCAAAAACAAGGGCTGTATATTCAGGCCAGAATGTCCATTCAGATGATTCTCCCTTATGGATGATACAATGTTCCGGCCATTTTCTTTCTTTCATGAGGGGAATCAGCATTTGGGCCGGATCGAGCTTCTGCCAGTCGTCAACTGCGGGCTGTTTGTCTTTTACAAGCATGGTTATGGCCCTTAAAGCGTTGAGTTGCCGGTTTAACCCCAGGATATCAGCATAATAGGAGGCGGTTTTAGAGCATTGCCCAGTAATCTTTTCAGCCAGTACATGCATGCTGCCAAGCCGTGTATTGGAGTCATGATGAAAACGGTGGATCTGCAGGCTTGTTTCGGAAAATTTATTAATGTCTTTTTTAAAGGTTTCGGCATAAAGATCGTTGGGACTATCTTCCAGTACCGCATTCAGGTAGGCAATGGCCTTTTTTGCCCTGTCCCCTTCTCTACTGGCGGCAAAATGATAAAAATAGATGACATCCGCCAGAATTTTATTCACGCCAACCCTGTATTCCCTGAGATTTTCTTTTTTCTCGATTTCCCCAAGCAGGGCCTCTGCCAGTATTATGGTCCTTTCAATATGATCAGTCCTGGCAAAATTTCTCCGTTCATTATCAACCTCACCCACCCAAATATCCAGAAAGTCGTTTTCTTTCATTTTTGGATAAGTTGTTTCTACAAAACACCTGAAATATTCTAAAACATTTGCCTGGATATTTTCAGGAATATCCCTGATCAGGGAAAATTTAATGGTAAGGGCAAAGTAATCCAGAAATGGATTGGGGGCCAGACCGGTTATGTCTACTTCTTTCAGCTCGGATAAATATTTTTTTAGGTGATTTTTAAATTCCGTCGCATAGGTTTCTGGGGAATCACAATCCTGCATACACTCAATTAACGATGTGGCCATGGCGAGACGAGCATATATCCTTTGCATCGTATTCGGCTTATAGTCTTCAAAAAAACGGTTCAATAATTTCCTTGCCTCTGGATAGTTACGCTCCTTGTAAACCCTGAGACACTCATCCTTATAAAAAACTTTAGAATCCATTAAAATCTCTCCTGGTTTTCTGCTCTTTTTAACACAATTACATTCAAAGCCACGGAGCCCCGGTTACTTTTGCCGATTACAAAACTGATAGTGTCTTTTTTCTGTAGCCCGGGATAGTTACTTTCTTTTACACTGTTGATATGGACAAAGAGGTCTTCTCCGCTATCCTGTTTAATAAAACCAAATCCCTTTTTGTCATTAAAGAATTTTATAAATCCTGTTTTTCGTTTTTGGGCTCTTTTTTTATCATTATCATGTTTTGTGCCCCCTGTGTTCCGGCCTGGCTTGGTTGGGAAGTGTGTATATTTTTTCCCGGCAAACATTGCCAGGGCTTCGCTTATTGATTGGAAGCGTTTCCCAGGGTCATGGGCCAGGGAAAGTTTGAAAAATCTTTCCAAATTTTTGGGAAGCGCAAGGGAGTATTGGGTTTCAACCTGGTCCAGATAGGGTGTGATGTCCCTTGGAAACGGTATTTTTTTGTCAAAGCGTATGTCCAAGAGCATCAATGTTGATTTTGCTAAGGCATAGACGTCTGTGGCCGGTGTCAGTCTACCCTTAGCATCAAAGCACTCTGGTGCACAGTATTGGGAAGAGAGGTTTAAAAAAGGGATATCAGGGTTGTAATTATTCTTTCCCTGGGGAGTAATTGAGATGAATTCCCCGATAACATATTTTTGGCTGGATTTGAGATGCCTCAGCCCCTGGAGGGGTAACTGCCTTAAAACCAAATTTTTGTTATGAATGTCTTTTAAAATATATCCAAGATCATAGATGAAGCTTTTTAAAACTGTTGTAATATCTGCGTTGTTTTTTAGCTTTTTGGGATTGTATGGAAGGACCTTCAAAAAATCGCCATACATATATACAAAAAAGGGTTCCCATCCTTTTAACCTATCGGGGATGGCGTTTTCCTGGCTTTTAAAATAAAAAAAATCAATTGGTTCTGGAATGCCTGAAAAGTTACCCGAAGAAGCCTTGCATGCATTTGTAAACTCTTGACGCCAGGCTTTTATGCTCGATTCATCCGGGCTTTGCTGATGGTAGTTTATGCAGATTCCGGTTGCTCTGCGGATCATGGGGGGCTTAATGGAATCCTCGCGATCGATCAGCATTAAAAAGGTAAGCCTTCCTTCCGAGAAAACTTTTTCCACCTCCCACCTTGACGGTGCACCTCCCTCAAACAATTTAATCCGTTCACCCTTTTTAAATATCATGGTAAGAGATCTCCTTTATGAGGCAAATTGTATAATTCTTTACGAATCTGCCACATCTCCTTATATCGTTTGGAAATATCCTGGTGGGTGCATTTTTCAAGAAAATTTTTCCATGAATCCGGGAGCTTCCAGTTTTTGAAATCTTCATCTTTTTTTATGTTTTTAACACCGGCGGCAATCTGAAAACATTCCTTTAAGACAACCCCCATGGAATAGATATCAAGTTGGGGCGTGATTTCTTTTCTACCTGTTTTTTTTGCCTCAGGTGCAATATAACCTTCCGTACCAATGCCGGTATTGCTGGCCCCCCTTTCTGTTATAACGGCAAAACTTCCAAAATCAATAAGCTGATAATCCCCTTGCATTGAACATAGGATATTTCCCGGTTTTAAATCCTGGTAGACAAAACACAGTTCTCCTTTTCCAAATTTTTGTTTTTCATGGAATTTTTGCAGGGTGTTTACAAGATAAAAAGCCAGTGCCCGGCTTGAGCCGAGTATATTGTTTTTAAACCGCTGCTGTTGACAATATTCACCCAGTTCGATGCCATCAAAATAGCTTAACACCAGATAGGTAGTGTTGTTCCAGAGTTCCTTTTCCGTTCTGTAAAATTCATTGCCGTCCCCATCGGTGTGCGGTCCCCTTATGCCCGGATCTATATCCTGTATCCAGTCTATTAGTACAGGAATCCCCCCGACCCCACGATAGTGAGCGTGGAGAAGCATTTTTTTCTCAATATCCATACGTTTTTGATTTGCTGTGACTTCTTTTTCCACAGCCGTATTTCTTGCATGTAAAAACAGGTGGGGCGGCAGAATGGCAGTCTTTATCAGGACGTTTCTATTGAATATGGTTTGATCCCTTGCCACAAGGATAACCCCAAACCCACCAGTGCACAGAATTTTATAAGGCGCAAACCGCCCGCCAAGTTCAGCAGGAAACCGATATTTGCGTTTTTTATAGTCAAATTCAACAATTTTTCGGCCCAGATCCTTGTCCATATATGTATTGGGTGGTTTCACGTTGAAGTCTCCTCTTTTTTCAGCACAATCCGCAATTTACCTGGAATGATGAGGACCTCGCCTGGAGGCCAGCAATATTCGTCTTTAAGGTTTTTCCCGGGTTCTCCGGTTTCTGTCAGGTGTTTCATGCCGTGCTGGCCGAGAATACGGATATATATTTTTTGGTTGGCCCAGAACACCTCGGCATGACGGCGGGAGCATCCTTTTTCAAGATTCGGGCTGTCAAAATGCCCCAATAGGTCCAGGTCGGGAATACCGTATGCCCCGGAATACTTACCAATGGTGATGGTTCTGTTTTTTTCCACCCTGCATCTGAGGCCTGAAACAGGCAGATTGTTTTTCAGGACCTCAATGCAATAACTACTCTGGGCAAGTGCTTCTTTCGCATTACTGCCTGCTGCCTTTTCCTCCGATATTTTTCCGGGTACCTCCTTGCTTAGGGTATTCTTTTTTTCACGAAGAATACTTCTTCCTCTTTTTGAAGTCAGATTCTTCTTCACCGGTTGTTCCCGGGTTACATTTTTAGCTGATAAAATCTTCGTGTGGGTGGGCAGGGATGCGGAAGATTGAATCCGTACAATAATACTGCCTTTCACTTCCTGGTCCCCATCTTCAGCCTTGTAATAAATTTCTCCAAAGCAGGGGGGCATATCCGCTGGTATTTCAACTGCAACGGACAAAGAGTCCTCCTTTGCCGCATGAAACGCTCCCTGGGGGAGAATGTCAGAATGCCAGGTCAGCCTGATTTCGGGGGTGTGGTAAAGGGGAAGATGATAATCCCATTTACGGCCGCTGATAAGGGTTATCCTTTTTAAAGGAGGATCTGTCCATTGAATCTCCATAATAGTTATCCACCTTAAATTTTAGAATAAATCATCATTGTCAGCTTCTCTTTCCCCCCTGTTGTATCTGGATGAGGACGAAGACATTTTCCCGATAATATTCAGGTCTTCTGGCTTTAATGTTCCGCTTTTTTTCAGGGAATCGAGGCGTCTTTGAAATTCTTCAGCCTTATCCGAGTAGCCAAGCTTGTCTGAGATCCGGTACATTTCATTCAGCAGTTGTGCAACTTTTTTCCAGTCGTTTTTGGCAGCGTAAAGGCTTGTCTCCTGGTCTAATTTTTCAATGGAGGCTTCCATGAAATCACTGTCTACACCCGTGTCTCTTAATTCAATACCCCCTTTGTCGGTAAGGTTGAGGGTAATGGTTTGTTCTGCATGCAGGCCCTTTTTACCCAGAATAGGGATATCAAAGTCCAGACGTGCTGTGAACAGCTCTAAATTCGGTATTGCCGAGTCTTTCGGGATATCGCAGGCTGTCTGAATAAGAAAATAATATTCATTTGTCTGGGTTATATTCTGAAGATTGATTCTGTGATTGACCGACCCGTCCGGAGAAGAAGAAAGGGTGTCAAAATAGCGAATTTCCGGGGTCAGCTGATATAACTCTATATCCCTTGTGCCGGCAGGGATATCAAATCTGAGAACTGCATTATTGATAAGAGAGGTCTGCGCGCCTTCCAGAAGTTCCAGGAAAATAGTTCCTGCGGCTTCCGGTATATCCAGCAGTTCCGTGCGTCCGCTTGAAACCCCGGAGAACTGCTGCATCTGCTTAAAGTTAAAATCACCTCCAACACCCAGGCAGTCAACCGTTACCCCTTGTCCAGCAAGCGTCCGGTTGTATTTTTCAGCGGTTTTGATTTTGCCCACATTGGCGTTGCCGTCGGTTAAAAAAATCATTTTTTTGCTGGCGTTTTTCCCTGCGGCACAAACGGCACTGCTGATTTTAAAGGCTTCCTCAAAATTAGTTGCCCCGCTTCTTTTAAAAATGGCATCCATGGCTTTTCTTATCTTGCCGGTGTCATTACCCCTGGCATGGTCAAGTTCCAGGTATGCGTTTGAATCATAGCAAACAAGGCTCACAGAATCCTGTTCCGAAAGATGGGGAAGAATCGATTCAATGGCGCTTACCACGCCGTCACGCTTTGACATGGTTGAACCAGCTGTAAACTTTTCATCCATGGATCCGCTGGTATCCACAACAAAAATGATATCACAGGCAGTTACGGGATATTTTTTTACAAAATTTTCGTGTGTGTAAAAGCAAAAACGGGTGATGATTTTCTGATTTTTCAATCCCCGTTGAAGCATGTCACGGTTCAGTTCATAACTTAGCACTATCTCTTCAGACATTATTTCTCCTTTTTATGGTCAAGATGAAGAAGGTTTAAAGTGATGTTGTCAGTGCTTAGCCCGTTTTCTCCCAGCATAACCAGCTCTCTGACAATTGTTTTTAAATGGGATTTCTTTTTTACAAGGCTGCGTATCCGTTTTTCAGCCGCATCGGCCTTAAGCTCCGGCGTCGACGCATCAATGCAGTCAATCAAACCATCGCTGGCCAGAAGCAGCAGATCCTCTTTTTCCAGTTGAATGCGAAGCGGGTCCCCTTTTTCACAGGCCGGTATAAACAATTTTTTATCTTTGGAAAACCCCTTTGCCCCTATGACCCTTGTCAGGGACTCGGAATCAGGAGAGCTGGTCATCGTGAAGTTTTCTTCAAGACCATGGTGGTGGTCGATGGTTAATTTCCTAAATATGTCTCTTTTAGGGCTGTACAGCAATACCGGAGAGTCTCCGGCATACCGTACCGCAGCCTGGTCGTGTACCACAACCCCGGCGGAAAGTGTCGTACACATGGGCGCATTGAAAGGGGGCGGATAATTCCCAGTTTCCTTCAGCGCATTCAATTGTTGAGTTACCCGTTGGCATGCTTCAAGAAAAAACCGTGACAAAAAATCATCTGCCATGCCGTACCATTTAAAAGCCGGATCTTCAGCCAAATTTTTTTCCAGGCGTGAGGCAAGTTTTCTAAACTCTGTGAAAAACTCTGTTTTAAACAACCGTACGACTTCTTCCGCCGCTATTTCTCCTGTACCTATATCAGCAGTTGACACACCGTCTGCAACCAGAAAAAAAGTTATATCATTAAAGGTCTGGGACAAAAATTTGTCTTCATTTGAGTTCATTCTTTTGTGCAGGCCTGGAACGGAGTAGCCGAAAACATCATGTTGAAGTTGTTGATCAACCCTATCGTTATAATTAAACGGATTTTCGTTAAAAAACCGGCATGCTGAATCAACCAATTCTTCACAGGTGATTTTATTTTCCTGGTTCGAGGGAATCACTAATATCTCAATAAAGTTTTTTGCAAGCCCAGGAGGAATTTTGGGGTTTTTCATACTGGATTTTTTCAATCCATCCTTAAGTTCTGCGATGCTCTGACCGCTAACATCGAGAAAAAGATTCATCAAAAATAGGGTAAAGCTGAAAACCATGGCCGTGTTATAATTGCAATTTCTAAGATTTTTTAAAAGGCTGGGGTGGAGATAGGGTTTTAGAAACGAACGCTGAAAATTGTTTAATCGGATAAGGTCTTTATCCGGAGACGCCAGTTTAAGAAGGGGTTTATTTACAATTATTTTGCCCTCCCCGTTAATGGAAAACCATTCGGGAACAAAAGCAAGCAAAGGAGATGCTGAATCAGAACAGGTATCCAAATATTGAGCAATGGCAGAAAGTACTTTGAAAATTTCTTCTGAAAACTCTCCTTGCCCGTATTTTTCACCACACCAGGTGTTCAGCGGATCTCCCTTTTCAAAGGGGTCTTCTGAAAAAAGTTCCGTCAAATTTGGAGGCAGGTTTTCAATTATCAGTATCTTTTCAAGCTCAATCTCTATCTGTTTGGCAAGATGGGGTAGAACATCCCCGGAACCATGGTACAGGCCTGCGGCTATATTTTTTGAAATACCTATCGTTTTTTTCATTTTTTTACCTATCTGAAAATATTTTTATCAAGTGTCTTTTCTGTCTCTTCCTGCAATTCCAGATCATTTCTGAGAAGTTCTTCTTGACGTTTTATCTGTTTTTTAATTTCTACAGATAGAGATTCAAGTTCTTTTCTTTCTGCAGGGGCTCTTGCTGTAGCCAGGTCCAGAATCTCTTGCCAGGCCGCTGCCGATTTGCAGCTTTCTTTTAACTGACGCCGGACGGCTTTATGCTTTTCCAGTTCGTTTAATACATGCAATTCTTTTTCAATTACCGATATATTTGAATCCACTATATCAAGGCTCTGCAGAAGCTGTTTTTTTTCAGTGATCTGTTCTTTATACTTGGTTTGACCCTCTTGAATTTTTTGTTTGAACCTGTTTAAGGAAACTGACTGATCGCTGCTGTCAGGAAGATGATACAAAAGCCCCATGTTTATCTGCCGGACGGCGGAAAAGATTCTGATACTGAGGCTGGAGGAGTCTTCTGAAAACGAGATATCCTCCATTTCTATTAATTTTTTTTTAAAAAATTCAAGCAGCTCAGCATAATCGGCTTCAGTGATTTTAAAGGGTTTCCGGGCAAGGATTTCTAACCCTGTCCCTAAATTCTCTGTTTCCATCTATTCAATCTCCGGTAAATCTTCTTCTGTCAGAATGGCGTAATCGGGTTTATTTATGTCTGAAATGGCTGCCAGACGGCTTGCATGCCTGTCCAAGCATTCCTCGACGGTATTCCTAACCGCCCTTGCATTATTGAATGACTGCCCTGCTTCTGATTTTAAATTACGAAAATAGGCTTCCATAAACTCGCTGCAGGTAAGGGCCTCCCAGGATATCTTTTCCTCTTTAAGAAACAAATCAAATATTTCAACCATATCTCTGGGAGAGTAATCCTCAAACATCACCCTGTTCCGGAACCGGTCTTTTAGTCCGGCATCACTCTGGCTGATCATGAGAGCCATTTCCTTTTCATAGCCCGCTAAAATAATAATGCAGTCCTTTCTATGATTTTCTGAAAAAGGAACAAGAACGTCAATCACATCCTGACCGTAGCTCGCATTCCCCTCCCCCTCTTTATAAAGTTGGTGGGCTTCATCAATAAAAATGACTTTTTCCAGCCCCTGGTTCAGAAATTCCCTGGTTGCTTCTGAGGTCTGGCCCACATATCCTTGCATAAGATTTCCGGCAGTTGTTTGTTGAAGCTTTCTGCTCTGAACAATTCCGAGAGAGAAAAATTGCTCAGCCATCAGCTTAGCCACGGTTGTTTTCCCTGTTCCAGGATTTCCAACAAATAAAAAGTGGCCGGGCATCACTACGGAATTTGCCCCTTTTCTAATTTGCGCAGCATTTTGTCGGTCAAAAACCGTTTTTATACTTCTTTTTACGCCGTTCAGCCCGATCATCATGTCCAGTTTACCAAGAATGCCGGCATCTGTTATTTCCGGCTGGTCAAACAGTTCTTTATGGTCAATGGGAAGATGGCAGGGTCTTATTTTGTCTGCCCCTGCATAAACAGCCGATTCATTCAATTTGTCGGCAAGGCTTTCCATGTCCCTTGCATTGCCGAACTTTTCATTCCTGTTCCCATAAATGGCCTTGCAAAGTCCCGGCAAGCCCTCTTCCATCTCCTGATTAAAAGGTATATCCGTAATCTGGGAAACATGCTTTCTTAATATCTTTTCCAGTTCGCCGGGGCTGTAGTCCTTAAGTTGAAGACGTTCAGAAAAACGGCTTGAAAGTCCTTCATTTGTTTCAAGGAAGGCATTGATATCTTTCGGGTATCCAGCGATAACCACCATGAAACTGCCGTTATGATCGGTCATGGCCTCGACAAGGGTCGCCACGGCCTCAAGTCCATATTGGTCATCCTGCCCGCGGCACAGGTCATAGGCCTCATCTATGAAAAGCACTCCGCCCAGGGCCTGGTATATGACACGTCTGGTTTTTGGAGCAGACTGTCCGACATATCCGGAGACAAGATCAGCCCGGGTAACTTTTACGGTATGCCCAAGTGACAGTATCCCGGATTCCCTGTACAGCTCTCCGAGCAGGCGAGCTACTGTGCTTTTCCCGGTGCCCGGGTTGCCGGTTAAGGCAAGATGAAGCTTTAAATGCCTGATCCATTCCTCGGGCAATGGGGGAATAAGCCTTTGAATTTCATCGCTTTCCGTTTGAGTTTTCGGCAGTGTCTTTTTTTTCATATCAAAGCTTTTCTTCTTCTTTGAAATATATTCCCGAACATTGTCCATACCCACAAGGTTATCCAGTTGTTCCTGTGCTGAAATTTCAAGGTTTTCACCGGTAACTATTCCGACTTCATTCATATTTAAGGGTATCCTTTTTCGAAAGTGAGAAAGGGCTGACAAGCCAAAATCCTTGCGTTTTATCCATGAGGTTAATTGGTTGATTATTCGAGGAAAACTAATACTGTCAATGGATAATTTCTTTTTCAGATGCAGGGAGAAAAGGTAATTTCTAACCTCATCCTCATCCGGGGGACCAAGATAAACGGCTTTTGCTACATTGATATTTTTTTCTTTTGAATCCCCCTCTCTGTAAAGAAACTCCCAGCCCCGGTCCTTAAGTGTTTCGGCCGGTGATTTCCCTGGAAAATTAAAAATTATTATGTTCTCATTTTTCGTGGGGAGGCTGTTTATTTCATTTTCAAGAAATGCCTGAAATCTTGTATTCATGGGCGATTTTGATAAAGTAGAATAAATTTTGTCGTCCGCAAACACGATTGCAGTGCTTACCTTGGAACTTTTAATCAGCCGTTCGACTAAGGGTACCATGGTCGAGACATTGGCCATGTCTTTATATATATGTTTGAAATGAGCATTAGTATTAGTATTAGGGGGAGGGAGCGGTTTGCGACTTCTAAGACTTAATCCTCCAGGAGCTGCCACCAGTTTATTTGACGGGGAAGACGCTTTCTTATCAGGAACAGATTTTTTGACATCATTATGAATGGCTGTATCATGGGAGAATTGATCTAAAAAAAAATACCCCGGTGACTAAAAAAAACAACACAATCATATCCATTGCGCATCAGGTGATCGTGCAGCATCATTTCATAGCGAGTTTCAATTCCATTCGTCAGACAATACCGTTCGCCGGTATGGCCGAATGTTATAAAAATTCTGCTTTGACGCATATCAAATGGGGTTGATTTTTTCATGATTTGGGTTTGATTACAGCATTCCATCCCGTAACGGGATGCGCTAAGGTAACGCTGCAATTTCCTATTTTAACTGATATTGAGTTGATATTGCGCTCCTTTGGAAAAAAGTTTACAGAGTCTCGCTGCTACAGGAAACGTCACAATAAGGGGATAAATGATTTTTCCCGTTACGTTTCTTTATTATTCCCATAAAACAGCATGGGATGTCAACAGCCAAGGGGGACTTAACCCAGAATAATTTCTCCGCCGTGCAAAAGATTTTTTTGCCTGCTGGCTTCTATAAATCATTACGGAACTATAACAGAAATTTTTTAAAAAATAATGAAAAAAAGTTTAACCATTAGATATGGGTTAAATTAGTGCCCTTTGGACGGGCTTCTGTTTGGCTATATATTTCATTTTGTATTAAAAATTGTAAATTCCTATACCATAAATTTTAAATTTTTTAAAATCAACTCCGTATATCACACCAGGCAGGGGAGAATCATTATCGAAGAGGTGGTGTCTCCTTTGGAACCTGTTAATTTGAAACACACAAGGTAAAGGAATAATTAAAATGTTACAGATAACCAGCCAGTTGAATATTCCGGATAATGAAATAAAATGTGAGGCCATTAGAG
>Ga0208900_1001732_pt1 | contig 11049 bp, 5 predicted proteins | sample AntAceMetag02UKK_FD_184763 | JGI IMG/M metagenome (GOLD analysis project Ga0208900, IMG submission 184763) | Saline lake microbial communities from Ace Lake, Antarctica - Antarctic Ace Lake Metagenome 02UKK (SPAdes) (version 2) | ecosystem: Environmental > Aquatic > Non-marine Saline and Alkaline... | reverse complement strand
CCTGCCCTTTTGTTGTGTAATGTTTTTTTATTTTTACCCCGGCATCAAAAACCACAATTCCATTTTCGGTAGCAGCCAAATAATCGCCACTTTTATTTTGAATAACCCGAAAAATAATGTCGTTACTCCTATCTTGAGTATGCTTGCTCAGTTTAACGTTATGAATTAATCCCACTGTGTCAACATAAAATAAACCATCCCCCATTGTTGTAATCCAAATTTTGCCGGAAGAGTCCCGGAAAATATTCCTGATATAGAAATTTTCTTGTGTGGATGTATCCGAAAATATTTTTGATAATTCCCGGCTCGCCGGCTTGTATTTAAAAACTCCGTTATATAAGCCCCGGTACGATGTTCCAAGCCAAATGGTATGTTCATCGATAGCCAAAATACTTTCAGCCCGAAGCTCGCCTTTCAGGTTTTGCAAGTGAAATGTTGAAGTATTTGAATTCAGGTCGATTTCTGTTAATCCACCATCTCTGGTGCCGACCCACAGGCAATTTTTTGCATCATCATAATGCAAACCCCTTACAAAATCGCCATAGATTAGTGGCTGTATCCCTGGGCCGGAGGATATATTTTTTACTTTACCCGAACTTCGTGGATAAAAGCCTATGCCGTTTTGTTCGCTTGTTACCCAAATATTTTTATCCGAATCCTCGAATACTTTACGGATGCCGAAACCCGGAATGGCATCTTGTTTTTTATCGGAGGGATAAAACTGATGGATCAACTCATTGGAATTATTTACAACAAGAACGCCATGTTTGTGGGTTGCAAGCCACTGATTGGAATCGACAGTTAAAATGCAGCTTATCCCAAAACCATCATTAATATCAATATTTGCAGTGTTTACAATTTTACTTATCGAATCATTTATGAAGGAGATTAAACTGGTTTCCTCGTTTGCCTGATCTTTTTTCATCCATATTTTTCCTTCATTGTCAATGCTATATGGCCATGTCCCCGAAGGGTCAAATCCAAATAGCGTATCTAAATCCTTATTAATAACATCATAGCTAAGTATAGCACCTTTAATCGCGGCAATAATTTTAGGATAAAAAACTTTAATGTCCCGTCTAATTGTAGAATTGAAGCCATGAACAAATTCAACCTGCCTTTTTTCTATGTTAATTTTTATCAAATAATTATTGAATCCATCGTACATCCTGTTTTTTCGAACATCATTCAGGTTTATAATTTTGTGGATTTTCCGTGGATTGCTTAATTTATCAACCACAAATACCAGTTGATCTATCGAATCATACAAAAAATCATAATTACCCCTTAGGTTTGATTCATCCGAAATTAAAGCAAGCTGTTCATACCCTGCCGAATCGACCTTTTGTATTAAAGGATAAAAACCAATTTGATAGTTGTAGAGGTAAAAGTCGTACAGGCCATACCACACATTAACAATAAATTCATGGTTGGAAGTTTGTAGGAAAGTCGAATTTGAAGCTCCGCAATAGTTTCCACCTATGCTGGTAGAATCATTGGGATCGTGGTTAAAAATTTCAAACTTGTAACCGTCGTACCTGTTGAGACCATCTTCGGTGGCAAACCAAATAAAGCCGTATTTGTCCTGAAAAACATCTGAAACAGTATTGTTGGAAAGGCCATCAGTAACATCGTAGTTTTTGAATTGAATTTGGGACAGGTCATTTTGAGCGTGCAAGACATAACCCTCAAAAAGCAATAGCCAGAAAAACAACAGGTAAAACTTCCTCATTTTTTTTTAAGATCAAGATACAAAGCTAACTTGAATAATTCACAAATTCGTTGAATTTTTGAATATTAGTTAATAAACATCAAAAATTTTTAATTTTATTTTTTTGTGAAACTTTCGTGATAATTGAATGTTTAATTTGCATCTTAAATAATTAAACAAAATATCATTTAAACTATTCACGTATTCAATTAAAATTACACTTATGAAACGATTTCAATTTCTATTTTTAGCACTCCTTTCATTATTTTTCACGGTTCAGCTTAGTGCACAGGTTTACGATATTGAAGATTTTATCGGCACCTGGAACGGAACAGTTTCGAGCCAGCAATTTGGCGGATACAACCTCAACACTACCATTGTATTTTCGGAAAATGATGACTACACCGAATCGAGCGGTAAACTTATGCCAACTATTTACCCCAACTCACAATGGTGGACCTACGAACCCGAAACCAACAGAATAGGATTTCATTGGTTGCAAACCATTTATGGCGGCGAATATTCTTACAGGCACATTTTTCATGAAATTGTTTTGTTTGATGGTTACACGCTTGAGCTGCATCAAAATATTTTTGATAATCCGCAGCCAAACCCTGCAAAGCAAGCCTTATTTCTTACCAAGGAAGGCGGAACACCGCCACCCGTTTGCCCACAACCCTGGGCTGTGCAGGAAACCAACCTCATGCACACCATCAATATTCCTTCAAATGCAGAACTAAGTATCGCCGGCACGACACTTACTGTTGATGACTGGATGGGCGTATTCTATACCGATGATGGAGGCAATAAAGTTTGCGCCGGCACCAGCCGTATCGACGAAAATGGTAATGCCACGGTTATGGCCTTTGGCGACAATCCCGCCACGCCTTCAAAAGATGGTTTTGTGGAAGGTGAAGCCTTTACCTGGAATGTTTTTAGGTGCGACACCGAAACACAGTTAAACGCGGCCGCAAACTACGATCAGTCGCAGCCTAACAATGTTTATTTTACTTCGGGAGGTAGTTCAAGCCTTACTGCCCTTGGCGGGATGGCTTGTCAGGAATATGCACTGATGGAAGGCTGGAACAGTTTTTCGAATTATATAAATCCTGAAATTGCCAACCTTGATGATTTATTCATGGCCCAAATGGATGATATGATCTTGCTCAAGAATCTTACTTCTGTTTATTGGCCCTCGCAAAGCATCAACACTATCGGGAATTTGGATAATAATTCCGGGTACGTGGTAAATGTATCAGCAAATAACAACATTCAAATTTGCGGAATCCAGGCAAATAATAATACCATCCAACTTACCGAAGGATGGAACTACCTGCCTGTGCCCGGCGCTTGTAATGTTTCGGCAATGGAACTTTTTGGTGGAAACATGGACGATATTGTGCTTGTGCAGGAACTCATCGGAACGCAAGTATTCTGGCCGGAGCTCGAAATCTACAGTTTGGAAACACTTGAACCGGGCAAGGCTTATGCCATTAAAGCAGAAAATCCCATTACGCTTACTTTCCCCAATTGCGATGGCGATGGACAAAAAGCCAGCCAATCAATACAAGCCAACAGCATCGAAACACCCTGGGGTGAAATTATGATGACACCAAACACCCAGGTAGTCGCGCTGCTCAACATGGCTATCGATGAATTGCAGGCCGGCGATGCGATAGGCGCTTTTGGCGAAAATGGGGAGATTTATGGATATACCGAAATTGACGACAGCGGGATGGCGCAAACCATAACTTTGTTTGGCAATGATGAAACCACCCTGTTGCAGGATGGTTTTATGGATGGCGAAACCCTGAGCTACAAAATTTACAGTGCCGAAACCGGGGAATCTTATCCAATGGAAATTGAATACGATTTTAACTTTGGAAATTCATCGGGGATGTTCGAAGCCGGTTCTTATTCTGCCATCAATAATATAATACTTGCCATTACTGGAATTGATGTTGCCGGGGCTGTAAGTTTTGGAATGTACCCCAACCCGGCAACTGACGTGCTCAACATCACTGCAAGTGGCAGCGGAAGTTCCAATTATGAGGTCGAAATTATTGATGCCACTGGAAACACGGTAAGGCAAAATAGCTTTTTTGGAAATGGTGCTATGGATATAAGCGCGATACCTTCAGGGTTTTATTTTGTTAAAATAAGCAGTGAAACTTTTAATGAAACACGCAAGTTGATTGTGCGCTAGCCCAACTTGGACAAGCCAAGCAATTTTATTTCATCTTCATTCAAATAGTTTTTGGCAATACTACCTCTGTTTTATTTATCGCCTGGGTATTTTTTTTGTCTAATGATTGCATTCCCAGTAATGGCAACGAAGCATCGACCCTGCGATAAACCAACTCGGCTGCTGTTTGTTGGCTGATGGCCCACAACAACTTGTTTTGAATAATTTTGAAAAACAAAATTGTTTTTTGATCTTTTGGATTATAGTCGATGCTTGTGGTATAAATGTCTTTAATTTTTTGATAGAAGAAACGTTCCGACAATCGTATCTCCCGAATGCGCTCTTGCAATTCGTTGAAATAGTTCATCGAACTGCCCGACTTAAAACGGTCGTCATTCAAGGCAAACCCCTTGATAATGTATTCTTTCAGGCGCTGTGTGGCTCAGATACGGAACTGTGTGCCTTGTACCGATTTCACACGATATCCCACCGAAATGATAACATCGAAGTTGTAGTAGTCAATATCTCTGGCTACTTCACGATTACCCTCGATGCGAACCTGTCGAAAATTCCGACAGGTTGGTTTTTGATCCAATTCACCTTCTTCATACAAATTTATTATGTGCTCTGTTACGGTGCTTCTTCCTTTTCCAAATAGCTTTGCCATCTGTTCCTGTGCAAGCCAAACTGTTTCGTCCTCCAGGCGAACATCAATTTTGATATTACCTTCCTGGTTTTGGTAAATGAGTATTTCTCCGCTGTTTTTCATATTTGTAATTTTCTTCTATTTACACTAAGGCAAAAGTATCAAATTTGGCTAGTGCTTCGGAAAATCCGGATTCATCAGAGGTCATATTTAATAACCCGGAATCTTTATCGCTTTTCAGCACTTATGTTTTAACAACATTTTTTTTACCCTTAATCCCAACACTCAAATAAAAGCGATGATTTGGAATGAAGTATTTCCGGTATCGATTATCCAGGCCCGGGTAAGAAAAACCGTTTTAAGCAAACAGGCAACTATCTTTTATGAGTTTAAGAATAGTGTTGTTTATCTTGTGTATCTTTTCAATACCACCAAGAATCCGAACAAAATCCGATAGTTTTCTAATGAATTAATCTTCCTACCGCAGGTTTTAATTTCCCAACAGCATAGTTTATTTTTCTTATCCCCGGCATCGACCCGTCCTTCCCTCCCTCATTTCCAGCCTCTTTGCTTTTGTCTATTGTTTGTCTATTGCAAAAATTTGCCTGGCTGAAAGGTCCCGGCTACTTTTACCGTGCTCATTTTATAATCGATCGCTATGAAACACATACAACTAATTATTTCGGGGAAAGTCGAGAATACCGGCTTTCGGTTTTATGCCCTGCGGGGTGCAAGCATGTTTGGGATTCATGGCTGTGTGATGTTGAAAAACGGGCAGGCAATTCTGGAAGCGGAAGGGGAGGAAGCACAGGTGGCTGATTTTACGGAATGGTGCCGCACAGGCCCCGAAGGCTCCATCGTCGATTCACTCACAAGCCTTGACAAGCCTGTACTGAATTATGAAGATTTTAAAATTCTCTAACCTAATATTAAATTTTATGAAAACCTTTTTTACAACATTAGCAATGGTTCTGGTACTGATGGTATCGGGAACCGTTTTTTCGCAAACCAAAACCTGGACGGGTGCTACCAGCACAGTCTGGAACACCTCAACCAACTGGTCGCCATCAGGCGTACCTACCACCAGCGACAATGTTACTATTCCATCGGCACCGGCCAACCAGCCATTAATTAACGGCACTACTACCCCGGTGTGCAACAACCTTACTGTAAATACAGGAGCAACGCTCACCATTAGCGGATCCTCATCGGCTAACGCGCAACTTTCGGTGGCGGGTACTGCTACTTTTAATGGTGCTTTGTCCATTGGAGGAGGGGGCATTACCAAAACCGGGAAACTAATTACCGGCAATATCGTCTGGAATTCAACCTCTACCCTCACCCCGTTTTTTAACAGCAGTATAGAGGTAAGTGGCTACTGGACTTTTGCTCCCGGCTCATCTATCAACATGGGCTTATGCAAGGTTACCTTTACCGGAACGGGCAATTCCAACATTTACAATTATGGAGCAAACTGCAAGTTCAACTCGCTGATGCTGGCCAAAACATCTGCTGCAAGCACCTACATTGCCGCTGCATCCAGCACAACCTTGAATATTACCGGAACCCTCACCATCGATGCCAACAACACCCTGAACGGGGCAGCCAACATTACTACAATCTTGACGGGAAACCTTGCCAATTCAGGTCAAATGTTGATGAATGAAGGAACTCTCAGCTTTGAAAAAACTTCAGGCACACAAAGCGTCCAGCTTAATACCGGCGACCTTTTCAACTCCATTAACATCAATACGGGGGGAACCGTCGAGGTATCCAGCAGCCCTAACTATTTAATACAATTGAAAGGTTCGCTGACTATACAATCCGGGATATTTGATCCGGGTAGTGCCAATATTTCTCTTTGGGGCAATTGGACGAATAATGTAGGTCCCGAAGGCTTTGTTGAAGGAACGGGCGTAGTCGCGTTCAATGGGGGCAATTACCACCAATATTGTTCTAACGAGAATTTTTACAGGATTGAGTTGAATAAAACCCTTGGGGGTGCGCTAAGAATGAATGGCACCACGGTTACGTGCGCTCAATACTATTGGGTAGCAGGCGCAGTGGATGTATTGGGTAGTGGAACGTTTACCGCTAATGATCTTACGAATGACGCAATTGCCGGTAGTTTTTATTGCAACTCAGGTTGTACGATCAACCTGAGCAATTATGGGGGCAATATCGACTTGCGGGGGAATCTTTATATTTATTACGGAACTTTTAATGTTTATGGAGGAATCAACATGAGCTGGTGGCCGTATCAGGGAAATGCCTCGCTTACCATGACCGGGGGCATTTTGAATTTTGCTGATCAGGGCATATTAATTCGCACAGACCCAACGTACACCTTTACCAATAGCATTACTGGCGGAACAATAAAAACAACAGGAAATTTTTCCAATGGCCGGAGCGATTTTGCTCCAACTGCAGGAATTGTCGAACTTTATGGTTCAAGCGATGCGGCGTTATCCATAAGTGCCGGTAACCTTTTTAATTTGACCATAAATAAAGAATCCGCTAAGATGGTAACTTTAGATAGCAATGCAACAGCAAACGGACAATTGACAGTGCAAGGCGGAACCTTAAAGGTAAATAATAAAACCCTGACTACCGGAGACTATATCTATGTTCAGGACGCAGGTACACTATGGATGGACCTCAATTCGCAATTGAAAATAGCCCCATCAAAATCCCTGTCTGTTTATAGTGGGGGTCTTTTAAAAGTTTTAGGAACTTCAGGCAATGAACCCGTTATCACGCGCAACGGCACCACTGGCTATTATTACATCAATGTAAATAGCGGTGGATCCATTGCTGCCCGTAGCGCTTCGTTTTATTATGTAAATCCGCTCAGGGTTTATTCAGGTGCAACAATTGATCCGGCTAATCCTTTTGATTATTGTAAATTCCGTTATTGTTCTACGGGAATGTTGAGGGTTGAAAACACACAGGATCTCTTGGCACGAAATGTCGAATTCTTGTCGCCTGCCACAGGTTATAATGTCTCGAAAACCCAAAACAGTGGATCGCTCAATTTTAAGGATGCCACGGGTGACTATTCCGGCCCGGCTTATGAATCCGATCCTTATAGCCGCATCGACTGGACAGTTACCCAGCCCGGCCTTTGGACAGGAACCGTTTCTACCGACTGGTGGACTTCGGCCAACTGGGACGATGGTAATGTTCCCAATGCTGTAACTGACGTTACCATCCCGGCAACGGCAACCTACATGCCCATCATCGGAGCTGGTGTGGCGTCTTCCAAAAGTGTTACGATAAACGGAACGCTTACTATCGGTGCTGCCGACCTGAACGTAGCCCTAAATATAGCCATCAACGGAACTTTGGCCATGAATAATGCGGGTGCGGAACTGAGCGTACAGGGAGATATTGACTGGAACTCCGGCTCCACTGCCAATATTACCGCCGATGCACAAATTGATGCTTACGGTCACTGGAACTTTAATGCCGGAGCCAATGCCAACCTGGCCAATGGAACGGTGTTTTTTATGGGATCAGTCAATAAATGGATTCGCAGCTATTCGGCCAACTGCTCATTTTTCAATCTCCGCAGCGAGAAAACGGGCGGGGCGCAAATTGGCTTTAGCGATTACTCCACGGAGGATTTAAAAATCAATGGCTTCCTGCTCGCTTACGTCGGATCAAAGTTTGTTTCGGACAGCCAGTATAACATTATTGTTAAAGGCAACATCAACAGCCAGGGAACATTACAATGCAACGATGGGGCTGTGAAGCTGGATGGCTCAAGCCAAATCATAACACCCGGGGTAAACGACTACTTCAATACCCTTGTTTTTAGCCAGACCGGGACTGCAAGTATCAGTAGCTCCTACACAAATATTGTCAATATAAAAGGTGACCTGCATATTGATTCGGGGATTTTTAACGCGGGAAATAGCATCATCAAAATTAGCGGACACTGGGACAACAACATTGGAACGGCAGCTTTTGTTGAAGGCACAAGCCGCGTGATTTTTAATGGCGGCGATTACCACCAGTACTGCTATATGGATGAAACTTTTTACACTCTGGAGATTAATAAACCTTTGGGAGGAGCCTTAAGATTGTGTGAAAGCAACCTTGGCTCAACGGTGGTTTGTAACACCTACGACTGGGCTGCTGGTGCGCTGGATGCAATGAATGGAAGTTTTACGGCAAGCATCCTTTTGGATAATGGAATTGCAGGTGATTTTTATGTTGGCGAAGGCGGAACCATAACCCTGGGCAGTGGCAGTGGCAATACCGACCTGAAAGGAAACCTTACTATCAATGGAGGAACATTTAATATTATTTCAGGTATCGAAAGCCAATGGCCGGGTAATGGCAATGCTTCCATCACCATGGATGGCGGCGAACTGAATGTTTATCCCTACGGGATCGAAATCGTTGATAATGCTTACTACACATTTACAACTGACATTACCGGTGGCTCCATCCGTACGGAAGGCCATTTTATCAATAGCCGCAGCGATTTCAATCCAACGGCCGGAACCATTGAATTGTTCGGCAGCGAGAATGCCGGATTAAGCATGAACGCAGGAAGCCTATGGAATTTAGCTGTTCATAAATCAAGCGATAAAACTGTTACCCTTAACAATAGCACAACAGTAAATGGTGATTTAACAGTGAATAGCGGAACGCTTCAGGTAAATAATAAAGTGCTTACCACCTCCGGCAATATGGCTGTAAATAACGGTGGTGTTCTGTGGATGGATTTGAATTCGCAGTTGAAAATTGCCCCAAATAAGATACTTGATGTGAACAATGGTGGCCTGTTAAAAGTAATAGGTTCGGAAGGCAACGAGGCTGTGGTAACCCGAAATGGGGCTTCCTTGTTTTGGGAAATAAATGTGAACGCTGGTGGAACTATTGCCGCCCGGCGATCATCATTTTATTACATGAAAACGATCCTTGTTTCAGAAACTGCTACTATCGACCCAGCCAATCCTTTTGATTTTTGCAAGTTCAGGTATGGAAGCGGATATGCAATGCTGGCCATCGAAAATTCGCAGGAGTTGACCATTCATAATGCCGAGTTCCTGCTGCCTTGCACGGGAGTTAACGTGAGCAAAAGTGTGAATACCGGCAACATTGTGATGCGCGATGCCTCTGGTGATTTTTCAGGGGAATTGTATGAAAGCGATCCTTATTTCAGGATTCAATGGAGCTACACCCAGCCCGGCCTATGGACAGGAACCATTTCGACCGACTGGTGGACTTCGGCCAACTGGGACGATGGTAATGTTCCCAATGCTGTAACTGACGTTACCATCCCGGCAACGGCAACCTACATGCCGACCATCGGCGCCGGTGTTGCATCTTCCAAAAGCGTAACTATAAACGGAACGCTTACCATTGGTGCTGCCGACCTGAACGTTGCCCAAAATATGGCCATCAATGGTACGCTGGCCATGAATAATGCGGGTGCGAATCTAATCGTACAGGGCGACATCGACTGGAACTCCGGCTCCACAGCCAACATTACCGCCAATGCAGAAATCGATGCTTACGGCCACTGGAACTTTAATGCAGGAGCCAACGCTAACCTGGCGAACGGAAGGGTGATTTTTATGGGATCAACCAATAAGTGGATTCGCAGCTATTCGGCCAATTGCTCATTTTACAACCTCCGTAGCTTGAAAAGCGAGGCGCAAATCGGAGTCAGCGATTACTCCACGGAGGATTTAAAGATCAATGGTTACCTGATGACTTACACCGCGTCGAAATTCGTTTCTGATAGTCCGATGGATATTATTGTAAAAGGCTATATAACCAGCAACGGGACAATCCAATTCAACGATGGGGCAGTGAGGCTGGATGGCACAGACCAACCCATCACACCCGGAGTAAACGACTACTTCAATGTCCTTATTTTCAGCCAGACCGGAACGGTAAATATCGAAAGTGACTTCACAAATACGATCACTGTAAAAGGCAATCTACATATTGATTCAGGAATTTTTGACGCAGGTAGCAGCATCATCAAAGTGGGTGGTGACTGGGATAACAATGTGGGACAGGCTGCTTTTACCGAGGGTGGAAGTCGGGTAGTGTTTAACGGAGGCAATTATCCTCAGTATTGTTTCCAAGACGAAATTTTCAATATTGTGGAGATTAATAAACCCCTGGGAGGAGCACTAAGAACTTGTAGCGGTGCCATTGGCAGAACGGTGGTTTGTAACGAATACGACTGGACGGCCGGTGCGTTGGATGCAATGAATGGAAGTTTTACGGCAAGCACCCTTTCGGATAATGGAATTGCAGGTAATTTTTACCTAAGCGAAGGTGGAGCCATAACCCTGGGAAATTATGGGAGCAACCCGCAGCTCAAAGGCAATATCACCATGTCGGGCGGTACTTTTAATATCATTGCCGCCATCGAAAGCCAGTGGCCGGGCAATGGCAACGCCTCTATCACCATGAGCGGCGGCGAATTAAATGTTTACCCTTACGGGATCGAAATCGTTGATAATGCTCCCTTTACTT
>Ga0208900_1001731_pt1 | contig 11050 bp, 11 predicted proteins | sample AntAceMetag02UKK_FD_184763 | JGI IMG/M metagenome (GOLD analysis project Ga0208900, IMG submission 184763) | Saline lake microbial communities from Ace Lake, Antarctica - Antarctic Ace Lake Metagenome 02UKK (SPAdes) (version 2) | ecosystem: Environmental > Aquatic > Non-marine Saline and... | reverse complement strand
GCATTTTGTGCTCCAGAAAAACCACGGGGTTATCATCACGGATCGCCTGGATCAAAAGCCCCTTGGCATCGGCAGGGGTACTGGGCATGACCACCTTTAATCCGGGAAGATGCATGAACAACGCTTCCAGACATTGAGAGTGCTGGGCAGCAGCCCCGATACCGGCACCGCATGCTGCGCGTAGAACCATTGGAATTTTGGCTTTGCCGCCAAACATGTATCTCATCTTGCCACCCTGGTTATAAAGCTGATCCAGGGCCACCCCGATAAAATCAACAAACATCAATTCGGCAACAGGCCTGAGACCTGCAACTGCCGCCCCCACAGCGGTTCCAACGATGGCGCTTTCAGTAATGGTGGTATCTTTTACCCGCCTCGCACCAAACCGCTCAAGAAGGCCGGCCGTCACCCCAAAACATCCTCCAAAAACCCCTACGTCTTCTCCCGCGACATATACATTGGGATCACGTTCCATTTCAATAATATGGGCATCTCTTATTGCTTCAGCAAACGTCATACTGGGCATTTTCATTCTCCTTTTAGGTTTTTTTCTTTGACTGAGACTAAAACTTTACATTGAAAAAGGCGTTTTCATACAGGCGTTACTGCCTTACGAATACACATCCTCCAACAGTTCAGAGACATCTGGGAACGGACTTTCTTCGGCAAATTTTTCAGCTGCGCTCAATTCCTCTTGAAGCCCCTTCTTAATTTCCTCATTTTTGCTTTCGGTCAGGATCTCCATCTCCAGCAATTTCTGCTCCAGTCGGGGGATGGGGTCTTTTTCTTTCCATTCTGCAAGCTCTGAATCCTCGCGATAGGCACAGGGATCCCCTTCAAAATGCCCTCTGTGACGATAGGTTTTACATTCAATAAGAGACGGGCCTTTGCCCTCTCTTGCCCGTTTAATTCCCTCTGCGGCAGCTTCCCACACGGCAACCGCATCGTTTCCGTCGACAACCACACCGGGGATATCGTATCCGGCGGCACGATCGGCAACGTTTGGTACGCACATGGAATCGAGCGTACACGAAGAGATGCCGTACATATTATTTTCATTGATAAACACCACCGGCAATTTCCAGCATGCAGCCAGGTTCATGGCCTCATGGGTCGTCCCCTGGTTCGACGCGCCATCACCGAAAAAGCATACCGCTACCCGGTCATTGCCCAGATACTGACACGCCAGGGCCGCTCCGGAAGCCAGGGGCGGACCACCGCCTACAATACCGTTGGCACCCATGATGCCAAGGTCAAGATCAGCGATATGCATTGAACCGCCTTTTCCCTTGCAATAACCGGTTTTTTTGCCAAACAGCTCGGCCATCATCTTCTTGATGTCACCACCCTTGGCAATGAGGTGTCCATGGCCCCGGTGGGTACTGGCGATGTAGTCCTCATTTGTCAGGCTCTCGCACACACCCGTGGCAACCGCTTCTTCCCCCACATAAAGATGAACAAAACCGGGAATTTTGCCCTCTGCAAAAAGTTCAGCCACACGATTTTCAAAAATTCGAATTTTGACCATGGTGGTGTACATTCTAATTAATTGTTCATTGGTCAGGTCCATTGATATCCCCTTTAATTGTTAAAATTAATAAACAACTTCACAAACCCACTATTTTAAATTTTTAATAAGTCTTTGAATTTATTAATATCCATAAAATAGCAATCCGTTTTTCATTCCACCCATCAAAATCAGGAAATGAAAACCGTCACTGCTGCATTGGCCACAACGATTTTATCACAATTGGGTGCGAAATTGGGTACGCACAACCCTTCCACAACCATGCCGCCGGTTATGGCACTGGCGGTTTTTTGTCCAATGGGCGCCATGGCCTTAACTTTTTCCAAATCCACGTCATCCGGCCTTGGACAAGCCACAACAATATCCACGTTTACAGCATTAAGATCGTCCAGCCCCAGAATTTCCACCAATCCACACAGGCAACTTCTTGAAATAGCCTCTTTGACTGCCCTGCATGCCGCCTTGGTGACATCTTCTCCGTGCAGATCCGCCCCCGTCCCTATTTCAACAATAAATCGTTTTGATTTCATCAACCTGCCTTCCTCATTGAATGGTTATGGGATGCAGTCCCGTGTACGCCTATCATTTGACCGGCATGATAGGAACTCCTTACCAACGGTCCTGAAGCCACGGATTGAAATCCCATCTCCCTTGCGATTTCGTCCCACATCTCAAATTCTTTGGGTGAAACATACCGTGCCACAGGTACATGATCTTTTGAGGGTGCCATATATTGCCCCAGGGTGAGCAACATGCAACCGGCATGCTTTAAATCCATCAACACTTTTTTGATCTCAATGTCGGTTTCACCCAGGCCCAGCATCAGACCGGATTTCACCAGAAGCCCCCTGGAGGAGGCATAGGAAAGGACCCCAAGCGAGCGTTGGTATATGGCAATGGGCCGGATCTCGTTATACAGGCGGGGAACGGTTTCAATATTATGGTTGAACACATCCGGCCCCCCATTGCAAATTTCGTCCATGGACGGGATATGGCCCTTGAAATCTGGGACCAGGACTTCCACAGATACGCCGGGACAATGCTGCCGAATCCGGCGAATGGTTTGGGCAAACTGCCCGGCGCCCCCATCGGGCAAATCATCCCTTGTAACAGATGTAATAACGGCGTGGGTGAGTCCCAACTCTTTTACAGCCATGGCCACCCGTTCAGGCTCTTGTCTGTCCAACAATTGTGGAAGGCCCTTGTCCACGGCACAGAACCGGCACCTGCGGGTGCAGGATGTGCCAAGAATCATGAAGGTGGCATTCCCCTGGCTAAAACACTCGCCCAGGTTCGGACACTGGGCGCTCTGGCACACCGTGGCCAGGTGCAATTGCTCCAGCCGTTTTTCCATTGTGACGACGGCACCCAGGTCATTTGTCGATGTCGTCAGCCACTCCGGACGATTTTTGTCTTTAATCGTTTTGCTTTTACCCATTGCGTTTTTTCCTGTTGGGTTTTCTCCCGTTGCTTTTTCACCCAGGACATACCCCAATCGATGGGAAAAACGGGCAACCAATTTCTTTTTCACCATCGACATATCCAACAGCTCGTTGATTTCAACCTTCATGGAGGTCATTCGCCCCCCTTTTTGGCCACAGGGATCAATGAGGTCAAACCAACCCGGATCAATGTTAACATTCAGGGCAACGCCGTGATAGGTAACCTGGTTGCGCACGGACAGTCCAATACTGGCGATTTTGCCTCCGTTTACCCACAGGCCGGGTTGGCCCTTTTTATATTCAGGAACCAGTTGGAACTCCTTGAGCACATCGGCAAAGCAGGCGAGCAATTCTTTCACAAAAACGTGCACGCCCTTATCGTCAAATTTCACAATGGGGTAGACCACCAATTGCCCTGGCCCGTGAAAGGTTGCTTTGCCCCCCCTGTCCACATGGTGCAGTGAAACCCCCTTTTGATCCAGAACCTCTTTGGCAACGCGAAGATCGCCAAGGCCTCCACTGCGTCCGATGGTCACCACCGACGGATGTTCAACCAGGATCAAACCATCCGGACCCATGTCCTCTATCCGCTGGTCAACCATTTGTTGCTGACGGACAAATGCCTGGCCGTAGTCAAGCAGACCCCAATCCATCACCTGAAGTTTTTTTAATCCGGAGTATGCCATGATATTTTATCCCCTGGGTAAATAGAGTGCCCAGTCTCCAGCGTCCCTGGCTGCATCCACCACCGCTTCGGAAAATGTGGGGTGAATCCGGATGCTCCGGGCCAGTTCCTGAACCGTACACTCCAGCTGCATGGCCATTACGGCCTCACCAATCACTTCGGTGGCATTGGAACCGACAATATGTACGCCTAATATTTCGCCGTATTGGGTATCAAAAACAATTTTCACGGAACCATCGACCTGGTTGCGAACCATGGCCAGCCCATTGATGGAATAGGGGAAAACACCGGTTTCCACATCATACCCTTTTTCTTCGGCTTCTTCTTCCGAAAGCCCCACCGATCCCATCTCAGGCTCCGTCCACAGGCACCTTGGAATCAGATGAAAGGGATAGCGACTGTCTTGACCCATTGCATTTTCAGCAGCAAACACAGCCATGGATGATGCAGCATGGCTGAGCATCCATCCGCCTGTTACATCGCCAATGGCAAAAACACCTTTAACCGAAGTTTCAAGCCTGTCATCTACCTTTATGCCACCGTCTTCATTGAGTTTCACACCCAGTGATCCCAACCCCAGCCTTTTGGTGTTGGAGACCCGTTTGGACACCAGGACTTTTTTTACTGTAACACTTTCCTCTTTTGTGCCAGAAAGTATGCAGACAGTCCCTTCATCTGTTGTTTCAACAGAATCAAGTGTTGCCCGAGGAATGATTTTGATTCCATTTTCCCGTAAAACCTGGGCAATTCTCTGGCTTGTGTCTGAATCTTCTTTTGGCAGAATCCGTGGACCATCGCCTGCCATGATCACCTTGCACCCAAAGGTATTGAGTAGAAAGGCCATTTCAACTTCAATGTAACCAAAGCCGCAAACCAGTATGGACTCAGGCACATCTGTCATTTCCAGCACGTCGTCAGTGGTCATGGCAGCCGTATCCAGCCCCGGAACTTCTATCTCGCCAAGGGAACTGCCCGTGGCCACAATAATTTTCTTCACTTTGATACTACGGCCATCCACATCCACTTCTTGTGCGCTTTTTATAACTGCACAGCCCTTCACAAACTCAACACCGTTGTTTTGTAAAAGCGCTTCCATGCCCATGCGAATCTCTGCTGAAACTCCTGATTTTCTTTCCACAAGCTTTGAAAAATCAATTCCGTCAAGATTGGAATTGATGCCATAGTCTTTTCCCGTCTCCACCTGGCTGAGAAAATTGCCAGCCTTCAGCCAGACCTTGCTGGGAATGCACCCCCGATTCACGCAGGTTCCCCCGGTTTCAGACGATTCAGCCAATACAACACTGCCTCCCAACTGAGCTGCGCGAATTGCTGCTGCATAACCGCCTGATCCACCACCAATAATCATTACATCGTACATTGTTACTCCTTGTTCAGCAATTTCCGACCACCCTTAAATTATTGATATTATTAAATATTTACTAACAAGCTGTCGTAAGACCCAAAGCATGAATATCAATAATTTTAAATACTTATTCTATTTTTGACCGGGAAGAGCTGCTCCTTGTTGAAATTATAGGGTTTGACATGGTTATCAAGTAATATATTCGGGTTGGTAATGTAAATGTTTGGGCAGTGCCCCATAATCAGGCCATCATCAGCGTGGGCTGTTCAAGATAGCGGGCCAGATCTTTTAGAAACGTCATGGCCGGTGCTCCGTCAACAATCCTGTGATCAAAGGTCAGACTCAGTGTCATCATATGCCGGATGGCGATTTCACCATTAAAAACGCTGGGTTTTTCAATCACACGGCCAACCCCTAAAATCCCAGTTTCCGGTGGATTCAGCACCGGTGTAAATCCATCCATACCGAGCATGCTGACATTGCTGATGGTAAAGGTCCCATCAGTTACCTCTTCCACACTCAAACTACCCTCCCGGGCTTTTTTGGCCAATTGCCTGACCTCTTTAGCAATCTGCAGCAGGGGTTTCTTTCCAGCATTGCGAAGTTTAGGCACAATGAGTCCCTCTGGAAGTGCCACAGCAATCCCCAAATTCACGGTATCATGGACCAGGATCTCTTCCCCGACCAGGGTTGAATTCATTATGGGATGCCGTACCAGTGCCCGGGCCGTCGCCATGAGAATAATATCGTTGTATGAAATTTTTACAGAATCATCCCGCTTATATTCCGCCTTGATAAGATCTTTGAAGCGAACCATTTCTGTAACATCCACCTCGGTAAAGGTGGTCAACTGAGCGGCATTCTGGAGACTTGCGTGCATATTATTTGCAATGGCTCTGCGCATTCCCTCAAAGGGGATCACCTTGACTCCACCGGAGGGCTCATCCTGGGTCTCCTGAGTTTCCTCCGTTGCCCCTGCAAGGAATGTTTCGATATCCTTTCGGGTGATTTTGCCATTTTCTCCGGTTCCAGTAATTTCAGAAAGATCCAACCCCTTCTGTTTTGCCATTTCAGCAGCCAGCGGAGTAATTTTGGGGGCAGGAGGTCCTTCTTCATGAAATTTGACGACATCCCCTTCTTTGACCTTTCCATCAGGGCCTGTTCCCGGTACCAATGCGATATCAACACCCAATTCCTTGGCCACCCGGCGGGCAGAGGGGGTGGATACGATTCGTTTCGTTTCTTTGGGCGCAGCTTGAGTTTTTTGGGATTTTGGCGCGTCACCATCGGCCTCAACAACTTCACCGGCCTGGAGTCCTTCAATGCGCTCCGGTTGTTCGTTTTCCTCAGCTATAACTGCCAGGATAGTCCCAATGGGTACGGTCTCTCCAACTGGAACCACAATCTGAAACAGCGTTCCGGTTCCAGTTGATTTGATTTTATTTGTAATTTTTTCGGTTTCAACTTCAAAAAGTTCTTCTTCCTTCTCAACCGCATCCCCTTCATTTTTAAACCATTTAGAAATCCTACCTACTTTCATTGTCATACCAAGTTTCGGCATTGTTACATGAACAGTCAATGTACCTTCCTCCTCTCAATTATATCAAATAGGAACTTGTGAACAACCAATAGCCCCCTTAATTGCAAGGGGTATGCCACTTTGAAAAAACGGATCTTATTAAAATTAAATTTTTGGAATATAAGTATTTATTTCGATATCTTACAAAAATAAATCCCAAACTATTTTCAATCGTAAGAACAGAAAAAACAAAAGTGCAGGCGCGACAAGAAACCCTTAAGTGTTCGAGTTTCGAACAATAAAATTTATCAATGGCATTTGATGAGCAAACAGGCTCCTCTCCAACAGTGTCATATCTTCGTACAGTGTTCGATTAATGCACACCATGGCTGGACAAGGCGATACCAAAAAGGTTCTATTAAATAACTGCCATGGGCAGATCAAGGAAATTCTCCGTGACACGGCACTTCAGGGTGCCCTTAGAATAAGGATTTCGCAGCGGTTGTTGACGTGGGAATTAGCTTCAAGGCATCATTCGTTGTTGAAACAAGTTCCGATCCATAATTAACTTTTTTCACAGTTCCATTGTAAGCACCTGCTAATCAGAGATTTAGGTGCCGGGGTATGGGTACCGTCTTTTTCAGGCCTGGTGTTCCCCTTTTCCTGGGACAACACCGGCGGCACATCCATATAGACATCCCGCTGGGGAAAGGGAATGACCACATCATGTTCCCTGAAAAGCCTGTCAATCTCGAATCGAAGTTCACTTTCGGCCGTCACAAAATCATCAATACTGGACCAGAAGCGCAATTTCAAATCAAGGGAACTTTTCCCGAAATCACGGAACAGCACCGTGGCTTTTTGGGGATAGGAGTACACTCCCTTCACCACGTATGCCGCCTTTAACAACAAGTTTTTCACAAGTTCAGTGTCGGACCCATAGGCCACGCCCACCAGAAGATCCCTTCTGATGTAAGGGTCCTGATGGCTCCAGTTGACCACCTTGGCGCTGATGAATTCTGAATTGGGAATAATCAACGAGGCATTGGTATAGGTTTGAACCACGGTTGAGCGGACATTTATTTTTTTCACTTCCCCCCAGATATCTGCCACTTCCACCACATCCCCCACCTGGATGGGGCGTTCCAATGGCTATCTTAAGCACCTGGGCATAGCAGTGAGTTGATTTAATTCTTGAAATGTTCTCGTTCCTCGGCTGAGGTTATCCTTTGCTGTTAGCATCTTTCAGTATAGCCAGGCAGTCGCTTCGGGCAATTTCCAGCCCTGCAATGGTTGCGTTGATGACGGTATCCCCAACCACGCCACGACCGGTCCAGTTGTTACCCTGATAGATTTCCTGGCTGTTGATTTCCTGCTCAATCGCGGAAAGTGCCTTTTCCGGATCCCTGAGGATCTGCGGACTGTAATGATCGCAGATACCTCCAATGATTTCTTCCCGTTTTGTTTTTTGCCATTCGTCCAATGTTGTATCTCCCCTTTCTCTCAAACTATATTTGCCGATAGATCCCTTTGTATATTTTATACTTTATTATTGCAAAAAATCCAGACTTTTACCCCCGTCCCCTGGTCGAAGCGGAACTCGGCATTCTGGAAGTATCTCAAAATCTGATGGAACGAATTAAAGGCAGGGCCTCTTTGAGGCTCTGCCTCATTTTTGTTCGTAAGGCAATTCTTTCATTAATTTTAAAACAGCCAACTCTTTTGCTTTTGCTTCCACTTCAATAGTGATTTTCATCGACAGCCAGATTCGGGGGAAATCATTCACATCTATGAAATCATTATGCTTTCTTCTATCCGACGCCTCCCAAATGAGGGATGATATGTGAACGAGCGGTTCGCGATTCCAGGTATCCACAGCCAGATGTGTTGCTTCATCGACAAACAGATTATCTTTAAAACACCGGTGGTGATGAACATCATAGACCAATGGGATGCCCATATCCCGACAGACCGGTAAAAGATCTTCCGGAGAATAACTTTTATCATCATTTTCCAAGGTCAGCCGTTTTCTAACAGAGTCTGACAGATTGTCAATCACTTTGCGAAACCGGCTCAAGGCGGATGGTTTGTCATTATAAACACCACCGGCATGGATGTTGATCACATCGGCATTTACCCATTTCGAGACTTCGGCCTGGTAATCCAGATCTGCTATGGACCGTTTTACAACATCCGGATTATTAGAAGATAACACAATAAATTGATCCGGGTGAAAAGTGGTTCTTATATCATTTTTTCTGCTGAACTCACCGCAGGCCGTAAAATTTTTAATAATCTGATCTGCCTTTGGCAAATCCATAACATCGTATCCTAACTGAGGGTGCGTCTTTAATGGCAGGATCTGGCTGTTGATCCTGAAGTCGCCAATATGATTTTGATGGCAGAAGGTCAGTGCCATCAATAAACTGTTAGCGTTGTGCAAACAAATATCGGACAATCGGTTCCTTTGTTCCTCAACTGAAAACTTTAAAAGATGCGTTGCTGTTGTCCGTCTGAATTTTATGGGTTGTTCTTTGAAAATGCAGCATAATCCGAATCTTATAGAACCATTTGTCATGGGGAGACCTCTATTTTTTCCACTTGTTCATATCAGTTCACCTGTTGTGAATAAATTGTCTATACTATGAATCTGACAGGGTACATGTTTTTGTTATTTTAGGTGTAAATCTTTTGGGGCGGGTCATGAATTCCAATCCTGATGCGGTTACCATTCCTTTGAGCATGCTGGTAAATACATATTGATGAAATGGATAAAGGACATACCAATAGAGGATACCCATTAATCCCCTGGGTAAAAATCTGGATAGCAGTACAATTTTGCATTGATCATTTCCCACATCATTGATATTGATCTCCAACAAGGCTTCCCCCGGTGTTTTCATCTCTGCAAGCAACAACAATTATTGGACTGAACGAGTGTCAGCAGCTCAATTAATTAAAGAATTAATTTCATTGAGTGCCAGGGCAGCGTTGGGTGCGAACCCGTCCGCACCAATATCGTTTGCATATTTTTCAGAAATTGTATTGCCCCCAACAATGACTTTGATTGTATCTTGAAGCCCATGGGATCGCACAGAATTCAATACGTCTTCCATGCCGGACATTGTTGTATTTACCGATGTTGACACACAAATGATACGGGCTTTTCCTTTGATGGCGGCTTCAATGAAAAGTGAAGGCGGCACATCTTTACCCAGGTCGATGATACGATGGCCGTAAGATGTCAGGATGGATTTTACAATATTTTTGCCGATATCGTGAATATCCCCTTCAATCACCCCCATAACAATGTTATTTCCCGGTGGATGAGCACACAGTGACAGTCCGGGTTTTAAAACAGTCATGGCTGTATCCAAAACACTGGAAAAGTTAATTAGCTGGGGTAAGAAATATTCACCGGTTTCACATTTCTCACCGACAATTTCCATTCCTTTGCAAAATCCGTCCTGGATGATTGAACGAGGATCTAATTCAAGTTCCATGGCCTGGTTGACCCATGACAGGGTTTTGTTTTCGTCCAAGTTTATGACAGCCTGGCATAATTGTGACAATATAATTTTTTCATCTTCTGACGTGGCAATCATGAAATCTCCATTTTTTTAATGTTCGATGAAGAACCTGCCAATATTTCGCGCACCCTGATGGGATATTTTTTTACTCGATTTTTCCATTTTCCGAGCAAAAGTGTCTTAAAAGCTGCTTTGGCAGCAACCGCCTCATTCCTTTTCAAATAGAAGGTCGGCAGATCATCCAGGGGATAAACGGTCTGGATGGTCTGCCATTTATTGGGCGCTATTTTGGCTTCAAGGACGAAAAACGATTGGTGTTGTTCCTGCATAAGGCAGATGCCGCCGTTCGTTTTTGATTTCAGCGGAGTAACGGCATCACGTTGGGGCAGGTTGAGGTCAGCGGGTTGGCTCTGATGACGGCGTTGTAACTTGTGTCGCATCAAGAATCAACTGCCACCAATGACAATCCCAACCGGCTTTCTGCCGATTTTATTTTTTCAAGTTTTTTCTTATCCAGAACAGACGGTTCAGCGCTGTGACATGAAAATGCAAGAAGCGTAATTCCCAATTCTGATTCAAGCTGTTTGATCTCATCGACATGCGTTTGTTCCAAGTTTGAAAGACTGCAAAGCATAATACCCTCCTTAATAATGTTGAGTGGTTTTCATAGAGCTAACTCAACTTTTGGGGTTGACTTGTCTGTACGTGGTTAACTCCAAAAGCTAATAAATAAATTAACCCAAAATCCGGGTTTAAACAAGAAGGGACTTATGACAGTTTAGTGACGGGTAAAAACTATCACTACATTAATGATTTCAAGAAGGTACTCAAATTGGTTCCTGTATGTTTCAAGCCGAGTTTGTCTCGCAGGTTGCGCCTGTGAAAATTAATCGTTGTCATGGAAAGATTGAAAATGTCGGCAATTTCCTTGGAAGATTTATCCTGTTTGATCAGAGAAGCGATTTTTATCTCCTGGGACGTCA
>Ga0208900_1001729_pt1 | contig 11060 bp, 7 predicted proteins | sample AntAceMetag02UKK_FD_184763 | JGI IMG/M metagenome (GOLD analysis project Ga0208900, IMG submission 184763) | Saline lake microbial communities from Ace Lake, Antarctica - Antarctic Ace Lake Metagenome 02UKK (SPAdes) (version 2) | ecosystem: Environmental > Aquatic > Non-marine Saline and Alkaline... | reverse complement strand
CCTCCCCCCCTTCCAGGTGGGTCTCAATGGTGGACATTTCCCGGATGTCCATCTCTTCCCAATTATCAATAACCATCCCCACCCTATCCTCCTTACGGGTGGATGAAGCCATGATATCAAAGGTCACCGTCTCACCCAGCACCAGGTTGAACAATCGATCCCGGGATTCAGCATGGGAACCCTCTTCCATACCAAAGGGGGCAATGCAAAGGGCCCTTGTGGGCATGGGAATACCTGGAACCGCAGGCATGGAGGCTTCAATGGCCATGTAATATGATTGACCAAGACCCGCACGGATACGAACGCCATCCCCTTGGGATGCCTGACCATAATAGGCGGCCCCCCGGGCCACGGAAAGGTCAAAATCAATGCCCTCCACTTCCCGGATGGTTCCCTGATCGACATCTTCCTTCCAGTGGGCCAGCACCTCCAGCACCCGCTGGCGCATGAGGTTGGATTTCATGACGCCACCGTTAAAGACCACCACCGTGGGCAATTTTACATTGCCGGACTCATCCTTATATAAGGAAACAAACCGAGCCAGATGACGGGTGATGCCAGGGTCTGCTTCATAGGAAAGGCCAAATTCCTTCATTCCCATGGCCTTGGCTGCCGCTGGTTGATCTGTCAAGGCACACCTGGGGAAAAACCCATCCAGCACCACTTGCTCCACATCTTTTAAATCCAGACTGGCTTTAATGGTACCCTTAATTAATCCAGATCCCCTGCCCAGAATAGTGACCGCATGGCTTTCCACACCCTGATCGGAAAACAAATTCTCCTTGGCATTACGGCAGGAATGAACCAGTCCCCGCATCTGCCAGGCGTCCAATTTTTTTTTCTTTTCCTTTAATTGATGGGCAAGATAATAGGAAAGGGCAAGGTCTATATTATCTCCCCCCACCAGCAGGTGATCTCCCACTGCCACCCGTTCCAGGGCAAGGGCACCGCCATCATCCTCCTGAACTTCAATGAGACTGAAGTCACTGGTGCCACCGCCGATATCACACACCAGAACCAAATCCCCTTTTTGAACACTCTCACGCCAAAGATCACCGGACTGGTCAAGCCAGGAATAAAATGCGGCCTGGGGTTCTTCAATAAGAATAATATCGTTGAACCCGGCCTGTTTTGCAGCTTTAACGGTGAGTTCCCGGGCAACGGCATCAAAGGAGGCTGGCACTGTCAGGTAAAGATGCTGATTTTCCAATGCAAGATTGGGGTCATCGGATGCCATTTCATGATTCCAGGCATCCCGGATATGGGATAAAATCCTGCTGGATGCCTCGACCGGGGACATTTTTTCCCCAAGACCACTGGCCTCCCAGGGAAGTATGGCCCCTTCTCTGTCTACGGCCGCATTGCACAACCAGGATTTAGCGGAAGAAACCAACTTGCCGGGCACTTCTGCGCCCCTGTCCCTGGCAAATTCTCCCACGGCGGCGGTTTCATCCTGGCACCATGGCAGGGCAAAGGCCGGGGATTCCACCTCATGGGATTCCTTAAGATAAAGAAAGGATGGCAATGACTCCCGGGTTTCCAACACTCCTGCCTCGGTTAGCTGGGGTATCTTAAATACGTTGATCCGGGATGTTTCATCTTTTTCAGCATCGGTCCAGGCCACCACGGTGTTGGTGGTGCCAAGGTCAATACCGACTATATAACGGGCTTTTTCCACAAAATACTCCCTACTTAACATTCTGGGGGGCTTGGTTCTAATCTCTGATCATCAACCCAATGCGTTCTATTCAATTTCAACTTCTGCGGGTACCATGATACCGGAATCCAACACATCTGCCAAACGGGGCACCTCTTTTTTACCGGCTTTCCATCCCCGATGTCTTAAGATACCCTTAAAGGGTGGCTCACCCGCCACATTACCGGTGAGCTTTATGGCATTGGGATCAAACCCTGATTCAATTTCAATCTCCTCTCCCTCTTCCTGTTCAAGGACAGGAACCGGAGATATATATTTGTCCATGGCTGCCTTGCAGTCTTCGTGAACACTCCTCACCGCTGCGCCAATCTGATCATCTTCATAGAGACTGAGATCCTCCCCAAAAAAATCCAGCAACCGTCCCTCCCTCTGAAGTACGGAAAGAAGATGGAGAAACATACGTCGCTTCCTTTCCTGTTCCATGCGCTGTTCTGCGGCATCTTTTTTGATTTTTCCACTGGCCTTTTCAGATGTTGGCTGGACAGGCAGTTTTTTGAAAAGACCCGACACAGCAATTTTTAGAAATAGCCACATTACCAAAGTGAGCAACAAAAACAACACTGCCATGGCCGGAATCACCCAGGAAACAAAAGAGGTGATCAAGAGTTGCAAAAATTCCGACAATTGTGACAGGGGCACCGCAGCCACATCAATGTTAATAAAGGGCAGGATTAGAGTGCCTCCCCCCTCCGAGGATAAGGTAGTAAGCAGGTATTGCAGACCATAGTACAGACCCGCATCGAGCAATGCCATCAGCATGATCATGAATAAAAAAATTGTTGTAAAGGATCGGCGGGAAAAGTTTGTTGATTTATCCAAAGTTATTGAGTTCTCCTGTGTTTTTTCGGACTTGATCACAATGTCGGCGATCTGTCACAATAATTGCCATGAAGTATTCGGGTAGCCGGAATCAGAACCAATTCCAAATAATAACACAAATTTTAGGTTTATCAAGGGTCAGAGGGATGGATTTGGAAAGAATGCTATAATAAAAAAAGCCTGCTCCCACCCCTAACGTTGCCAAGGGTGAGACCAAGCTTCAAAAATCAAATCAGGAAAGCACTTTTCACTCGATGATCAGTATTTACTTATCTTTAATCACTATCATCTCTTTGTTAGACTGGAAAGTTTTCTCTCCGATCCCCTTAATCTGGGTAATTTCTTCTGGTGTTTTAAAGCCATTATGGGCTTTACGGTAGGTAATGATGGCCTGGGCGGTCTTGGGACCCACATTTTTTAACGTGGCAAGTTGTTCAGCGCTTGCCGTATTGATATTCACCTTTTCCATGGCCGAAACCATGCCAGCGCCCGACACCATCAGAAACATTACCATCATGATCACAACTGTTATTTTTTTCATAAATATCATAATTAGTTCCTCCAAAATCAGATTAAGTTAAGTTAACATTAGAGCGGCACCTTGACTTAAAACCCTATGCTTATAATTTCCACTTAGGGACTTCTAAATAATCAAACTACCCAACTTTTACGGGCCATACACCGGATAGACTGTGGTGAGCTCATTAATGTTGGGTAAATTATTTCCTGGGAACTCCCTTAGCTTCATCACAGACAAAATGGGGATGTTGACGAAGAGCAAAACAAATAACCACCAATCCAGACCATACGAAGAATTAAGCAGAGGCCATAGCCAAACAATCTCTGTGCCTTCCTGATTCCCAACACAGGCAGCTATTTACACCTTAAAAAACCACCTGTCACTTAATTAACGAGAATTTGGATAAATGTCAAATGTTTATGCATTTTATTTTAATAGCTGTTGATTTCCACTCTACAGGCTGTTACGGAATGCATTATTTATAAAAAAATCACAATATCAATACCTTCGCCAATTTTATTTTTGATCAAATTACACCCAGTATGTTGGGATAAGAAAGACTCAAAAATACCATATATAGACCCAATGCGTTAATTCAAAGAGCATTTAAAAATTTGGCGAAGGTATTGAATATGTATTTGCTTATTAAAACAATATCCAAAATATATAGTATCTTTGTGAAAATATTTTTAGTTCCGTAACAGCCTGCCGACAATTCCAATAATTATGAATAATAAGATAGATACCACTTCACAAACTGCTCAAGCCCTTTTTTAAGGGATGTTTGAGGTGTAAATCCGGTGCGGGATGTCAACTCGGTGATATCGGCATAGGTGGCTGGCACATCTCCAGGCTGCATGGGAAGCATATTCTTTTTGGCTTTCTTTCCCAGGAGTGTCTCAAGGGTTTCAATGAATGTTTTCAGTTCCACAGGGTGGTTATTGCCAATATTATAGATTCCATAGGGTGCGGAGGTTCCCGCATCATAGATATTTTCATTAAAAAGCGGGGGCATCTCCATAACTTTGATTACCCCCTTGACAATATCATCAATATAGGTAAAATCACGTTTCATTTGGCCATGGTTATAAATGTCAATGGGTTTTTCTGCCATAATGGCCTTTGCAAATTTAAAATATGCCATATCCGGCCGTCCCCAGGGTCCATACACCGTGAAAAACCGCAACCCTGTAACGGGAAGCTGATACAGATGGCTGTAGGAATGGGCCATAAGCTCATTGGATTTTTTGGTGGCCGCGTACAGCGACACGGGGTGATCCACATTATCCTTTACAGAAAAAGGCATTTTACGATTGGCCCCGTACACCGAACTGCTGGATGCGTATACCAGGTGACCCACTTTACCCTGACGGCATCCTTCCAGAATATTGACAAACCCTGTGAGATTTGAATCCACATAGGCGTTGGGATTTTCAATGCTGTACCTCACGCCGGCCTGGGCCGCAAGGTTTACCACCACGTCAAATTTATTCTTTGAAAACAGGCTAACCATGGCATCGCGGTGGGCAATATCCACTTGCTTGAAACAAAAATTTTCATTGTGTTCCAATTGTTTTAAGCGGTCTTGTTTCAGCTTTGGATCGTAGTAATCGTTAAGATTGTCGATCCCCAGCACCTGTTTTCCCGAGGTCAGCAATGCCCGGGTGAGATGGAAGCCTATGAAGCCTGCTGCCCCTGTAATTAAAATAGTCATATTTTTCCCCTTGCTTTGATGATAAAGGACTTTAAAAAATGATTTCTCCATCAGATAGTGTTAATGAATACACCCCCAAAAAAACTTTTAAGATTTATATACTTTGCCTTTTATTAATAGCAGTCGCTTCCATTTACAGCTCAAGCGCTATTATCGGTGGCGGAGACACATGGATAGCCTTAGCTTGTGGACGGCATTATACGGCTGGTGACTGGGTTCAGAAAGACCAGAACCGTACAGTCCAAATGAAGCTGCTTGATTATGCAGGCGTTCATATTTCACGCCATGATTCATTCAGTCCAGCCTCTCGAAAATATTCTCCGGGAACCAAAGGCAGTGAAGGCTGGATAAATCAAAACTGGCTGACCCACGTAGTCTTTTACAAACTCTACTCCATTGGAGGCGGGACTGCCATTGTTATTTATAAATTTTTACAAACCTTTTTAACCATCTTTTTCATTTTTCAGGCGTGTGTAACCTTGGGTGTACCTCCCTCAATTTCAGCCATGACATCCTCACTGGGTATATTGATGAGTCGTTCCTACATTGACCTGCGCCCCAACGTCTCTTCTATTTTCTTTGCCGCCATACTTATCTACATCTTTGCACTGTGGAAAAAAGGTCGGGTAAAAGCCATGCTGGGACTCTTACCTTTAATGATGCTCTGGTCAAACATTCATGGCGGTTTCATTTATGCTATTGTTGTTCTGGGTATTCTTCTTGTAACCTATGGAGTTGTTTTTTTTATAAAAGAACATCCGCTTAAATTTATTTTATGGGTTCCAGACAAATCACAAATGAAATATCTTTTATATGGATTGTGTCTTGCTTGCATAACACCCATGATTTTAAGCCCATTTGGAATTGAAAATCTGCTTCATCCGCTACTTGTTACCATTGGTGACGATGCTAAAATATGGCAGCAGATTGCCGAGTGGAGGTCGATATTTGATGCGAATCATTATGGAAATGCGGAACCATACAAATATTTTTTAATTGTGCTCGGTATTACTTTCCTGGTTCATCTACAATTAAAATTGTTTGTTTCAAACAGAATCCGCAAAGATAAAAAGTTTTGGAAAAAAAATATTATAATATCTGAGATATGCTATAAATACGATATGGGATTAACGGGTATTATTGTTTTTACTATTTATATCTCCATCAACAGCAGTCGATTTGTTTATTTGAGTAGCGCTTTGTGCAGCGTTTATATAGCTTTGATGATCCATGAAATAATAACTCTCTTTCCCATAAAAGCTCAGCTTAAAACTAATAAAAACCTTAAATCAATTGCCAACGCCCTGCTTTTTTTGAAACGGCAAACGCCTATATTTGCCATTTTATTTTTAACAGGCATCATGATCTATGGTGTAAGTATTATAAAAAAAGATTATTTTTCAAAAGACTTTGAATTAATCAAACCGGTTTTTCAGAGAATGACAGGATTTAAGTCACAGCCAGACAATGCAATGAAATTCATAAACAAAAATCATATTGCAGGGACAGTCTTATGTGAATGGACCAATGCCGGATATGTTCTTTTTTCCCAGCAACAAAAGGATATATCTCTACCCTTAAAAGTGTTTATGGATGGACGTGCTCAAGCAGCTTATGATGTTGAACATTACAAAAAGTACATGTCAATCAGGAACCGTCTTATTTTAAAATCAAAAAAAATAACAAAACTTAAAAAGCAATACCACAAAAAAGGCGTTCCACTCAGCTTAAAAAAACAGCTCATAACAAAAATAAACAAACTGAATAAAGAGACAAAAACCCTTTACAATAATCTGTCCAACCATGGAATAACGGCCATACTATTTTTTAAAAATCAATCAATTTTTGACACCCTTATAAATTCAGATCATTGGGAAATAGCATATATTGACAATAGACACATGTTATTTTTAAATAATCAAATTTTGAAAAACATTCCACTACTTCAAAAACCCTATGAACAACTTCAATACCCCACTAAGGCCATCAAAAAACGTACGATAGAAATTAGAAAAAAGACCATCCAAAGGGCATGAATTTAACACTCCCACAAACCAGCGATCAAAGCGTTATAATTATATTGAGGATCACACATTGAGTATTAATAAAAAACCGCATCTTTCACTTGTTATTCCAGTGTACAATGAGCAGGACAATTTACGTCCACTTTATAATGAAATCATTCAAAATCTTGAGCAAAAGGTCTCCTTTGAGATATTATTTGTGGACGATGGCAGCACCGACAACAGTAATGCCATTTTACGCAACATGCACGAAAAAGACAACCGTGTCCGAATGATTCAGCTCAGACGAAACTTTGGCCAGACAGCTGCAATGGCCGCTGGTTTTGACCACGCCGAAGGAGAAACGATTATGGTTCTTGACGGAGATGGCCAGAATGATCCTGCGGACATCCCGCGTTTGTTAGAGAAACTTGATGAAGGGTTTGATATTGTCAGCGGTTGGAGGAAGGACCGAAAGGATAAAGCCCTAAGTAGAAAATTGCCATCCATCATTGCCAATAAAATAATTGCCGTCATAACAGGGGTTAAACTCCATGACTACGGATGCTCCCTCAAAGCCTATCGCAAAGACGTATTACAAACAATAAATCTTTACGGAGAAATGCACAGGTTCATTCCAGCCATTGCCAGTTGGCATGGGGCAGATATCACTGAAATGGTTGTAAATCATCGTGCCAGAAAAAATGGCTCCTCAAAATATGGCCTTGAAAGAACCGTTAAAGTCCTACTTGATTTGATGACTGTTAAATTTCTGGGTTCCTACTCAACAAAACCTATCTATATTTTTGGAGGATTAGGTTTTATGAGTGGCATTTGCTCATTTGTTTCAGCAATTGCTGTTCTATTTATGAAATATATCAGTCCCCAGCATCTATCTATTAACCGAAACCCTCTCCTGATCCTGTTTGCCATCTTATCCATAAGCACCATTCAATTTGTTCTTATGGGTCTTCTGGGAGAAATAATGATAAGAACCTACCACGAATCACAAGGACGTCCTATATATGCAATAAAATCAGTGCTGAACCATACCCGTGAGTCGTAATTTTTTAAAAAATGATGACTCTTCAGATAAAATGGTGCATTATATTCTTTCGGAAAGCGTACGTGAGTTAGAGTCTGAAACCAATTTCTACTGATAGTACTCCAACTTTGGTTTTTTAGGGACTACATTTATTAAATTGATCCGTTGAGGTGAGTTTTGTTAAAACTGAAAATATCAAATTTAAAAAGAAGATTAAAATCTATTCTATCCTCAAAATCAAAAAATGCCTCATATAGCGTTGGACAACTATATATTCCGGCTGTAGATGTAACTGTTGCCGGTGAAGGGGAAAAAACATACTCTGTCGCCATGAGGTTAATTTCAGAAGCACCTCTACAATTTGAAGTTACCGATATGGTTCCCATTCTTAAAGGTCGAAATAAATCTAAAACAGTCCAAAGACCATCTCGACATACCTCATTTACTTGCAACATTTGTGGTAAAGAGAACATAGATACCGATCTGAATATCATTCAGAGTAGAGAGGAGCCTTCTTGTGCTCAATGTGGTTCCAGCCTAAGAATGAGGTCAACCATAAGGGCTTTGGCCATCGCCCTATTCAAAAAGGAACTTCCCCTACCGGACTTTCCCTGCGACAAAGAAATTTGCGGTATCGGCATGAGCGATTGGGATGGATATGCCTTGCCATTGGCAAAGAAACTTGAATATACCAACACCTATTACCATACCGCTCCCCGTCTCGATATCATGAACATCACTCCTGACCAGCATGGGAAATATGATTTCATCATATCAAGTGATGTTTTTGAACATATCATGCCTCCAATCTCAACTGCATTTAAAAACAGCTGGGAATTATTAAAACCCGGCGGCAGCTTCATCCTGACAGTTCCATTCACTCCGACAGGCAAAACCCTTGAACATTTTCCTGAAATCCATGAATTCCAAATTAAAAAACAAAAGGGAAAACCTATCCTCATAAATATCACTAAAGATGGTAAAAAGGAAATTTTCTACAATCCGATTTTTCATGGTGGTGACGGCTTCACCCTGGAAATGAGGATTTTTTCAGAACCAGATCTGATAAAAGAGCTGACCACTGCTGGTTTTACAGACATACAAGTTCAACGCCAAGACCATGCAGAGCATGGCATTATCTGGCCCATTACCTGGGCTGTTCCGATTATTGCAAAAAAACCAGCACTTCTTTGCAAATAAAAATTCCCACACTATCTCCCGGATTTAAAAAATATTTCCTCAACACCGGCTGGCTTTTTGTAGATAAAGTCGTCCGTATGCTGGTTGCCCTTTTTGTTGGTGTTTATGTTGCACGCTATCTTGGACCTGAACGGTTTGGAATCCTGAGTTATGCAGGAAGTTTTGTCGGTCTTTTTACAGCCTTTGCCTCACTTGGGCTGAATGGCATTGTAGTCCGTAACCTTGTTCAAGATGAAGAGCAACGGGATCTTATTTTAGGGACAGCTTTTTGTCTGAAAACCTTTGGTGCCATTGTAATGTTTTGTATGGTGATGGTTGCCTGTCAATTTACCTCCAGTGATTTCTACACAAAATCCATTATTGCCATCATTGCAGCTGGTGTGCTGTTGGACTCTTTTCAGGTTGTGGATTTTCATTTTCAATCCAAAGTTCAGGCGAAATTTTGTGCGCTATCGTCGCTCTTTGCAATGATCATATCCTCAATACTTAAATTAATTTTAATTTTCCTGGCAGCAGACCTTATCTGGTTTGCCGTGGTCACCGTAATTGAAAAAGGGGTCCTTGGGATAGGGTATTTAATTTTTTATCTTCGCCAGAAGTTGAAATTAAGAGATTGGCGGTTTAGTATCAAAACTGCTCAGGATCTTTTAAAAGATTCATGGCCGTTGATTTTATCAGGCTTTGTCATCATGATCTATATGCGTATTGATCAGATCATGATTAAAGAGATGCTTGGAGATGCGGCTGTGGGACAATATGCGGCTGCGACACGGTTGAGTGAGGTGTGGTATTTTATTCCAATGGTTATTTGTAGCTCTTTGTTTCCTGCTATTTTAAATGCAAAAGAGAAGAATGCTATTGTATATTATCAGAGATTACAATCGCTATATGACATGATGTTTGTTATCTCTTTCCTTATAGCATTATTTGTCTCTTTTTCAGGGGCTTGGGTTGTTGATACCCTTTATGGTTCAGCATATCAGGAAGCTGCAAATGTTTTAGTTTTACATATTTGGGCTGGAATTTTTGTATTTCTTGGCGTTTCCAGTGGGCGATGGTTGTTGGTTGAAAATATGCAGATCTTTGCTTTCTATAGAACATTATTGGGTGCATGTGCTAATTTGGGATTAAATTTTTTGTTGATACCCCGATATGGTATTTGTGGAGCTGCTTTTTCAACTATTATTGCTCAGGCAATAGCCTCCTATTTGGGATATGCGACAAATAAAAAAACATTAAAAATTTTTATCATGCTAACAAAAGCTATTTTATCGCCAATTCGATATATAATTAATTTTTAAGAGGCAACACAATGCAAAAACGAATCCTAATCACCGGCGGAGCCGGTTTCCTCGGCTCCCATCTCTGCGAACGACTCCTCAAAGACGAACATGAACTCCTCTGTGTGGACAACTGCTTCACCGGTACCAAACAGAACATCATCCATCTCATGACAAACCCTAATTTTGAATTCATCCGCCATGATGTTACATTCCCCCTATATCTGGAGGTGGATGAAATCTACAATCTTGCATGTCCAGCATCTCCGGTACACTATCAGCATGATCCGGTGCAGACCACCAAGACCACTGTACACGGTGCCATAAACATGCTGGGGCTTGCCAAGCGAATTAAAGCAAAAATACTCCAGGCATCAACATCGGAAGTTTATGGAGACCCATCTATCCACCCACAGCCAGAGACATATTGGGGTAATGTGAATCCCATTGGAATCCGCTCCTGCTATGATGAGGGCAAGCGGTGTGCAGAGACACTTTTTTTTGATTATCATCGTCAGCACAGCCTCCGGATAAAGGTTGCCCGTATTTTTAACACCTACGGCCCGAGAATGCATCCCGATGATGGACGTGTTGTCTCAAATTTTATTATTCAGGCTCTGAAAGATATTCCACTTACAGTGTATGGAGACGGCTCACAGACAAGATCCTTTTGCTATGTGGATGATCTTGTGGAGGTATTGATAAGGCTTATGGAATCTCCAGATACATTTATAGGTCCCGTCAATACCGGAAATCCCGTAG
>Ga0208900_1001728_pt1 | contig 11061 bp, 4 predicted proteins | sample AntAceMetag02UKK_FD_184763 | JGI IMG/M metagenome (GOLD analysis project Ga0208900, IMG submission 184763) | Saline lake microbial communities from Ace Lake, Antarctica - Antarctic Ace Lake Metagenome 02UKK (SPAdes) (version 2) | ecosystem: Environmental > Aquatic > Non-marine Saline and Alkaline... | reverse complement strand
AATTTCTAAGTCGTCGATGAAATGATTAACCGGATTTTCGGGCAAGTATTCCAGGATGCGATTTCTTGCATTTATTCCAATTTCTTCAAGCCGATTTACATTTTTCCAAACTCGTTCCATGACTTCATCAATATCATGTATCGTTGGGTTTTTTGCAATAAAGCCGTCATGATTATTTTTTATAATTTCGGCATGAGCACCTATGTTAGTTACAATTGGAACCCTTCGGCATAACATAGCACCAACCAATACTAAGGGCAAGCCTTCCATAAATGAAGTCATTAAAATAGCGTGGTTTTCTGCCCAAACCTGAACAATATCCTCTGTATGGCCATGGAAAATAATTTTGGGGTTTTTGAACATATTTTGTAGTATTTTTTCATCCTTGCCTTTCCCGTATATATTTAGATGCACAGGTCGCTCTTTCCATTTTTCCATGTTAAATACTTCAATGGCCAAATGTGTTCCTTTGTGAATACGAAGCAAACTCCCTACCATAGCAATATTATAACTTTTCTTAAATGATGGAAACTCCAACTTAATATCTCTGGGGACATCGGTTGGGTTAAAGAATATGCTATAGTTTGGGATTTTTACTTTAAGCCTTTTTTCCATTACTGAATGATTGTTTTTTCCTGTAAAAAAAACATTTTGGGCTGATAGGTATCCTTTTTTTAATGCTGTGGTTTTGCTGTTATCAATTGGCCACACATTAGGCTCTTTGGTTAAATGATTAATAATGACATAGGGTATATTTATCTCACTTAGTTTTTCATACCATCCAATACCTTCATCTTGATCACCTATTGATATTACAGCCAAATTTGGTTTAAAATCGATTATCTCATTAACATCAATAGATTCTTTATAAAGAATCTCAATTCCATTATTTCGTAATTCTTTAAAAAAATCAGGTTCTGGTTCCCATTTTTTAATCAACACTTTAATTTCATTCTTTCGTTTGCTCATTTCCAGCACGGTCTTTATCCATAGTTGCTCACTGCCTCCATTATACGACCCATCGTTGCATGTGATAAAAAGAAAACGACTTTTCACTTCTGCATTTGTTTGAATGTTTTGAATGATACGATTTTTCACATCCTGATAATCGTAATACCGGCTGAATAAATGCTCCGGAGTTCCGGGAAATAGTGATAGAATTTGTTCGTGTATGTAAAATTTCCATTTACTCAGGTAAGCGCTATTTAGTGGATAATTTTCAGCAACGTATTTATGGATAACTTCAGCCTCTCGTAAAAGTGCTTTTTTGGCCCCCTCTTTTGCGTTATATTCTGACGTTATTGTTTGGCTGTGTTTACGATGATAATTAAGTTTTTCTGATAAAAAGGCTATTTTTTTCCCTTTCAGAATGTTTAGGTATAAATACCAGTCGGCAGATAATTTAAAGTCTCTCAACTTAAACCAGATCTCCTCAACAACACATTCTTTTCTGAATATGACAGCACTAAAATTGGGGATGGTATTTTTTACTCCCAGTCCGAAGTTTATTTCATGCTTGTCTTTCGATAGGTAATTATTTTTCCAATGATTGAATTCCAGTTTTTCATAATAGCCTTTATAACTACCAAAAATTGCGCTTTCCTCATTCACAATTTCTGAATCACAATACGCCAATCCAATGCCATCATCATTAAGTAAAGGAAGTGTTTTTTGTAAAAATTCATGGCTGCAATAGTCATCCCCTTCCGCAATCCAAATATATTTTCCGGTGGCAAGTTCTATACCTTTTTGCCACTGAGCAAATGGAGATCCCGAGTTGTGCTCGTTTTTGAGAATGGTAATTGCCGGATGCCAATCATAACTTTTTGCTATTTCAAAACTATCATCTGTGGAGGCATCATCCAAAATTATTATTTCAAAATCCCTGAACGATTGGTTCAGGATGCTGTCAATCCTTGCTTTCAGGAATTTGGCCTGGTTATATACGGGTACAATTACACTTACCAGGGGCTTGGAGTCCATTGCAGAATGGCAAATTTTCAGGATTTCGGGTGCGGCAATATCGATAGTGTGGCGTTGCAGGAGTTTTTCTCGGGCTCGCTGCCCTTTTTTGCTGCGTTCGGTTTGGTTGGTAATTAAATGCCCGATAGCATCGGCGGCTTTTTCGGCATCCAAAAAGGGAACTACAAAACCGGCATCCTCTTCAACAAACCCGGGCATTCCGCCCCCGTCTTTAAAACAAACCACGGGTAAGCCACATTCAGCAGCTTCGAGGCAAACCAGTGGGAAGGGGTCTTCGCGCGAAGACAAATAGAATATATCCCCGGCAGCAAATAGCTCACGCGGATTTTCTGATTCACCACGGAAAGATATTATGTCGTTGAGTTCGTGTTTTTCGATGTATGCCTCCCAGGTGCTCCATTCGCCCCATTCCTCTTTTTCTAAATCCCACCAGTTCGCGCCAACCCAATAAAATACAAAATTTTCAATCCCCCTTTCCTTTAAGATTTTGGCAGTTTCGATAAAAATGTCTGGTCCTTTTCGCCAGTATATGGTTCCACACGACCATATAATCGTTTTGTTTTGGGGCAAATTCAATTTATCCCTCTGTGATATTTTTTGTGGCAATTCGGAAATTACGGGTTGAATAAAAGCATTCACGCGTTGTATGTCATGTTTTGAGATGCCATGGTTAAGGATGATATTATCCTCAACAGGCTGCGAGCAGGCTATGTGAATTTTAGTATGTTGTTTCCAGTTTTCCCTTACTTCGGTTGTTGTATATCTTTGTATCGATTCCTCCAGTTCATGGATATGGGTAATATAAGGGACCTTGAAAATGCTTAGGATCGGGTAAAGATTTGGTGAAATTATGGTGTTACCATAAATCAGGTCAATCCCACCTATATCTTCTTTTAAAGTGCTCATTGCTTTCTCTAAATTCTGTCCGGAGCTTAACTCATCCCACAAAAAAACTTCAGCAACTTCTTTATAAGCCAGATGCAAAGCTCCTCCATCGATCCCCTTTTTTATTGCCAAAACAAATATTTTTACATTGGTGTGCCTGTTTATCCATCGTAATAAACTTAGCAATAATACCTCGGCCCCGGCCCTTGACAAATCATGTGCAATGAATAGAATTTTTTTTGGGTCTCCAATAGCTTGATGTTGTTTAATTGTTTGCCGAACTTTTTTTTCGGGGAAGAAAACTGTTTTGTTTTTGAAGCCGGCATGGTTTACAATTTTACCAAATAACCTTTCGATTGCATGTGCCAGGGTGCCATCCAACTGTCCGGTTTCTTCTTCAAAATCATCGGCTGTTATTTTCTTTTCTTTCAATAAAATTAGTGCTTCAGGTCGAAACCAAAGCATCGAGCCTGCTGGGAATTCAATAGCTTGTAAAGGATCATTCAAAGCCAATTTAGGAAAATATGTTTTTGCCTTCCCGAAGTTATTCGTATTCCCATTTTCTGAGCCCCAGCCCTTATCCAAATTTAAATACGTTAGGTAGGGAAAAGTAAGGGGCCAAATAGAACCAACTGTTTTATTATCCGCAAATTCTTCAATAATCCTGTTCACCACTGATGGGCTTCCCAGCAGGTTATTTAAAAGATAGCCGCGCCACCCAACAAGGTTTAAATTATGATTGCTATTCTTTGTATGTATTTTGCAAACCAGATCGTATTGCATTAATTCATCTTTCAGGAAAGATATAAAGGGATAGATGTCGCGACCCTTGTTTTCAAAAGTTTTTACAATGGTTTGAGCGTTTGGTAGTTTTTCTGCAAATAATTTTTGTATGCCCTCTTTATCGTTTGGTGTACTGATGAATAAGTCAAAAGGCACGGGTATGTTTTTCAAATAGCTGATAAATTCGTCCGCAAGATCGATGTAATATAAATGCAAAACAAGGGCTATTTTAAAGTTAGGAGCCGCTATCATCCCAAGGGCTAAATCTGTAATGTCAGCCTTTGCCAAACATTCCTCCTCATTCATTTTAAAAGGTTTAGTAGCGTAGCCACTAGATTGTCCATAAAGAATATAATGGAGAAGTGGGTTTGTGCCAGATTGGCTTACATCAGGATTTTGGTTTAAATAAAATTCGCCATCGAAATTTTCAGATGGCTTTCTTCCTTCAAAACCCCCGTAAAGCAAATAATGCCTGGCCGGGCTTAGCCCTGATTTGCCGACATCCGGGTTGTTTTGCAGATAAAAGGTCTCATCGAAAAGATCACTTTTTTTTATCCGGCGCACCTGGGGTATCATACGCAGCCGCTTGAGGGTATGAAAATTAAGCGTTCGCAGCGGTTTGGTAATACGCCACGACCACGAAGTGCTCAGTTGTGAAAGCTCCTGTCGTAGCTGTGTAACCACCAATTCGAGTTTATTAATATCGCCAATCAATTTTGTATTTTCCGCTTTTTGGTTTGGGATATTTTGCTGGCTTTGTTTCAGTTTATTTTCAAGTTTTTCTACGGTTTGGTTAAGGTTTTCCCGCTCCCTCGCAAGCCCTTTGTTTTGTTCGTCAAGGAATATCTTTTTACCCAAACTATCAAATAATTGCGGAATGAATGAATTGCTGTTTGCATCTTCGATAAACCGAAGAAAGTTTTTATCTACCATACTCCCTGTGCAAACTACGCCAAGCCCGTGGCCGTGTAAAAATTCAAAAAACGGATATTGATTTTTTATTTCATCCATCAGTTTCCATACGCCAAAGCCTTCCGTGCGCTCTTGGGTATCGTGAAATAGTATAACACCCCGTTCGCTCATTTTTGGCAGCCAGGTTTCAAAATCGTGTTTTACGGCTTCGTAGCTATGCAAGCCATCAATATGCAGTAAGTCGATGCTTCCATCCTCAAACCGAGACACAGCCTCATCAAACGACATCCTGAGTAAGAGGGAGAAAGCTGAAAAATGCTGCTCATTAATGTTGTTTACATATTCAAAAACGCGATCATCGTACATGCCTGCCTGTTCATCGCCCTGCCAATGGTCGATGGCAAAAGCCCTGGTATTTGACTTGGCCTTTACGAAACCCTGACAAAAGGCAAAGTAGGAATTGCCGTTGTGCGTTCCCAATTCAACAAATAGTTTTGGCATCAACATATCTGTTACAAAAAATGCAAAGGGAATGTGTTCCATCCATGCTGAATGTTTTTGATTGAAATCCGGATTGGAAAATATCGAGTTTGTTAGTTTCATGGTCAGTTTTATGAATCCTTATATCCGCAAGCGTTCTTATGTTTTGCCACGAATCCACGAATAAATATTATATTGACTTCACCTCTATAGGTGTAGTGATTTATTCGTTCTTTCAATGTTATTCCCCGAAGTTTTGGGGCAGGCTGTGGCTTTTTTTTATTTGCGGAATTGTTGTGAATGATTTTTTTGTGATAACTTTTGCATAAAGTCATGGCGCGAAACAAGTGGAATTTCTACCTCTTTTTTCCAAAAGATGCCGGTCCAATCGATGCTTCTTATTTCTTCGTTAATATCAAAAACTCGGCGGTAGTCTTCCACAGCTTTTTTGCATGCCATAACTGCACCCCAGTCGTCGATAATGCAATAACCGCCAATTGAAAGTTTGGGATAAAGATAAAACAATACATCAATAGTTGATTCATACATGTCCCCATCCAGTCTCAATATCGACAATTTTTCAATTGGGGCATTCGGCATGGTATCCTTAAACCAGCCTTTAAGAAACTTAACCTGATCGTCAAGAAGATTGTATTTTTCAAAATTGTTTTTCACCTCCTCTTCCGAAACCACTAATTCATTAAAAGTATGGAGTTTATCATTCAAGTCGTCAGGATAAATATCTGAGTTGGGTTTTGGCAAACCTTGAAATGAATCGGCAAGCCACACACTTTTATTCGTAATATTTTTAAGCTTAAGAATTTCACGCATAAAAATGCATGCACCTCCACGCCAAACGCCTGTTTCGATTAGGTCGCCCTCAATGTTATTTTTGATGGTGTCGAGAATGCAATGTTCCAGGTTGGTGAGCCTTAGGAAGCCAATCATGGTTTCGCCATTTTCAGGCCAAATTGTTCCTTGAAATTTTTCACCACATAAATTTTCAATCAAATATTCCCGATGTACGAGCGAGTCGATACAAAAATCTTCAGGAATGTCCATACCCAATACCTTCATTTTGAAATCAAAAAGGGAATCATCAACTAACTTAACCTTCCTACCCTCATCTTTTCCATGCAACAAATAATGAAGCAGGGGATTAATTCCGCTTTTTGCAACATCAGGGTTTTCCGCAAGATAAAAAGCACTGTCGAACTTCCCAGAAGGATTGCGCCCCTCAGCACCGCCATATAAAAAATAATGCTTGGCCGCCGCCATGCCCGAGGCTTTTACATCCGGATATTTTTGCAAATAAAAGCCCGCATCGAAGAGTTCGCTTTTTCCTATCCGGCGCACTTGTGGTATCATGCGCAGCCGATTGAGGGTGTGAAAATTGAGCGTTCTTAGCGGTTTGGTAATGCGCCACGACCACGAGGCAGTGAGCTGTTCTTTCATATTTGTAGATGTGCGAGCTTTGGTTGTAATTGGGCTGGTTCTTGTTGATTGAAAAATGGCCTGGCAAGAGGCAAAGTAGGAATTGCCATAATGCGTCCCCAACTCAACAAATAGTTTTGGCTTCAGCATTTCAACAAGAAAGTATGCAAAGGGGATATGCTGAATCCATGCCGAAGGCTTTTGGTTGTGAGCAGGATTAGAAAATATCGAATTTATTAACTGCATCGTCTGATAAATTTTTGATTTGTAACTAATCAGTCTGTAAAAGACTTGTAAGTATTTTTTTAAGGTTTTTAATACAGATTTCTTCTGTGAATTTTCTTGTGTATTCAGAAAATGCATTCTTACTCAACTCCTCTAAAAGAATAGTATTATTTACCGCGAATGTTATTTTATCGGCTAAATCTTTTGCATTACATGGATCAAAAACTAAACCTGTAATATTATTTTTTACAATTTCTGTTAATCCACCATGGTTTGCTGCAATTACTATTTTGCCAATACTCATTGCTTCAATCGCTACTAAACCAAAGGGTTCTGGCAGTAACGAAGGTACAACAACAATATTAGTCCAGTTATAATGTACCTCAGGATGATTTGTAAAAGGTAAAATTTTGATCGTGTTATGGAGGCTTAAATTTTCTATCTGTCTATCAAGGCTTTCTTTTATTCGATGTTGGTTTGAATACACGTCGCCTACTATGCGTACCGAAATCTTTTCGATAGTTTCGTTCATTAGAAGACTTATTGCCTTTACAAGAAGAGACTGGCCTTTCCATGAATTAAGCCTGCCTATAAAAAGTATATTTATCTTTCCGGAAATATTTTTTTTTAATCCAGAGGAACTAATTTGTTTTACTCCGTTCCAAATAACTGTTTGTTTTATATTTTTTAATTCCTGAAAAGAGGCTTGCGATGCTTTTGAAACAAAGATTAGTTCGGCTTTTGAAAAATTTAAAAGTTTAGTAAATACGATTGATGCCATTCCAACAGGTAGCTCATGAACATGCACAATGACTTTACTTTTGATAAAATGGGCAGCAATAATATAATCTACTATAACAATGGTGTTTATAAAAACAAGATCAAATTTGTTTAAATATTGGATTAATCGAAAAAATGTTAAAACTCGTTCTAAAAATGAAAAATTGAATCGTTTAATGTCATATTTTCTTAAAACCCCTATTCTCCTGACCAATACTTCAATGCCAAACTCATTAAACAGGGTTTCTGAAAGAGATCCATTTTTTGGTAATATTACTACAATTTTCTTGTCAGGATATTTTTCTTTTGCAGCACGTATATTTAAGATAAGCATTTTATCAGCACCATAGAGTTCATGGCCTGAGTGAACAAATAATATAGGTCGCTTGGGTTTCATAGAAATTTTTTATTCGTATAAGTAAGAAAACGTCAAATACTGCATTGCCCTCGTTTTGAATGTAGATATTTAAAAAATTAATACCTTCAAAAACATTGCCTTTGAGGCCATTTATCTATGCTTTAAAAAAAGCATCATTTCCTTTTAAATGGGTTTAATTGCCCGGCAAAAGTTATTACTATCAGTAAATATCTCCGCAGCATTTCATTAAGAAAAACACCAACCTTTAAATATAAAGGCAATTTAAAATTATATGTAGTCATGTATGTTTTAAAAAATGATTTGCATTTAAATTTGCTCCAGTAATAAAGTTTTAACACATGCAATTCGTGGGCTTTTTCGTATTCCTTATAAAAGATTCCATGTTTTACCAAGTAACTTCTTATTTCACGGCGCAGCTTATAATTATCTTCAAATATTTGCAGTAATCTATCAGGGTTATGAGTTTTACTAATGGATTCCGTTCTTTGATAAATTCGAGTGTCTCTTTTGCTACAATAAATTATTCGCGGGTTTTGCTTTAGTATTTTAAACAATAAGTGGTACTCTTGTGACGATTGTTGATCTTCATCCCATCCTCCAACTTCATTTACTAATTTTCTTGCCCATAGATTTGAACTGGTTCTACCTAATTCGCCTTTAATTAGTCCAGCCCAAGAATTAGGATTTGCCTTGACTTTTCTTCTAAAAATATTATTGTGAAGTATATAGTCGCCAATTATTAAGTTGCAAGCCGAATTTTTTATCATTGTAATTTGATTGCCAATTTTCGGGGGTAATAATATATCATCCGCATCCAAAAATTGAATCCATTCACCATTTGCCTCCTTAAGCCCCTTGTTCCTGGCAGCCGGTGCGCCCTTTTTTAATTCCTGGAATACCTTAACCTTACCAGGGCATAATAATTTTATTTCATTTAAAATTTCCCAGGTATTGTCATCAGAATTATTGTCTATTAGTATTATTTCAATATTATCGTATGCCTGATTTATTGCACTCTCGATTGCAAATTTTACAAAATGCTCACTATTAAAACAAGGAATAATTATCGAGACTAATGGTTTTTTCATGGATTGGGTAAATTTCTCTTAGTATTTATATATTCCCTCAAGCCTGTCAACAAGTAATTTTATATCATAATTGTTTTTTACGAATACTCTCCCAGCTTCCCCCAGCTTTTGTCGTATCAATTCATTTTTTATTAGATATTCAATTTTATCGGCAAATCCATGGATATCGTTCTGCCTGACTACAAATCCACTTTCCCCATCTAACAAACCATATTTTATTCCCCCGGCATCTGAACCCAGAACAGGAAGCCCCATAGATTGGGCTTCCTGGACGACCAAACCTTGGGTCTCTGCTCTATTTGTAATGGGATCATGAATCCCGGGTAAAATGAAAAGATGGGATTTAGACATCTCAATAATCAGCTCTTCCTGGCTTTTTTCGCCTGGCAAGAATACGTTTCTCTGTAGTTCTAATTTGTTAATTAGCTTTTCTAAATCTTCCTTCATGGGACCCGACCCTATTATCTTAAGTTCGATATTATGTATCCCTTTCTCTTTTACCAGGTAATCAATTATCCTGATTGCAATATCCGGCCCCTTCCATTTGATTAATCTCCCGCAGAAAAGAATACAAAAAGTCTCATCTGCACCCCTCATAGAATGCCCCGAAGAGTTATTAAACTTATTGGTATCTAAACCAACAGGAAGTAAATGGATTTTATTCTTAAAATTACAAATAGAAGAAAGTATTCCAGACAAATATGGCGTATTTACAGTAAATGAATTTGCCTGGGAAAAAAGATCGTGGTAAATTTCTTTAAATGAATTTAACCTTGAAGGATCAAGATCATTTCCATGAAACGTCACAACCAATTTGCTGTTAACGATATCCCTTTTTAATATTGCCTTCACAATTGGTAAGCTCACAATGCCAAAATGGACATGTATTATATCAAATTCAGGCCTATTTTTAAACCATTTTTTAGCTTCTACGAACTTAAAATAATCGACCAAATGTAACCAGTCCAATTTGCTTTTCGATTTTTTTTTCAAAACAATTGTTTTAAGATAAAACCTGATTTCAAAAAACAATCGTTTAAAAGTATATTTTGGGTAGTAATTACATTTATCCAATAGATTATAATTGTAAATCATTTCGTGATTAACAATCGTTTTATTTTTCCTGAATGCAAATATTTCCACTTCATGACCCCGGGTAATAAGCTCAACTATTTGACTATAAATAAATGTTTCGGAAACATTAGGAAACGAGGGGACTACAAATGCTATACGCATGGATTTCATTTTAAATAATAATGGGCTTTAATTGCTAGTAACTATTCAGTCTGATAAGAGACTTGTAAATATTATGACAATCAATAGCCCCGGCTTTTAAGCCGGGGGATAATGATTTTAAGGATACCCAGCCCCCCGATTTCGCTAAAAATGCCTGTGGCATTTTTAGCGAAATCGGGGGGCTTATCCATTTCTACAATTCATTCCCTGCCCTAAAGGACAGGGCTATTGATTCTTTTTCAATTAAACATCTATATTCAAATTGAATCGACTGATTAGCTACAATTGTTATTTGCGAAGTACTTTTCTTAATTTGTATGTTAAAGATGGGGAGATATATGTAATAATACCTTTGAAAATAATTGCAGAAGAACCGTTCAATAATGATGGTTGCTTAAATACTCCTTCGATAATCGCTTTTTTTAAAAGTCGTGAAACAACACGTTTATCATGGTACTTTTTGTTATTTCGATAAGCAGACTGAATTAAGGCGAAAATTATTCTAAAATTTAACTGTTGCTGAATAAAACGGTTGTAGTTAAACTTTTCTTGAAGCTCTCGAATGCATATTGCATACGTTTCCTGATTTTTAACAAAAGACGTAGCGCTGCTTTTTTCGGTTGCCGACATATTGTTTTTTCTGTAATGGTAAACTATGCCTTTAACAACAGCAACTTTTTTAGCATACATACAAAGTTGGTAGAGTTGTACTTGGTCTTCTCCAATAACTAACTCCCTTCTGAACAAAATATCATTTTCAACAAACAGAGATCGTTTTATCAATTTGCCCCATAAATAGTGAAGTTTATTTTGAAGAATGAACGCTAAAAAGGAAATACCTGTTTCGTTGTTAAACTTATTGTAATACCTATAAGT
>Ga0208900_1001726_pt1 | contig 11076 bp, 3 predicted proteins | sample AntAceMetag02UKK_FD_184763 | JGI IMG/M metagenome (GOLD analysis project Ga0208900, IMG submission 184763) | Saline lake microbial communities from Ace Lake, Antarctica - Antarctic Ace Lake Metagenome 02UKK (SPAdes) (version 2) | ecosystem: Environmental > Aquatic > Non-marine Saline and Alkaline... | reverse complement strand
GCTATCTCCCTTGCAAATTGCAGCATTAGCTCCGGCATATACTGTTGGGTTTTGATGGATGGTAATATCAATACAATCCATACGCGATGACACACAAGGCGAAATAGCCTGGCAAATAAGGCAAAGTGTACATTCTCCATTTTGAATATCGCCTGACGAAGGGTAATACGCTGTTTCCGGATTATTAACATCGGCAAAAGTACCTGAACCTGTTGATAACCAATGACAATCCCACGAATTGGTTGACATGCCAAACAATTCGATGGCATCATCTTCGCATACAGTTTGGTCAACACCTGCATATGAAATAGGTTGTGGTAAAACTTCAACTAAAATATTCGTAATAAGTATATCATCAACATCTTGAATAGCGATAAAAAATGTGGTATTAATTTCAGGTGAAGATATTGGATTGGCTATAATTGAAGTAAATCCAGATGGTTCTGAAGTCCAGGAATAGGAGTAATTACCAGAACCCCCGGAGGTCTCCACCAAAAGTTGGGTATTATCCCCTGAACATATTTCTTCGGGAAAAGCGGATGCCACAATATAAAAACCATTTGCCCATGTTGTATCGATGCCCGATAATCCATTTGAAATAAAATTACTACATGAATCCGGCAAATTGTTGTTGCAAATAACTTCAGCATCGTATTCTTTTTGAACTGACCAAGAATAATATTTATAGGTAATGTTTTCCCCGGAAGAAAAGCCTTCTTTTATCCCAGTAAAACTATCATCGCCAAAGGCAATAATTCCGGTATTTGCATTCCCTAACCATTCAGAAGCTCCGCCACATGCAAGTTTACCGCTACCATCGGTAAAAAAAACACCAATATAATCACCAGGATTAAGTAATACACCGTTAATATTTGGCTCGCAGCTAAGAGGAACTGAAATAATATGATTTATAGGTGTTTGACTGTATTCCCAATCTGGAGGTAAGCCTTGACTTTGTCCGGAAAGGTAAATTCCAAAAGTCAGCATTCCTATTACAAGTATCTCAATAAATAGTTTCATTATGTTTCTAATTATTGATAAATACTGTGCATTATCAGAAGCGATTTGAACATAAACTCATGATTGAGCACTAATTGACGAACCCCAAATAAAGAAAAAGAAACCAAGAAAGAAAAGCGTAATTTTTTTCATAACCTTTTTTTAAAAGTGAATATTTCGGGATAAAAGTATAAACTTTTGATAAATAAAGCAACTCTGTATATGTTTTTTATTTCAACCTGTCAATTTCCCCCAAACATTTGTACCAATAATAAAATGCCGGTTTATTGTTTTTTTTCAATTTATTCAAAAACTGAAATTCTTTGTTCTCGATGGTCAACACTTCCAGATCGTTTGATGGTTCGTATAATGTGAGTGGGGCAAAATTTTCATTCTTCAGTTTCATGGCAAACCAAGCAGTTTTTGCAGAGGCTTCGATGGCTTCATCAATACGGAATGCCTTACCAATAATGTAAGTTGATATCTTCAATAAACCTATTTTTACTTCATTGAAGCTTCTCAAGTACTCTCTCAGATTTTTCTCTCTTTTTGCAATTGTGAGGGAGGTATTAAAAATATCTTCCAAAACTTCTTTTGTGCTTATCGAAATTTTTCTGTATTGGATTTCGTTTTTTGCAATAGATAAAAATGATGAACTAACAACTCCATAATTATCCGCTTTATTGATGAGTTTAGACACATCAAAAAGTTGTTTTACAATCTCCAGTTCCTTGCCCTTTTTGTATGGAACACCGGTTGTGTTGGGTGCAAAAGCTGTTAATTTGTCTCCAAGAATTGAATTTACAGAAGGCGTATTTACCTTTAAAAATGGTTCAACAGCAAGCAGCCAGGCCGCATTTATTTCCAATTCATTTATTTCCGGGTATTCAACATCCTGAAACAGTATGTCCAATAAAATATAATCAACGCGCGAATTAAAATTGGATTGATAATGAAAGAAATAATGAGCCTTTGGTACTTGTGAATTTTCATAACTTCTATGCTCATCCAATTTGAAATTTTCAAATTCAGACTGTAGCACAATGTCATGAAATACCTTTTCCAGTTTATCTTTATCGGCAGTTGTAGATATGTCAACATCCACCGAAAAGCGGTTGTTCTCTCCTGTTATTAAAATTAGACTAGTGCCACCCTTAAAAATGAAGTCCAGGCTCTGTTTGGACAAATTTTCAAGCAAATAAAATGCATAAATCATTTTCTCAATCAGAGCTGGGTCGCTTTTTTTTAGTGCAGGAATCTTTCTGAATTGTAGTATCCACTCTCTGCATAATGTTTCGTGTTTTATCATGTTAAAATATTTTTAACCACGTAATCGAAATGATCTAATAAAAACGCTCTGATTTCTATGTTTTTCTTTCTCCTTTCTGCGTAGCGTAAAAGCGTAGAATAATTGATCGTAAATTGTGTTAATGCATTTTCGTAGATTTTTATCAGCTCACTTCCTCCATAAGCATAATATATTTGTGTGTCACAATACAAATCGACAAGTATTTTTTCGATGCCTGGCATCCTTACGTTTTCCACTACAAAGCACGGCGATCTGCTAACAATTGGCTTTACAATAATTGCATCATCCTCAGGAACAACATATTTATAAACTTGATCCTGGCTGGGGTGGTAGTAAGCATTAATCCTATTGTCTTTCAGGTGATAGAAAATGGTTTCTGTTACATCTTTTTCTGTTTCGAGTACATAAAAGGATTTTACCGGAATATGATGCATTAAATCCTGTAACCTTTTTGTTGACCAAATACAGTAATCCACACCCTGATATTTAGCCAAAAATGTTCTATTTACCTTCTTGATAAAATTATCGGGTACGGATGTGTAATTGGGCTTTTGGTTAAAGGTGTATCTTCCTCGTGCAACCTTCTGCAACACACCTTTTGTCTTCAATCGGTGTATCCTCACCCTAAGGTTTTCATCACTTGCTTCAATTCCATGATGGTTGAACCAGGTACGAATATCCTCATTAGTAAAAGAATCCATTCCTTTAAGATATTCAATTATAGTATTGCTGTGTTTATTTAGGGGCATATTTATCGTAATTTATTAACCCACAAAGATAGTAACATTTACCACAAAATCAAGTTTAGTGGCGTTTGTTACATCCTATTAATTTCATATTTGCTGTCTCATCATTATTTAATAACAATTGCTCCGGTAATTTCCAGCTCTCTGTAAATTCTACTGGCCCTATTTTTTTTCGGATAGGATATTTCAGAATATCCCTAAAAAATCAGCAGTTATTTGTACCTAAAGCTATTGTTGTTTATTTCTTTATCTATTTTTATTCTAATGAGAAGTTAATATGTGGAATAAATCTTCAATTGATCCACAACTATTCAAGAATAACTTTAAAATTATTGAAACTATCTTTGAATTTTAAACGAACCAGGTAGATTCCTTTGGGTTGGTTGGAAATATCAAACTTACAGCTTGCATCCATTATTTTTTCCAGAATAGTTTCACCATGCACATTTATCACTTTTAGTCCAACATTTGAATTACCATCAATTCCAGAGATATTAAAAATTCCATTTGACGGATTTGGATAGATGGATATCTGATCATTTAAACCAGGAAACTCGCCCTCATTTGTAATAGTTGCTGAACTTATTACAGAAACCCCATTGACTTTGAATTTGCCATTGCAATCTTGATAAGCATCATCAAAACTAACTGACAGAGATGAAACTGATCCGCTTGCAGGGTTAAATAATTTGAAATGAAATGGCTCCGATTCCATAAAACCATCAATTTCCGGGCTAGTAAAATCATCAGGATTTACAAGCAAGGCCATTGGTGATTTTTGAATTTCTGTAATTCCGGCACAAACCCCTGATCCTGTGAAAGCACCAATCAAATCGCCAGGTTGGAAATTATTTTCTTTACTTTCTGGATTTAAACCAATAATATGATAGCCGGGACTGGCCGAAGGAATCTGCCAGGGAGAATTTTCAATTGCAGGAACAAGCTGTGGAATTATTCTTTCTTTAAAAGAAGTTTCGCACTCGGGATATGTAATGGTTTTTTCCTGATTGGTTTTAACCATGTATGCCTTGCCAGGCTCAAAGGATAAAATATTATAAATGCCCTGGGCTGGCCACAAAATTCCATTTCCACCAATTTCATAGGCAATATTGAAACTTGAACCCATTTCAAGTAAAAAATCAAAGGCTGGAAATTCACAATTCGTAAGAACCGGCATTATATTCCAACCCTGGTTAAAAGTGAATGTGGCGCTTTCAGGTTCACTGCCAATTATTGATAGCGTAGTATTTGAATTGACCTTTATTGAATAGCCCTGATTTGAATCGAAGTTTCCAATGGTATTAATATTGTAACCCGGCCAAAACAATTGGGTAAAACTTTGCATAATAACCAACTGGTTTTGTATAGGTGACATCAAACTTTCCAAATCCTGATTAAATGGCGACAAGTAAGTTGAAATCCCGTTCCACCCGGCATTAAGATAAATATTATGCTCTTTTCCAATAAATAATTCCAGACTATCTGATATTATTGCTTCACAAGGAGAAATTGATTGTGCAAACAAAGTAATTGTAGCATGGTTGTTTGAAATATCTGCCGGCCCCGGTTGGTAGGTTGTTGTGAGTTGTAGCTCATCATCAAACATGCCATCGCCGGAAGTTTCCCATATAGAAAATATAAATTCAAAAGCATCACCCGACAATTCAGCCAAACTGCCTTCCGATAAGTAAACATCTTGTCCGGCATCGGCGGTGGCATTTTTCCTGATTTCAACATACAAACAGTCTGTTGCAAATAAAGCACAAGGAAATATTGGTTCAGCATTGAAACACAGGCTAACTCCCCCATCCTGAATATCAAGTTCTGAAGGATAATAGGTCGTAAAATCATTTGAGGGATTATCGAAAGTTCCAGTACCTAAAGATTGCCACAATATAGAAGAAGCCATTATTCCACTACCAAATACCTCTACTGTTTGTCCTTCGCAAATGGTAAGGTCTTCACCTACAAAAACTTCAGGGTTCTCCATGATTGTAAGCTCCAAATCATCATAAGCCATAACGGAGCAAGGAAATTCCGGCTGGGCTTCAACCGAAATCAAAACCATGCCGGGCATAAAAAATTCCGGTGGAGTAAAATAACATGGGTTGGGTATGTTTGGATTATCAAAACTACCCTCACTGGCATACCAGATTATATCAAAGTAATTATTTACAAAGGCATCCTGGATGCAATAAGCCTGATCTTCGCATATCGTTGCATTAGCACCGGCATAAACTTCAGGGTTCTTCAAAATAATCAGAGTCATACAACTTTGAACAGAATTTTCACACGGTGATACCGGAAACCCTTCGAGGCACAATTCCACCTGACCAAATTCCACATCCAAATCTCCGGGATAATAGATGGGGGAAACATTGGTAGCATCATCAAAAAATCCATCTCCGAAAGTTGACCAAATAAGCTCACTAACGTTTTCGATAAAAGGGGGCATAATTGAAAAAACATCCCCTTCGCAAATGCTTTCGCCCATCCCAATCTCGACAATTGGCAACGGGATTATGCTCACATTTAGGCAGCTTATTACTTCTGTTGTACATGGTTCGATTGATTCACAAATCAAACACAGGTTTACCTCACCTTCGGTAATATCCATAAATGAGGGGACATAAGTTGTAGAAAGATTTGAGCTGTTTGTAAAGTACCCGCTTCCGGATGACAACCAGTTGCAACTTGAGGAGTTTTGGGAGAAGCCTTCAAGCATTACATCTTGACCTTCGCAAATGGTGATATCTTCACCAGAGTTAACAAGTGCTTTTGGTTGAACATACAACTCCAGACAATCTGATGCTACTCCAAAACATGGATCGATCGCCATTGCATTGAAGCAAAGTGTTACAAAAGAACCAACTTCAGAAGCATCAGGGAAATAGGTTGGGCTCAATATTGTATTATCATTAAATGAACCCAATCCACCATTCCAAACCCAGGCAATACCATCATTAACTGAGGCATCAGAAATAATAATACCCTCACCGGCACAAACTGTTTTATCCTCACCTGCATCAATCAGGGGCTCACTAAAAATCATTATTGTAAGCCACTCAGTTACCGGATCATCGCATCCGGGCAAGGGTTCGGCAGTTAAAAATAATGCAGCGTCTCCGTTCGCCAAATCATTCTCACCAAATGTATAGCATGGATATTCAATGCCAGGGTTATCAAAAGTTCCATCGCCCAGGGTTTCCCAAAGAAGGGAACTATAATTATCAATTTCTGCAAAACCAACACAATATAAGTTGTCAGTTTCACATACGGAGACTTCTATCGGCAAGTTAATTTTCGGCTTCTGTGTAAAAGTAATAATCATACAATCTTCGCCCATGAAAACGCATGGTTCTTCAGGTTGGCAAGTTAAACAAAGTGTTACTGAACCATTTTCAATATCCCCAATTGAGGGGAAATAATCTGTGTTTAAACTATAGGGATCAGTAAAGGAACCACCTCCTTGGCCATTCCATACGCAGAAAGTTGAATTTGATGAACTACCATTTATGGGACAAGATGCAACATCCTCGCAAAATGTAATATCAGGTCCTGCATCAACTATTGGCAATTTTTGAATTGATAACATAAAGCATTCTTCAAGCTCAATACTGCATGGATCAATTGGTAGTATTGTTGAACAGATTTCAACTGATCCGGCATTGATATCTTCAATACCTGGATAATAGCAAGAATTTGAACTGAAAACATCATTAAATGTTCCCGTACCAGAGCTTGACCAAAGGAGGAAAAGGTAATCAGATCCAATGAGATCAACACAAAACGCATCACCCTCACAAATCACTGCATCCATCAATGGTTCAATGTATGGCGGCGCTTGGATAAAAAGATCCATACAATCATCCAAGGAAACATTGCATGGACTGATTGGGCTGGCCTCCATACACAAAACTATAGTTCCATATTCATCAATGGCTGGAGTGTAGGTCGGATTTACAATTGTGGGGTCATCAAATGTACCCGGGCCTCCGGTCCAATTTATCGAACTGTAGAATTCCGAATTCGCATCGTCTATGGTGTAGCTATCTCCCTTGCAAATTGCAGCATTAGCTCCGGCATATACTGTTGGGTTTTGATGGATGGTAATATCAATACAATCCATACGCGATGACACACAAGGCGAAATAGCCTGGCAAATAAGGCAAAGCGTACATTCTCCATTTTGAATATCATCCGAGGAAGGATAGTATTCTGTTTCTTGATTATTGATATCAGCAAAGATTCCTGAACCCGTTGATAACCAATGGCACTCCCATGAATCTATTGACATGCCAAACAATTCGATGGTATCACCTTCGCAAACAGTTTGGTCGTTTCCTGCATTTACTTCCGGCAGGCTTTGGATTAATAGTTCCATGCAATCAGTGGCTGAGACCATGCACGGATTAATCGGCAGGGCCTCAAGGCATAATTCAACAAGCGAACCCACTTCGATAGGATCGGGATAATAAGTGGGATTAATAATTGTGGGATCATCAAATATACCCATGCCGCCCGACCATTCAACTGACTCAAATAGATCTGCGTAAGCATCAGTAATTACATACGCCTGGCCTACACATGTTGCGTTATCCCCTCCTGCGAATACAATGGGTGAGGCTTGAATTATCAAAATCATACAATCGATGGTAGAAACCTGGCATGGGGAATAAGGAAAGCCCTCAACGCATAATTCTACAGAGCCATTCCCAATGTCTTCCAATCCAGGGATATAAAAAGGCATTTCATTAGTTTCACCAAGAATCAATCCATCACCGGAGGTACTCCATTCGATACTGTCGCATCCATAAAATGAAGCTTGTGTATTAATAAAAAGATCATCCATGCAAATAGCTGTATCTGGCCCGGCATTAACCAATGGATCAGCTTGTATGAAAAGCTCAAGGCAATCAATTGCCGGGTTAGTGCATGGATTTACAGGCAAGGCTTCAATACATAATTCTACCGTGGTTCCTAATTCGTTGGCCGCAGGGGTATAGGTGGGATTAACAATTGTTGGATCATCGAAGGTGCCTTGCCCTCCCGACCATTGAATTGCACTATAATACGCTGCATTCGCTTCAGCTAACAAATAGCTTTCTCCCTGACAAATTATGGTATCATTGCCGGCAGATGCTACCGGACATTCATCCATATCAAATGAAATTCCATCAAGGTAAAAATAATTTACAGGATCGTAAGGAGAACCGCTTTCACTTAATTGGGCATAAACCAGCGGGATTTTATATTGGTTATTATCTTCCAGTGCTATGGGGGCTACTGTAGCAGCAAATATCTTTTCATTTAGTGCTGTGTTTTCGGTGTAAGAGGTAGTTTCTGACCATTCATCCGTAATAATATCTAAGCCTGTGCCATAGAGATTTGGAAGCGAATTTTGATGGTTTTCTGTTTTGGTAGAATCTGAATCGGTCCAAAAGAAAAACATATTTTTGGCATTCGTACTCTTGCAAATATGCAACCTGTTGAATAAATACCAGTAGTTATCAGTGTATAGGCTGTAGAGCACTGTTTCGAGACTTGCAAGTTCTTTAATTTCCCATTCTTCATCCTGTAAATTAAAGGCATACAGTTTATGGAAAATGCTGGCATTTACTGCTTCACCAATAGGTTCTTTTGCGAAAACATCAACCAGTATATGTGGGTTGCCATTATGGTCAACGCTAAGATCGAAATCTCCTTTTTTTATGCAAGAAGCGAAATACTGATCAGGAATTTGATCCGCTATCTCAGGCATTTCTTCGAAATCAAGATTTATTGGATCGCTCCATGAGTCGCCTCCATCTTCTGTTTTATACAAAAAAATAAAAGTTCGATTCCCTGTGCCAATAGGGTCCAGTACCTTTGCGTTGGTGACAAGCCAGCCTGTGTTTCCATCGGGTGCAAACGAAATTATCCAGGAATACAACCAATAAGCGTAACCTGATACATCCACAGAATCTGCTATACTCCAGGCAACATCATTCCCGTCCCAGTCTCCTTTAAAGATTCGCAACTGTGAAGAGGGATATTTTTTATCGATAGTGAAGTATTTACCATTTGAAGCTTGAATTAAGCCCCCGGGCACATAAGCCACATCAGAAGCGGCCTGATTATAATTTTCGCTGTGATTAGACCCATCAAGGGCATAAACCCCCGAAACAAAACCATCCATTGCCCCTTGGTTGGCGTAAGGTGCGTAATATACAATTGATGCATTTTCAGGATCAGTATTGCCTTCAGGGTTATAAATAGCTATTTGTGGATGTCTGGCTGAAGTGCTTGAATCGGAGAGTGGATTTAAAACGCCATTGTCATTTTGCCAATTCATGCCATTATCTGTGGAAACATCAAATCTCAATTGGCCGCTGTGTCCTCCAAATCTATTGTCATGGTTTCGATGAATAAAAGCCACTGTATTTATATTATTATCAACAACAATTTGATTGAGCCAGTTTTCTTCGATCGAATAAATGCTTGAAGAACTCCCAAGTGATCTTGAAGATATTGAGGTGGATTCGGTAAACGATATGTCATCGATAAAAAATTTTGAATCGAAATCGCCTTGCCATCCATAAAAATTGATGGCTGCCAACTGGTGAATCGAATTTTGCCCATAACTTCCCGCACTCCAGGGCCACGAAATCAAATCTGTTCCATTTATTTTCAAAACCGCAATATCATCATCCAGATTCACGTAACAGTTAATATTAATCCATTCTTCATAACTATAATCGAATGGCAAGTATGTGGCTGAACCTGCATAGACATAACCAAAACCAAGCGTATCGAAAAAGACCTGCACGCCCCACTTACTATTCGTACCATCAAACTCTTGCAGAATATTAAAATAGCCTGAAGAACTGTCGCAAACATAAATTTGAAAATCGATGGTATAACTGCCGCTTGTCTTATCGCCTAATAAAAGAACAGGGTCGTTATCGTTTTCAATGCACAAAGCTTTTGGAGCGGAAACTGAAACCTGGTCACTTATAAAGGGGTCTTCAACTCCACCAGGGGCGTTATTCCAGGTCGTCCAATAATTGTTACCTAACATATTTGACTGTTCTACCAATGGTGCATTTGCAAAATAATCATCGAAGGATTCATACACAAAAGGCTCCGCTGATGTATTGTCAATAATTTCAATGTAGGTTGGTCCCGAAAATAGATTCTGCGGAAGTGTTTCAAGCATGCCTGATAGTGCATAAGTTCCCGGGTAAAGTGGAGAAGTGTTTAGGTTATGTAAATGTGTAAAGTTATAACTCCCATTGGCAGGGATGGTTTGATATGTTATAACATGTAAACAAATTCCCATTGAAGATCCGTTAAAAAAGGGTGTCTGATTCAGATAATAAAAACTCTGACAACTTGTGCTTAATGTAAGAGTTACCGGATAAGGATTGTTGTTAACGGCGGTAATGGTAATTTCCATTGTTTCGTTTTGTTCGTACTGTGCCTTATCGGTAGCTATTTGAACATTTATCCCTGATTGAGCATTAATTGACGAACTCCAAATAAAGAAAAAGAAACCAAGAAGGAAGAGTGTAATTTTTTTCATAACCTTTTTTTTAAAAGTGAATATTTCGGGATAAAAATATAAACTTTTAAGGAATAAAAAAAATCTGTATATGTTTTTTTATTTTAACCCGTCAATTTCCCCCAAACATTTGTACCAATAATAAAATGCCGGCTTGTTATATTTTTTTAATTTCCATTAATGATCAGGTTCCATATTTTAACCCATCTTTCAAAAGATCAATTAAAACAGAAATTACCGAAGGCCATTCCAACTCGGGGCGGTAAGTGGATAAATATTTGTAAATTTCCTATTGAAGACCTTAAAAGTAAAACACTCTTTTTTGTGTATCTGTCAAGCAGTTCTGAAAAAATTAAAACAAAAATAATATATTTGTAAAAAAATAATAAAAATGAATAAAGGTCTTCTTACGCTAATAATCTTGCTTTTGACGGGTGTTATTGGCTTTTCCCAGAATGATGAATTGTTGAAAGCTATCC
>Ga0208900_1001722_pt1 | contig 11102 bp, 8 predicted proteins | sample AntAceMetag02UKK_FD_184763 | JGI IMG/M metagenome (GOLD analysis project Ga0208900, IMG submission 184763) | Saline lake microbial communities from Ace Lake, Antarctica - Antarctic Ace Lake Metagenome 02UKK (SPAdes) (version 2) | ecosystem: Environmental > Aquatic > Non-marine Saline and Alkaline... | reverse complement strand
AATTATTTAGGAAAACTTTCTGTAGAATATGCTAAAAAACTTAAAGACTTTTCTGAAGTTTCAAAGGCTATAATTGAGTATCTTAATGATCCTCAATTTTCTCCAAGGAATCAAAACAGGAATTCTATAAATCATGTTGATAGAATCAAAAAAGCAAAAGATAATTCAATAACTAGGTATGACTATATGCTGTTGTTATTTCTTCTAGAAATGAGAAATATTGACTTTATTAATAGCTATGATACAGATGTCTGCGAATCAGTCAGTTTGGCATATAGGAGAACAACTGGTTACTATAATTCACTTTTTATATTAAGAGATTCTTCGGATTATTATGAAAAATACAAGGATGCACTATATTTATGGGATCAAAATTTGGATATGCAAAACTTTTTGAATTGGTATTGGGTTCTTAGCATTTATTATCAAGATTTGAAGTCAGACAATACTTATAATCAAAGATTGGAATGGTTGCTACGAAAACAAGAATTACTAGACAACAATCAAAAATAAGGCATGTATGATTTTTTTCACCATCAGGAATTGATCAATTCAGCAATTTTGTTGGATTTTCCAATTCAGTTTACTGAGCATTAATCAAATTTTGATTTTTGATTGGAGTAATCGAAGTTTGATGAGAACTATAAAATATGCGTATTGAATCACAGAATTTAGTGTTTATCGAATTTTCATAAAAAGAAACAAGGTATCATAGGCTTCTCCTCGGAGGCATCTATATATTCTACTTAATCTCCTTTACAGTCCCCCATCCTTTTTAGCTTATGTTTTGGTTAGTTCAAACACAAATAAAAATTATATCTTTGAAAAAAACATAGGCAATGGATTTAGCAACAAGAAAAATATCATTTGTCCAAGAAGTTCTCAAAATACAAAATGAAGAGTTAATCTTACTTCTTGAGAAATTATTGAAAAAAGAAAAAAAGAAGCTTTCCGCGAATGATTTACAGCCAATGACCATGGAGGAATTCAATGAGAGAATTGACAAATCCATGGAAGATTCCAAAAAAGGACGACTGACAGAATCAAGCGAATTAATATCTGAAATCGAAAAATGGAGCTAAATATCTATTGGACTGATTTTTCGAAAAAGGAATTGCATAAAATATTTTCCTATTACAGGGAACGTGCAAGTTTAAAGGTTGCAAAAAAGTTGGTCTTAGAGATAGAGAATAAAACATTGATACTTAAATCCCAACCTTACATTGGGCAAGAGGAGGAACTGTTAAAAGATAGGGAGCAAGGTTTCAGGTATTTGGTTCACAAGAACTACAAAATAATATACTGGGTTAATGCTGAAAGGCAATGGATAGAAATTTCAGACGTTTTTGACACCAGACAAAATCCCCTGAAAATGGAAAAACTGCAATAACCGAAATTAAAAGGAGAAAAAACCGTCCCCTAAAACTCAAAACGCCAAACGCCAAACGCCAAACGCTCTCCTACCTCAACACCGTTACCGTTCCCCGTTTCTCCATCGTTTGCCCTTCAGGCGTGCGATAAACGATCAGGTAAACGTAAGCGTCGGTAGGGACAAATTCGCCATTGAATTTACCATCCCAGTATCCTTCGGGATCGGAAGTATTAAAAAGCTGCTGCCCCCATTTGTTGAAGATGGAAAGTTGGTAGCCATCAGGATTGATGAAGGCCATTAGTGGTTTAAAAATATTGTCAGGTGGTGCCAGGTTTGGGCTAAATGCATTGGGGACAAGTACGGTAGTTTCCTGCGCGATGGTTACCTCATTAGAAAAGCTATGGTCCTTAATATCCTCAAAACCATTATCACCATCATTTTCGACGGCTTCAACAATGTAACTGAAACTTCCTTCGAGGTTACTCAGATTGGAGACATCATCAGCATATGTAGTTTCACCAGCTGATACAGTGGCAAGGATACCATTGGGATTCTCAATCCCATCCACCTTTCGGTAAATATTGTATTCCTGAACGCCGGTACGGTTCCAGCCTTCGTAATTATTCCATTCCAATTGGTTCATCGTTCCAGTTAAACTGGGGTATCCGGTAAGAAAGATTGTTTTGGCAATATTGGCTGAAGCAAGTGTATCCACACCGCAACTGTCGCAGACACGGATTTGATAATAGTAGCTTTGACTATTAAAATCTGCCAATTGATCGATATAAAACTTTTCAGGGTTGTAATTGGTCAGGTCAGTTTTTTCGCCAATTGTGTCAAAAATAATTCCATCATCGGAGCGAAGCACCTTGAATTTTGAAACGGGTGCAGTTTCATCCGCTACCCATTCAACTTTAATATGTTCGTTGTTTTCAACCGTGGCATAGCGGATGAATATATACTCAGGTTGTTTGGGGGTGTAGGACTTTAAGGTCACTTCACAGGAAGTTGATGTCCGGGATTTATCCGTATTAAAAGCTCTAATTTTAAAGGAATATAAGGTGTTTTGAACTAAATTGCGAAACCTATAATAAGTACGATCAGGTGTGGTGGTTGCCACTTCAAAAAATGGGCCACCACTTTCAGATGCCAACACATGGTATCCGGCCAGTTCCGGAACCATATTTTCATAAGCTGACCATTGAAGGAAAATTGAATTTTCACAAATATCAAGGATGGGAGGTTCCAGTAAAATTGTTTTCAGTGTATCCGACCACAAGGAATTATTATTGACCCCTGTGCCATAAGCAAAAATCCTGTACCATTGGGACTCATCACATGCAGTAACATTCTGATCTTTGTAATATGTTTGATTTATTCCAAAAACAGTATCAATTACCTCCCAGATAAATGTTGATCCATTCCACTGGTGATGGATAATTCCATAACCCAAAGTATTATCAGTGTTTGGGAACCAAGATATTACTGGCATATCATTTTCAATACTTATAGAATCTAACACAGGTTTCTGTATGTTTTGAGCATACAAATTTAGACCACAAAAATGCATGCTCAATATAAAAGCCAATGTAATAGCAATCCTAATATGTTTGAAAAATCTTATCATGCTTTGTTTTAAGTCAATCATCAAATTCTCATCCCGCACGTGCGGGATTAAATTCTATTTTCTCCCACTATCAAACGAACCATCGAATCTGGCTGTAGGTAACTAACGGCCAAATTGCGGATTTCTTCTGCTGTGATGTTTTTTATTGTATCAAGGAAGCGCGAATAGTATTCCATATTTAAGCCATAAGGAAATACCCCTTTGAATAATTCAGCCAGTGCAAAAGGGCCATCGGCACTCCTGAGAAAACTCCCGGCCATGTAATTTTTCACCAGGCTTAACTCTTCTTCTGGAATCAATTCGGTACGCATTTTCTCGATTTCAATAAAGACTTCGTCCAGGGCTTTTTGGGTTACATCGGCACCAACTTCTGATGCAATAAAAAATATCCCGGCATGGCGGAGGGAGGCAATGCCCGAGCCAATGCCATAGGTATAACCTTTATCTTCGCGAATGTTGGTCATCAGGCGTGAGCCAAAATAGCCACCAAAAATAGTATTCACTACTTTAAATTTTTGATAATCCGGGTGTAGCTTATTGAAGATGGAGTTGCCCAACCTTAATGCTGATTGAAGTGTACCATCCTTTGCAATGAACTGATTTTTTTGTCCTATAGTTGAAATGGCGGGAAGCTCTTGTGAATTCTGATTCTGTTTGATTGGATGTTTACCAAAATAGCGATTGAGCTTTTCGATGATTTTTTCAGGAACTTTACCTGAAACGACGATGGTAAATTTCGCCCCCAGGTAACGCTCTTCAAAATATTTCCTAAGCAAACCGCTGCTAACATTTTCATAGTCACCCTCCAGGGCCATTTGACCGTAAGGATGATTTTTCCCGAAAATTAACGAAGAAAATTTGTGCCTGGCGACAAAGCTCACTTTGTCCATGTTCACCAAAAATTCCTGCTGTTGCTTTTTTACTATGGTTTCAACCTCCCCTTCAGGGAAAGTTGGTTTTAAAGCAACTTCGTGCAGCACCGGCAACAATTTATCAAGATGCTTATTCAGGCTATAGAGCGAAATTGTAGCAAGATCTTTTTCGTTGGATTTCTTCAAATACGCACCATAATAATCAATCGTTTCGGCTATAGATTTTGAGTTAAAGGATTCCGTTCCCTCGGTTAGGCATTTATTGGTGAAGAAGGCCTGCAGCACCTGCGATTGATGAAATGAACCTGCCTCATATACAAGCTCAACCCTCGACAGTTCCTGTGTGCCGGCATCAATCAGAAATACAGGGATTCCATTGTCAAGCAAATATTTTTCAGGTTCCGGCAGTTCAATTCGTTCGATGGATTTTAATCCCGGGGCTATTTTTCTAAGATCGTTTATTGTCATTTCTTTTTCGCTTTATAAAACAAGGTAGTACAATTCTCCAGTTTTAGTACATTCTTAGCAACAGCAAGAATATCTTCCGGTTTTACTGCCTGGTATTTTCCGGCTTCCAGGTTCACATCCCCGGCATCGTCATTTAATTCGGCGAAAGCCAGGTTCATGGCTTTGTCCAGCACATTCATCTCCGAAAATACCAGGGTTGACTCTACTTTGTTTTTCACTTTTTGTAATTCATCCTTAGCTATCAGCGTAGTCCGGAGTTTCTCAATTTCCAGGTTTATGGCAACATCAGCTTCCTCCAGGCTTTTGCCATGTGCCGGTTTTCCGGTAAGCACCAAAAGCCCCTCATCCCTGCTACCCATGATAAAGGCATTGATTTCGCTAAACAATTTCTTATTTTTTACTAGTTGATAGTACAGGCGTGATGACTGCCCGTTGCCAAGCAAATCCGACAGCAAATCGGTGGCATGATATTTTTCATCAGCGCGACTACACATGTGCCAGCATTTGTAAATGGCATCTATTGGGACATCTCTTTCCACTTCCAAAAAACGGGCTTTGGTTTGGATGGGCTCAACAGGGATCTTCCGTATATTTTCGCCATGATTATCGATTGGCCCAAACCACTTTTCAGCTAGTGGTTTTATTTCACTCACCTCCACATCACCCGACACCACAAGGATGGCATTGTTTGGATTATAATATTTCCCATAAAATGCCCTCACGTCTTCCATGGTTGCATTGGTGATATGTTCAATCTTTTTTCCAATGGTTGGCCATGAGTAGGGATGCACCTTATAAACCTCTGGCCTCATCAACAACCAAACATCACCATAGGGCTGGTTGAGGTGGGTTTGCCTGAATTCTTCCGAAACCACGTTACGCTGCACTTCCAAACTTTTTTCCGAAAATGCCAGTTGGTTCATCCTGTCTGATTCCAGCCAAAAAGCTGTTTCAATATTTTGCTTTGGCAGGGTGAGATAAAAATTGGTTACATCGTTGCTGGTAAAAGCATTGTTCTCACCTCCGGCCCTTTCGAGTGGCACATCATATTTGGGGATATTTTCGGACCCGCCAAACATCAGGTGTTCAAACAGGTGGGCAAAACCGGTCTTATCCGGATCTTCATCTCTCGCTCCAACATCATACAATATATTCATAGCAACAATTGGAGTTGATGCATCCTGATGGACAATCACCCTCAATCCATTGCCAAGTGTAAACTTCTCGAAATTGATCATAAAAAGATTTTGATATTTGCGCCAAAAGTAATGGAAAAAGGAAGAGTGGGGGATTGGAAAAATGGAAAAATGAAAGAATGAAAGAATGGAAGAATGGAAGAATGGAAGGATAGGTAGTTATGCGGGGTGCTGAGGGCATAGAGCTAAGGGCAAACCCCCAGACGAGATAAATGAAGGACAAAGACAAACTCGAAGTTTTGCTTTGATGTGTTAGTTGCTTTTATCCTTAATTCATATCATAATTTGTAATGGGAAACTACCAAATTTCGAACGAATATCAGCGACGATAAAAAAGCAGAAAGTAGATTTGAAAATGTGTGAATTTGGTGATTTGATAATGGGTGAAAAAAGATTATGCCCCGGTACTGCCTGTCCCGCATAGCGGGAGGTTGAGGTATTAAGTTCATAATATACTAGACGCAGATTTACACGGATGAAACGGATTAGGGCAAAAAATTATTTTTTGCTTAAGGGACAAACCCGGTACGGATTAAGGTATTGTAGCATTGATTAAGTCAGAACCATCTTGCAACCCGGTGCGGGTTGAGCCCTTTCTTCACAAAAAATTAACTTTCAAATCCATATCAATTTCAAATATTCATCGTTACTTTGTTTTTCAATTAACAACAGAACTCTCTCTTACTACTACATTTTTATGTCAAACAATCTTTATATCGCGGCAGCTGAGGCAGAATCGGGCAAGTCGCTCATCGTTCTCGGGCTGATGGAACTACTGTCGAGGCACGTTCAAAAAATTGGATTTTTCAGGCCTGTTATTGCTACTGAAAAAGAAAAAGATGGCCACATCCGCTTAATTGCCGAACACTACAAATTGCCCATCGACTATAATTTGATGTATGGTATCACTAGTAGTCAGGCCTTGGATTTGATGCAGGCCGGTGATACTGACTCCGTTTTCACGCTCATACTCGACAAATACAAAAAGCTTGAAAAGCTTTGTGATTTTATTTTGATCGAGGGAACCGATTTTCGTGGTACGCTCACCCAATTTGAATTCGATTTCAATGTCCGCTTTGCCAATAATCTTGGAGCGCCTATCCTTGCGGTAATCAATGGGAATGAAAAATCCGTATCAGGCATTGCCGACAACATGAAGATCATCAAAGGCATCCTTGCTGATGAAAAGTGCTCACAAATAGGAACCGTTATCAACCGTGCGGCCCCAAATGATGCCGTGGCTATCCGAAAGGTAATCACCGAAATCGGCAAACCCGAAGAAATCAATTTTGTCCTTCCAGAAAAGAATATTTTACAAAAGCTCACCATCCGTCAGATTATAAAGGCCCTTGATGCATTTCATTATTATGGAAGCGATGCAAACCTGAACATGGATGTGCTGGATTTTAAGGTGGCTGCCATGAGCATGGAGCAAGTCTTAAAGCAAATCCCCGAAGGATCACTGGTGATTACACCTGGCGATCGTAGTGATGTTTTGGTAGGATTGCTGATGACCTTACTCACGGATAACTTTCCAAAAATTTCAGGTATTTTACTTACCGGGGGCATGAAACCCAGCCAGCAGGTACAACGATTAATGGACGGTGTTGCTGACTTGCCTGTTTCAATTATTGGTGTGGATACCGATACTTACGAAACTGCCATGCGGGTGAGTAAAATCCATCCTGTTCTCTCTCCTGAAAACGAGCGCCGGCTTGCTGCAGCACTGGGTCATTTCGAAGCCAACGTTGACCTTGATGTGCTTGGGCAAATCATTAGGATCACGCGTTCGCAGGTGGTTACACCTGTGATGTTTGAGTACGACCTCTTTGAGCGTGCCCGTGCCAACCGTAAACATATTGTACTGCCCGAATCTGAAGATGAGCGTATCTTAAGGGCATGCGAAATACTTCTCAGAAGAAATGTTGTAGATATAACCCTGCTTGGCAACGAGGATGAAATTTTTAAACATGCAGAGGCAATGCAGCTACAACTTAAAGGTGTTAATATTATCGATCCATGGGATAATGACCTGGTGCACGAATATGCCGCTGAATATTATAAATTGAGGAAGCACAAAGGGATCACCAAAAAGGATGCTTTCGATTTAATGCACGATGTAAGCTACTTAGGGACAATGATGGTACATAAAGGCCATGCCGACGGGATGGTTTCGGGGGCTGTTAATACAACAGGCCATACTATCCGTCCTGCTTTTGAATTTATAAAAACCAAACCCGGCGTTTCTATTGTATCCAGTTCATTCCTCATGTGCTTTGCCGACCGTGTGCTGGTATATGGCGATTGTGCAGTTAATCCAAATCCAAATTCGGAACAGTTGGCTGATATTGCAATCAGTTCTGCTGATACCGCATTAAATTTTGGGATTGAGCCAAGAATTGCCATGTTGTCCTATTCAACCGGTACATCCGGAAAAGGTGAAGAAGTAGAAAAGGTAAGGAAAGCTACACAAATAGCCCGCGAACGTCGCCCCGACCTAAAAATCGAAGGGCCGATCCAATATGATGCTGCCATTGAACCCAGCGTGGCCGCCCAAAAAATGCCAGGTAGCGAAGTTGCCGGAAAAGCTACAGTATTTATCTTCCCTGATCTTAATACAGGTAACAATACTTACAAAGCTGTACAGCGAGCTTCAAATGCCGTAGCCATCGGCCCAATATTGCAAGGCTTGAATAAACCGGTGAACGACCTCAGCCGTGGATGCTTGGTGAAGGACATCGTGAATACGGTTGTGATTACTGCAATTCAGGCGCAGGGTTAGAAGAGATTAGTGAAAGGTGATTGGTGATCAGTGAATGGAGAACACTACGTTCAAAATTTTCAATCCTTAAATATTTTAATTCCACTTTGAAGTTGTTTTAATTGACGACATCAAAAACCCGGTACGGGTTTAGGTATTGTAGCAATTATTACATGATTTATCACCAACAACCCGGTACGGGTTGAGCTTTCGAATATAGAGATTCTTTAGAAAAAATCCCTGCTGCCAAAATGCAGTAAGCCATCCACAATCTCTCAGCCATAAAAATGTTACAATTTTCCTAAAACAATTTGCAACTGTTTGTGGTTTATAGTTAAAATCTTAATCATGAACATATTTGCATTAAAATTCGTTTTATACACAGCACTAATTTTTGCTTTTAACCAAACCAAAGGACAGGACAATATGGAATTCAAGCAGCTGACCCCCGAAGAGGAACGGGTGATCATAAATAAGGGAACCGAAGCACCTTTTACAGGTGAATATTACAAAAACAAAGAAAAGGGAACTTACACCTGCAAACAATGCGGGGCCGCGCTTTATCATTCGGAAGATAAGTTTGAATCGGATTGTGGCTGGCCCAGTTTTGATGATGAGATTGACGGCGCAGTTTCCAAATATACAGATGCTGACGGACGACGCACAGAAATTGTCTGTACAAATTGTGAAGGTCATTTAGGCCATGTATTTTTGGGTGAAGGTTTTACTCAAAAAAATACCCGGCATTGCGTCAATTCTATTTCGATGGATTTTATTCCTGAAAAAAAAGAACAGAAAACTGCTAAGGCCATCTTTGCATCAGGATGCTTTTGGGGCACTGAATATTATCTGAAAAAAGTAAAAGGGGTTAAATCGACCACAGTCGGCTATATTGGCGGACATGTTAAAAATCCTACTTATGAGCAGGTTTGTGCTGGAACAACAGGCCATGCCGAAGCGGTAGAGGTGATTTTTGATCCATCAAAAACAAGCTACGAAGAACTTGCCCGCCTGTTTTTCGAGACCCATGATTTTACCCAAATCAATCGTCAGGGACCGGATATTGGTGAGCAGTATCGCTCGGCTATTTTTTATACTGATGAAGAACAAAAGCAAATTGCAGAGGAATTAATCAAGCAGTTGGAAGATAAAGGTTACAAAGTCGCTACACAACTTGAGCCAACCGTGGAATTTTACAATGCCGAAAAATACCATCAGGATTATTACTATAAAACCGGAGGTACTCCGTATTGCCATATTAAGCGTGAAGTTTTTTGATCGGAAGAAAATAGACGGGAGAGCTTAAAAGGGAGAAATAATTGACGATTGATGATTAGCGATTTTTGATTTTTGATTAAAACATTGTTTCGGTTTCATTTTTCAGAAAATCGGCAAGTGCAGAACCCGATGAAGTTGTTCCCATTTGAACCAATACATCATTGCTGGTTTTATCTATTGCTTGCCCACGGGTATTGGTAATTTCATCAGTTTCAATCTTAGCAGCCATTCCCAGACGCCTGGCTAATTCGCTGATAAAATAGAGATCGTCTTTTTTGTTACTTTTTATTGTAATCGTTCCCATTAGACTATGTTTTTCACAAAATTACAAAATAATTGTAAACACCCAAATCCTCATAATATACGTAATATTCGATTAATCTATTCATAACCTGGTGTTTCTATATCACCATACATTACTTCAAATTTAGTTCACCCCGCACCGGCGGGATTTCCCAGTACGAAAGGGACAGGAGCTTCACACAATTTTAGGCCCTCCAAACTTTAGCTAACTTTAAGTACTCTCAACTTTAGTCACTCCCAACTTTAGCTCACTTTAGTCACTCCCAACTTTAGCTCACTTTAGTCACTCCCAACTTTAGCTCACTTTAGTCACTCCCAACTTTAGCTCACTTTAGTCACTCCCAACTTTAGGCACTTTCCTTCCTCATAGGCTGATAATGCCAGTATGTTAGCACCCTCCAGAACCATTCTAATGGGCCAAACCTGAAATACTTTAGCCAGATGGGTGAGATGATGAGCAGCAATGCCCAAATCCCAAAGGTGATAAGAATTTGTGTAAATCGGTCGAGATAGCCAAAGTAACCCAGGCCATTGCCGTAGAAAATAAACATACCAAGTAGCGACATCAAAATATAATTGGTGAATGCCATCCTTCCCACACTGGAAATCACTTTTTTAAACCTTGGACAAACGGCAGATTTTGCGAAAAACATTACAGCACCAATATATCCAAGTGCAGTGAAAATACTTCCAAAATAGTTAAATAAACTGCCATTGAACATCGAAAAATCCATAGTCCAACCATGATTGAAATTTTCAATCACTCCCCAGCTACTGATAAGATAACCGGGTATCAATCCTAACAATGCCATTTTCAGGTAAAAGGTTTTTGATTTTGATGCAGATAGCACACCCCATTTATAGAGCGCCATCCCCAGCAACATCATCGACATTGCCCGCCAAAACAACATCCAGAAAAACACAAAGGTTTGCATGAAAATTGAACTTTCAACACGCTTATCCATTTGCCCCAGCCAACCACTTCGCATGATGTCCAACTCAGTCTGTATTTTCTCAGCCGAAGGCAGCCAGCTTTGCATATTCTGATCAATATTTTCCTGCGGCCAATAAGCCATGGTAGCGCTTGCAAAGAGCGTGAAAAGTACAGGAACTATGAAAAAAATCGAACTCCAAATTATTAGGGTGCGTGGTTTTTTCTTACGGAAAGTATAAACCAACATTCCGCACAAACTATACGCAACCAGGATATCCCCATACCAAATCA
>Ga0208900_1001721_pt1 | contig 11107 bp, 9 predicted proteins | sample AntAceMetag02UKK_FD_184763 | JGI IMG/M metagenome (GOLD analysis project Ga0208900, IMG submission 184763) | Saline lake microbial communities from Ace Lake, Antarctica - Antarctic Ace Lake Metagenome 02UKK (SPAdes) (version 2) | ecosystem: Environmental > Aquatic > Non-marine Saline and Alkaline... | reverse complement strand
GAGTTGGTCCACATCGACGATGTTAAGAGTCTTTTGAAAGGGTTGACTTAGCCTTACCCTCAGCTATGTTTACAGAGCCCATGTTAGATCCTTCCTCTTCCGACTTGTGGAGCATCGGGGCTAACCTATATATACTCTTAACGGCTACCAATTTGAATTTGGTCGTCTAATCAACCACAAACTCTATGCAAGCAGTTCGCAGCCCTGTCAGGTAGGAGCTTTTTCAAGCCCCTATCCCTTTAGGGTAGGGGTTGTTGACCCATCAATGGTTTCTGAAGATTCTACCTCCATGACATTTTCTTTGAGGCTATCTTTACCACCGGATAGATGCAGCCGCTGTTTATCTTTGTACTTTCTGATTTGCAGTTTAACATTATCAGAAAGTGTATCAATAGCGGCGTACATGTTGTTCTCAGATTCTTCTTTGGCATGGATTTTTATCTTGCCACAGTTTAGATTTATATCAGCAATATTGGATATTTTTTCAACTGATACAACAACCTGTGCTTCAGCAGGGTTATCCAGCATCTTGTCTAATCTATCAAATTTTTTATGGATGTGAGATTTTAATGCATCTGACGGGTTGATGTTTTTAAACGTAATTGATATTTTCATAGGCGCCTCCACAAAAAGGTGATTAACTATATTTCACCCTATCATATTAAAAAATTACTATCAATGACTGAAAACAGAAGTCAAAGGAATCTCTCATGACACCTTCTAATACTGACAATAGACGCAAATTTGACAGGGTCGAATTTGCGACCCCCATCAGAATCATACTGGATATTGATGGCAAAGCAGTGGAACTCTCCGGCAGCTCAAAGGATCTGAGCATGAAAGGGATCTATATTGATACCGCCCAGCGATTCAAACCTGGCACCTCCTGCTCAGTTAAAATTCATCTAACCGGCAGCAGCGAAAAAATCGAGCTGATAATGCAGGCATCCATTACCAGGCAAACAGGTGAAGGCATGGGCATTTGTTTTGATTCCATGGAGATGGACACATACGCTCATCTTAAAAATATTGTAAAATACAATTGTATGGAAGATGTCGACTGATGGTCTGTCACAAGCAAAACTGTTTCCTGTAACAAAAGCATTGGGGTCTGCAATCACCCCAATGTAAGAAAAATTAGGGCTTGGTCATAACGTGGGTCATTTTGAAGCAATTTTTTTAGCCAACAAGAAAGTAATTATAGATAGTTGGCAACAGAATATATTCGGTTCTCCCATACTGGCCCATCTTATAACCAACCCCCAAAATTAAAGGCTGTTCTCTGCGGCATGCAACCATCAGAAACCTATAAATTCCAGGATAAGAGGCCACACATCAAGCCTGGCATTTTGGCTTGCGATAAGTCTTGGATGGTTATAGTTTTCATTGTAACCCTTTACCTTTGAACACAAAACATATTGTTTACGGGTACTGCCCAGCAATTTAATAATTCGCTGGCACCCCCCAGGAGGGGCGATGACATCGTTTGCCCCTGCAATCAAAAGGGTGGGAATATGAATATTCCCAAGCGCCTTGCCATAATCAAAACCATCCTTTCCAATCCATTTTCCAGAGCGGTTCCATTGGCACCATTGTTCTAAAAATCCAGACACTTCATCTTCAGGCCCTAAACCCAACAATAGCCCCGGAAATTTGCCAAGTATTTTAATAAGCCCAGGAACCATAATGGTTATCAGTTTACCGAGCCATGTTTTACCGACTTCTGTTGTTTGGGACCCCATGCCGACAATGGCGTTTATTTCGTGCTGTCGGTGGAGATTTCTTGCCATATAAATCAAAGGCAAAAAGCCACCGCCGCTGTGTGCGACCCATGTGCATGAGGTTTCGTTTGTTTTTTCCAATACCATTTTTATTACAGCGGGAACGTCATGAAATGCAAATCCTTCTGCATCAGGATACAACTGACCATACTCACTGAGACCATGCCCGCTCCATTCATAGATCCAGCAATCAAACCCATGACTGTTTAAGAATTTAGCCAGTTTGGTACAGATCAACCCATTGGAAAATGTGCCATGGGTCAATATCACTGGGGGGAAGTGGCGCGATGTGTTTTCATACCGGTATAGCGCAATTCTACTATTTTTTTCCCCTTTGATAAAAACAGGTTGGGGCATGGACTTTTTTATATTTTCATTCATATTAGTATTACTTTCGAAAATTTAGTCTACTCATCAATTTTTACAAAATCAGAATTTTCAAGCCGGGGAGTAAAGGTATCCATGAACGCCATTTCACCTCTCATATAAAATTCAACATAGGTCACGGGGTCCTCCGCTGAGTACAGAACCCGCTGAATCCGAAATACAGGATAGCCTGGTTCTACGTCGAAAAGCGGTGCCATTTCCTCACCCAGGACAATGGCCGTCATGCTCTGGCTGGCCTTATGTATGGGAATATCATATTTATTAATCAGGAGATCATGGATGGATCTTTCTTGAAGATTTTCCCAGAGCATACCTGCGTACTTGTCCGCGCGCAGGTAACGAATGGCATAACGAACCGGTTTTTTATCAAAAAACCAGCGCTGACGAATGATCACCACCTGACCGTCATGGGCCAGCATTTTATCTATATTTTTGGGAGGATCAATTATCCGGGCGTCCAATATTTCAGATGTAAGTTCCACATTAAGATCCTCAGCCCATTTTTTAAAGGGACGAATCCAGAAGAATCCCGATGTATAATGGGTGTTCTTTCTCACAAAGGTCCCCTTGCCGGGAATGCGCTCCAACAATCCCTTTTCCTGTATTTTATCAAGCGCTTTACGGGCCGTCATGCGGCTTACGCCAAAGTCTTTTGCCAGCTGATTTTCCGATGGGATGGCATCGGTGAACATTTTTGTCTGGATGCCGTTGATGATATAATCTTTAATTTTCTCATATTTTGGATAATTTTTTGTCATTTAATCTCTTTTAATTCAAAAAAATGGTTTTGGAGCTGCTTACATAAATAAAAACGTTCAGACTCAATATGCTGGATGTGATTGTATTATTCTTACACGCATCACTATATGGTATTACAGAGCGCGGATAAATTAGGGAATTCGACGATAATAAACATCGGTTCGGCTATTTTTTTATAACTGCCACGGGCAGATCGGGGTCAAGATACGGTCTGCCTGGCAGCTTTATAAGACAAGAAAGCTTCCGGGCAACCTCAGCAGAGCCCCCCCGGGGGGGCAATAGGAACCGGCCAATTGGGCCGTCTACGGTTCCGGGCCGGGCCCATTGCCCCTCGGGGGGGGCGGCATGATACCATTTTCAATATTCGTTATGTCCGACAGAAAATGCCCATTTATAAGAAAGTCCTGGCAAACATGACGGATTTTCATGCTTCGTTGTGGGCAGATCCAAGTCCAGATACGGTCTGCCTGTGGCAGCTATTGAAAACTTACAGGTTTATTACATTCTTGTTGCAAAATGTCGAGATTTTTTTCTTGACATGACCAGGAAATGATTTTAGATTTATTCGATCTGTATATACAATCAAAAACGTGCTTTAAAGAGGCAATATACCCATGAGCAACACCGATGCAATGATCATATTTCAACCGTCAGGTCTCAGGGGAAGGGTTCCCCTGGGCATTTCTATCATAGAAGCATCCCGGCGACTGGGGGTGGATATCGAAGCCCTTTGCGGTGATAATCAGGTGTGTGGCAAATGCAAGGTTCGTATTGAAGAAGGTATTTATGAGAGGTTTGGAATTGAATCAAAATCCTCCCATGCGGGCTCCTGGCAGTCCTCCGAAGAAAAATATGTCACCGCAGAGGAAAAAAAACAGGGAATTCGCCTGGGATGTGCCTCCCGGATAAAAGGCGATCTGCTTGTTTTTGTACCTGAAGCATCCCGGGCAGGGAAACAGGTGGTCAGCAAGGATGCTGGAAACATAGACATCACGGCCGATCCTGCCATAAAATTGTACTATATTGAACTGAAAGAATCCACCTTTGACACCCCTTTGGGCCATTTTGAGCAGATTTGTGCCGCATTGAAAACGCAGTTTGGGCTGTCAACTCTTACCATTGACCTCCATGCGCTGCGCGGTATTGCCGGTGCGCTTACAAAAGGTAAATGGTGCATCACTGTGAGCGTCTGGATGGATAGAGAGATTATCCGAATCCGGCCGGGCAGAGTCAAGACCTCCTTGGGTCTGGCCATTGACGTTGGAACCACCACCATTGCTGCCTATCTTTGTGATCTTGGCACCATGGACGTGCTGGCCACCGTTTCCAGCATAAATCCCCAGTGCAAATACGGGGAGGATGTCCTCTCCAGAATCAGTTATCACATGAGCCACTCCGATGGCCTTTCCCGCATGCACAATGATATTATCAATACCATCAATGGGTTGATCAATGATGCGGTGAAAGCAGTATCACCCAACATGGAAACCTCTGGCAACCCGTCTACCCATGCAGCCCCGGATAACAAAGCTCAAAAGCCGTTCTTTACTGCTGAAGATATTGAAGACATGACCATCTGTGGCAACACCACCATGCACCATATCCTGCTGAAATTAAACCCTGAAAACCTGGGAGCCATTCCCTTTGCCCCGACGATTAATCACAGCGTCGATGTAAAGGCAAGGGATCTTGGCATTAAAATAAATCCCGGGGCAGGAATTTTCATTTTACCCAATGTGGCAGGATTTGTGGGGGGGGATAACGTAGGCGTACTGCTGGCCCGTCAGCTCCATAAATCCGACGACATCCAACTGATTGTGGATGTGGGTACCAATGGCGAATTGATCCTTGGCAACAAGGATGCCCTGCTTTGCTCCTCCTGTGCCACGGGTCCTGCCCTGGAGGGGGCACAGATTGAATTTGGCATGAGAGCGGCTCCGGGTGCCATTGAACGAGTTACTATTGATCCGAAAACCTGGGAGGTGGACTATAAGGTCGTTGGCCGGAAAACCTGGTGCACCTATTCAGCACCGGAAGAGATGAAGACCAAAGGAATTTGCGGATCAGGCATTCTGGATGCCGTGGCCCGGCTCTATATGGCTGGTATTGTCAGAAAAACCGGGGCCTTCACTAAAAAAGAAAAAAAATCTCCACGCCTGCGCAAACACCCTGAAACAGAGATGCCGGAATTTGTGCTGGCCTGGGCCGATGAAACAACCATTGGCCGAGATATCGTTATTACCCAGAAGGATGTCCGGCAGGTTCAGTTGGCCAAGGCAGCCATTTATACGGGCAGCAAGCTCATGATGCGAAAAATGAACATTGATCGGGTAAACCAGGTAAAAATTGCCGGAGCCTTTGGATCTCACATTGACTGCGCCCTGGCCCTGGTGCTGGGGATGTTTCCAGATTGTGATATTGACAAAATAGAACCGGTGGGGAATGCAGCAGGGGATGGATGCCGCATGGCACTGCTAAATCACTCCTTTCGCCGGGAGGCAGATCAGCTTGTCAAAAAGATGAAATATGTGGAATTGACATTGGAAGAAGGGTTTCCCCATCAACTAATGGAAGCCACCCAGATACCCCACATGGTGGATAAATTTCCCCACTTAAATGGCGTTGTGCTACCGGATATTTTGAATCAAAAAAAATAGCGTTGCCTCGCCAGAGGTTCGTGTCATTGTTCGCTGCGGGCCATGCGGGTTTCAAGCTGTTCCACGATTAAGGAGCATGGCAGGGTCAAGGTCAGATACAAAAGCGTCACCACAGTCCAGATTTCAATGGTATGAAGGGTGCCGGTCATTATTTCAATGCCCTGGAAACACAGCTCCTGGATGGAGATAACCGAAACAATGGAGGAATCCTTAATAAGTGAAATAAACTGCCCTGCCAGGGGCGGCATGATACGCTGGAAGGTCTGGGGCAAAATGATATGACGCATCTGCTGATACCGGGTTAGGCCCAGAGAATGGGATGCTTCCCACTGTCCCCGGTCAATGGATTCAATTCCCGCCCTTACAATTTCGGTGATATAAGCACCTTCAAAAATGGACAGGGTCATCAGAGCGGCAAAAAAAGAGGTCAATTGGCCCGGTTTTGCAAACAGTATGGTCAACACACTCTGGGTGCCAGGTGAAAGGGTTTCAGCCCAGTCATCAATGCCCAGGGGATATAAAAGTTGATCGCCAACAAAAAAATAAGCGATGAAGATAATCACCAGGGGTGGAAGGTTACGCATGGTTTCAACATAGGTGGTGGCAAGCCATCTAAAAAGCGGAATAGAGCTGGTTTTGGCAATGCCCGATATAACCCCAAAAATAGTGGCAAACACGATGCCCCAAACACTTAAGCGAATGGTGGTGTAAAAGCCTGTCATAAGGAGACCGGAAACCCATGAATTACTTTTAGTGTCAAACCGGAATAAGAATTGAAAAATTGAGTCCCAGGCCCAATTATAATTCAAACCAACCTTTATCCGATACGCAACAAACACACAAACCAACAAAAAAACCATGCTGAGCATCAAGTCCGTGGGGGTAAAATAGCGTTTTCTCTTCATTGAATCAGACATCCTTCAGCAAAGTTTAAAAAGAAATGAGTGTACCCTTTTTGCAATATTTTCTCCCTCGCAACGCTTAGAAAGGGCTTGGGGAGGAGGTCTTGAAAAGGGTTTTTCAAACTATTTCCCCTGGGCTAATCTAAAAAAGGTACACTCAAAAGAAAAAAGAAATGTGGTACCCGGGGATACCACATCCATAGTTCATGGGATCTGGCTCTTACTCCAGCAAAGAGGCCCAGTCCATGCTGCGCCACCAATAATCTGCCTTTTCTTCAAGAAACCCTTCTGCTCTGACCACCTCAATCCAGTTGTTAAGGTATGCCAGCATGTCAGGATCACCCTTTCGAACACCGATGCTGATGGGTTCTTTGGTAAGTGTTCCTTTAACAAGCGCAAGGGTTTCGGGGTTTTTTGCCACCAATTGAGCAGGCTCTGGCAAGGATTGAATAATGGCGGTTGCCTTACCGTTTAACAGCTCCTGAACCATGGAACCATTGTCAGAAAAAAGTCTCTTTTGAGCCTTGGGAAGATATTTTTTGGCGGTCTCCGCAGCCGTAACCCCCACCCGGGAAAGTACGATGTAGGCAGGATCATTAAGATCTAAAGGGGTTTTAATTTTGTCTGCAAAATCCTTATGAATACACACCTGGGTACCTGTAAAATCGTAGGGTTGGGTAAAATTAATTTTCATTGCCCTTTTGGGAGTGCCCATCATGCCCGCAACGATGATGTCAAATTTACCGGTGAGAAGTGATGGAATCAAGCCCTCCCATTTGGTTGGAATAAACTCAATTTTAACACCCATATCCTCGGCCAGGCGTTTGGCAACATCAATTTCAAATCCCACCCATTCCCCGGTTTTACTCTGCATGGCCCAGGGTACAAAGGTGGCCATCCCCACTTTTAGCTTTCCACTGCGAAGAATTTTTTCAATGGTACTGCTCTTGGCCAGCTCTTTTTGTATATCTGATGAGGCCAAAACAAATGGAGCGCTGATCGTAAGGAATACAAAGGTTAATGCGATAATCATGCCAGTCAAACGAAGTTTCATGCTGATCTCCAGTAGTTTAAATGTTAGTATTTTAGCTCCCATTACCGTAATAAGGCAATAATCACCCCCTTTTGAGAAACCTTTTTCGGCACCCTTTCCTTTTGTACTTCATGATGAGCTTAACGCCCTGCGGGCGGGCTTTTGTAAAATGCAATATTTGGACTCATATTAGCACGTCATTTTGTTCATAAAAAACAATCCATATACCATTAACCATCGATTCGACCATTTTTTTATATGAAAATGAAGTGTCCAAGTAGCTCTCAGCAGAGCCCCCGGGGAGGGGTAATGGAACAGACCAATTGGGCTGTCTAACAGTTCCGGGTCGCTTCCATTACCCCTCCCCGGGGGCGGCATACTGCCATTTGGCTCCGCGTCTACGACCCTATATTCGTTGTGTCCGTTAGGGCATGGGTGTTTATATGAAAGTCTCAGCAACATGCTAAAATTAAAGGACTTTCATTTTTCGTTGTGGCTGGTTTTACAGCCATGTATGTTTTATATGAAAGTCTCAGCAACGTGCTAAAATTAAAGGACTTTCGTTTTTCGTTGTGGCTGGTTTTACAGCCATGTATGTTTATATGAAAGTCTCAGCAACGTGCTAAAATTAAAGGACTTTCGTTTTTCGTTGTGGCTGGTTTTACAGCCATGTATGTTATATGAAAGAGTAGACGCATCTAATATTCTTTCATGCTTCGTTGTGGGCAGGTCGAGGCCAGAATACGGTCTGCCCGTGGCAGTTATAACAAATTGAATGTATTGATATAAAAAAACAACAAATAAAAAGCCTAAATAAAATTCTATTTAGATGACAGCATGTTATGATGGCTATCGAACCGATAGTATTAATTTACAGCTATAAAATCTGACTTAAAAATAGTTTTGTTCTCTCCTCTTTGGGGGCTGAGAAAAAATGCTCCGCTGTACCCCCTTCAACAATTTTGCCCTGATCCATAAAGATCACCCAGTCGCTTACCTCCTGGGCAAATCCAAGTTCATGGGTCACACAGATCATGGTCATGCCCTCCCGGGCCAGGGTTTTCATCACATCAAGAACCTCACCGATCATCTCTGGATCAAGGGCACTTGTGGCTTCATCAAATAACATCACCTTGGGTTTCATGGCAAGAGCCCTTGCAATGGCCACCCGTTGCTGCTGACCACCGGACAACTGGCCGGGAAAGGCAGACACCTTGTCCAGAATGCCTACTTTGTCCAGAAGCTCCATGGAAACGTCCTTTGCCACCTTGGTGGAACTCTTACGAACTAATTTCTGGGCCAGCATGATATTTTCCAACACCGTCATATGGGGGAAAAGGTTAAAGGATTGAAACACCATTCCCATTTCCCGACGAATTTTTAATCTATTTTTTTTGCAATCATCCAGAGGAATTCCATCAAAAACAATTTCACCGGAATCTATCTCTTCCAGACCATTCAGACATCTTAGAAAAGTGGATTTTCCCGATCCCGAGGGACCGATGACCACAACCACTTCAGCCCTGCGGATATTGGTGGAAAAATCACACAGCGCTTTCACACCGTTTGGAAAGGTTTTGCACACCTTGTCCACTGTAATGATATGGTCTCCCAACTTTTTTTTATTCATAGTGTCCTCAGTGTCCTCATTAGTATTTTATCGTCACCGGGTGCTTTGTCGTCGGCACTCCGGTGCCATGTTTTTATATAACGGCCATGTCTTTATAGACACAACGAATATTGGGTCGTAGACGCGGAGCCAAATGGCATTATGCCGCCCCCCCCCGATGGGCAATGGGCCCGGCCGGAACCGTAGACGGCACAATTGGCCGGTTCCTATTACCCATCGGGGGGGGGCTCTGCTGAGGTTGCCCGGAAGTTCTATTTTCTAATAAACTGCCACGGGCAGACCGTATTATTCTGTTTATCACACGGAGTGACATTTAGTTATAAACTTTAAATTTTCGTTCCAGCAAGGCCACCAACTGGGACAAAAATACCGTGACGACAAGATATATGCCCGCAATGGTGAAGTATATTTCAAAGGTTAAAAAAGTCTCGGCAACAATGGCGTTGGCCTGCATGGTCATTTCGTAAACGGCGATAACACTGACAAGGGATGAATCTTTAATTAGAGAAATTGTCTGGCTGGTTAAAGGGGGTAAAACCCTTCTGATGGCCTGGGGAAGAATAATCTTTCGGTAGGTATCAAAAGTGGATAACCCCAGGCTGTGAGAAGCCTCCCACTGACCCTTTGGCAGAGACACAATGCCGGATCGATAAATTTCCGAGGCATAGGCTCCTTCAAACAGGCTTAAGGCAAGTATGGCGGCAAAAAGGCGATCAATGCCCAACACCGGAGCCACAACAAAATAAATGAAAAAAAGCTGAACAATAAGGGGGGTATTGCGGGCAAGTTCAAGGTATATCCGTGCAAAGGCCCTTCCAACAATGGAGTCCGACAACCGAAGAAGGGCTGTAAGTAGCCCAATGGCATAGGTCAGAATCATGCTGATCCAGGTGATATTCAAGGTAACCTTTAACCCTTGGAGCAGGGGACCTGCTGTAAAGGTGCCATCCTCCAGGGTGAATATATATTTAGGCACTTGATACCATTGCCAGAAATATCCCTGCTCGGAAGCCCCCCTGAGAATTATAAATGCAATACCCGCCATTACCGCAACATAGGCAACAATATCTTTTATGGGAATATTTGAAAGGGTAAAAAAAGCCTTTTCCGCATCAGTGACCCTTGGGTTATGGCTCGGTGATATGGGATGGTTCATTGCTCTCCTTTTGCAGGGTGATATGAAGAATGCCACTTTTGAGGCTTGATCATAAGAGGGGCCACCCAGGTAGATCCTTATCTTTTTGAACCCTTAAGTTATTGTAAATACAATATTTATCTTTATCGTTTCAAAAAATAACATAAGGTGCTCACTGTTATGACCAACCCCCACTTTTGGGGACTTGATTCCAAATTCCAGATACTTTGTGAGGGGTTCCTCTCTATGTGTATACAATTAAATGTTTTTTTGAATCAAGTTCTTTTTGGGCTTACTTCTAATTTTAACCCAAAATCCCTGAATAATGCCATGGGATCCAGCTATGGATTTTCAAGGATTTTTGGCATCCTTCATTTGCCAGTTTACACTTGTTGAACCAATATTCCCATTTCCCGGTACTAATCCCCAAAAAAAGTGTAAAGTACTTTTGGGACTATATGAAGGATGCCGGATTTTCCACCTGATTTTTCCGTTGAATTTTGACCTCCAAAGATTTCATCAAAGGAAATCCGTCAATGGGATCATTGCGGTCATCATGGGTGATCAGGTTTACATTACTCTCCTTCCATCCATGGGTAATCTGGGTCACCCCGGGCAGAATATGAGACGGAGGAACAACGGTGACTGGAATATCCACAGACCCCACCAAAGAGGTGACAGTCACCACATCTCCGGTTTTAACCCCTAAGTGTTTGGCATCATCGGGATGTATTTCAATTTCGGGATTGGGAACGGCGGTGCGGCATCGCTTAAAATTGTGATTTCGCCCATGACAATAAAGCAATTGTCTGGCCCCTGTCAC
>Ga0208900_1001720_pt1 | contig 11109 bp, 5 predicted proteins | sample AntAceMetag02UKK_FD_184763 | JGI IMG/M metagenome (GOLD analysis project Ga0208900, IMG submission 184763) | Saline lake microbial communities from Ace Lake, Antarctica - Antarctic Ace Lake Metagenome 02UKK (SPAdes) (version 2) | ecosystem: Environmental > Aquatic > Non-marine Saline and Alkaline... | reverse complement strand
GCTTCTTTTTTATTGAATTAAAATATTGTATCGAATTTATTTACCAACAGGTCAATTGTTTATAACTGCTAAGGCAACGAAGTTAACGCCTATGCGCACTTGCGGGATCGAAATGTAGGAAGAAAAATTAGTGAAATTGAATAAATCTTCTTCCTCTTTTTTACTTCTCTTAACTTCAAGATTCAGTTCAGCATGTGCGGAATTCAATATTCAAAAAAAATTGTGCAATATTTCAAGCAAACTGTTTGGTTCTGTCCTGCCCACCTTGCCTTCGCCGAAATGGCTACATGCATGCAGGCGCAGGCAGGCCGCTTCGCTATGGCAGGCGGGGCTCGTCCAGCTCAAGGAGAATAGGGTGTATAGGGTACATAAAGGAAGTAGCTTCAGATTGTGAAAACTGAAAACAACATTTTTACATAGAACACCAATCGCAGAACGCTAAACTCAAAACTCAATCTTTAAACGCCAAACTCCGAACTACTCCACCCCATATTTATCAATCAAATAAATCAGGCTTGCCATACAACCACTGCCCAATTGAAGTTCGCGAAAGTTAATCTGGTCGAAAGTGTCGTTGGGAGAATGGTGCATATCGAAATAGCGTTGCGAATCGGTATTATATCCAACCAGTGGAATTCCGTATTGTTTCAGGGGAGTAAATAAGGAACTTTCAATAGTGATATCGTATGTGATAAAAGTAGAGAATATACAAATGATCAATATAAAACCTCCAAGGTTTTTGAAACCTTGGAGGTTTTATAAGCTTATCTCATCAAAATCAGCTTCTTCGAAATATTCAATTTTGCATTTGTAATCTTCACAAAATAAATTCCGTCGCTAACCTTCTCACCAGAATCACTGCTTCCATCCCAGGAAACTGCATAGTTGCCAGATGGAATTTCAGAATTTAACAATGTGGCAACAAGTTTGCCCTGTACATCAAATACCGAAACCTGTGTTGGCAAATTTTCGGCAACAGTAAACGAAATCGTTGCTGAACCTGATGTTGGATTCGGATACATCATAAATTTAGTTTGCAATTCCACCTCATCCATCCCAACAAAGGGATCAAACATCACAATTTCTGAAGGATCGGACTCCTGCCCGGATTTATCCACAGTTGTAATATAAAACTGCGCTGAAGAAGTTGGATAACTACTATAAAACAATTGAGTGCCGTAAGTCATTTCAAGAACCTGGAAGCCTGCACCATTGTCGACGTAAACAGTAAAATGATCGAAATCGTTGATAAGTGGCTGGCTCCACTCGATATTGGCAAGAATGTTTTCAAAATAATAAACATTGGTGATACCTACATTATCAGGTGGAGGTGGTACATCATCTTCAGCGCCAAAGGTGATATCTCCGTAACCAGAAGGTTCAAAAATCTGTTGGTTTTGACAAGGCCAGTAGCCATCGAAATTGCTGGGGTCATCCAGGACAAACAAAAACATTCCACTCTCGTTCTGTTCATTTGGTGTGATTTTCCAATCTTCATCATCTCCGATGGGAATCATAAATTCATACACGATGTGCCCTGTTGCATCCGAAACTTCAAGTTGGGGATTTTTAAGGTAAACAACCGTGCCCACACCTCCTGTATTATATATCGGGCGATACTTCAATTCATTTCCGGCAGCATAATAAGCCGCCCAGTAGTTACCTTCCGAATTATCATCTGCAGGAGGATAAGTTCCGTCACCATTGTCATCAAAATACAAAGCTACTTCGTCATGATCTTCAAGCACCACATCATTTTCGTTGATGCAAGCCACATACAATTCGGTCATATCCTGATTTACTTTGTAATACATCATTACACTGCCAATAGGATTGGGCATATTGTCGTAAACTCCAAGGAAATCGGAAGCATCCATTTCAAAAGCATCGTCCCACTCGCCTGCGGAAATTGTTCCGTCGATAGTTGGAGTAGTCCCATAATAAACGCTAATATCATTGATAACAAACCCGCTTGCAATCCAGCCTTCTTCTGTATTGGAATAAGGGCTTTCAACCCCAGCTTCAATAATTTGGGTGACAGCGTAAAAATACGTTGTAAGCGGTAGTACGTCCAGGTCGCCAAAAGTGTAAATATCATCGCCAAGCGTTGCAATAGGTTCTTCCGGGAAAAGGGCTTCTTCGATGGTCTTGCGATAAATATTGAATCCAACACCTGAAGCTTCGGTGGCCCATTCAAGCCCTACATAATCGCCTGTGCCATGAGAAGCCAATATCAAATCTGGTGGGTTGCCGGTTTGGTCGAGCATTATATCCAATTGAGTTACCTCACCTTCAATAACCGGGACATCAACCACTGTTCCGGGATAATAGCCCACTTTGGTTGCGTTAACCTGCTGAGTCCCTGTTGGAACATATTTGATTTCGTAATGGCCTTCGTCATTCGTAAAATCATAATAATCATCAAGTCCTTCAATTCCAGCTTTTACGTTGGCGATGGGCTCACCACTGTTTTCATCTGTAATTATACCGGCAATGCTTCCCCCACCAGGATTTGAATTTACATTGTACAAAATACCGCCACTACCAAATTCGCGGGCATGCACGGCTTTACCGGTTACACTACAAAGCATGCCATCGGATGAAAGGTCCACTGCAAAAAATGAACCCTGAGTGGTGAGGGTAAAAATGGGATCGTTGGTTTCTTTACGGAAAAGATGAAAGTCAGGTTTGCTATGATCCAGTGGGCCATATCCTGCTGCGGCAATCAACGATCCATCATCCGAAAGTGAGATTGATCCTACCTGGTCGCCACAATGCTCAAACACCCACAAAGGTTCAGGAGAATAGGAGTTGAAAAGGTAAATTTCGCCATCATAACCACCGGTAATAAATACGAGGGTACCAATAGCCACGGTTGATCCATCAGCAGAAACACCCATACCTAAAACCCAGGCAGAAGTACCACCTCCACCAACTTTAAAATTCCATTTTTCATAGTAGGTTTCGTTATCCTCATCATATTCATACAAATAAGCATAACCACTATAATCACCATTAAGGATTATTTTGCCATCGTAACTTAAAGCCGGGGCAGATTGGTTTTTGTAGAATGCATCATAAATTATAGCCCCATCAGTAGCATCAATGACCCATAATTTATTGAAGCCTGAATACTGGCAATAAACAAGTGTTGACCTGTCGCCGGATGCAGCAAAGGCTGTTCCGGCCCCTTCAAAATCGGTAAGCCAAAAGGGATCATCCTCCCCAACGATGTAGGCTGATACTGCACTTCTTCCATTGGGTGCGTTTTCTGTGGTAAAAACTTTCGTGCCATCTTCACTGATCTTAACGCCGGTAAACTCAGCGGAAACGATTTTCTCCCAAACCAGGCTTTGGGCGGATGAAGAAAACACCTGCACTACACTATCAAATGCTACTGTAAGATATTCACCATCCGGGGTCATGTCGATGGGATACTCCCATTCGGCCAACACTGTGCTTTCCCAAATAGGAGTAGCACTGTTTTCGTGCAATGAAACACGTTCGTTATTTAACCACCACGAATTGAAAGTAGTCCCCACATCAGAAACTACAATTTTAGAACCTACAGCTGCAGGATCGGTAAACTGCCAGTTTACTTCGAGGTTATCGCTGCCACCAGTCTCGTAGGCCCCGTAAACATGTGGGAGATACGACACTTTGTTAACCTCAGTCGTGTATCCCTCATCTGGATTGGTAATTACCCTGGATTGAAAATATCCGGAGTTTTGTGCAAGAAGTCCGAAATGGACAAGTAATGCGAGTGAAAAAATGTAAAATTTCCTCATGCTTTTTGTGTTTTGAAATAAATAAAATTAGTTAATTGATGAATAGTCAGGGCTTGACATCAAGTCAAGTCCTGACATAATAGCTTATTGTTTTACAAGTTTTCCAAATTTCTCATGTTCGTTTATTCGCATAGAATAAAAGTAAAATCCTGATGGAAAATCAAATCCGTTTATAGTAATCAAAAGATTATCTGCTTGTTTATCCCTGTGGATGATTTCCATGCTTTTCCCGGTCATGTCAAATATCTCAAGAACAAGATCCCCTTTTTCAGCATTAGATAGTTCAAAAGATACCTCGCTAATAAAAGGATTAGGCTGCACTACAACCGATAACTGATCAATAGTTTCCAGTGCATCAATCGAAGTCATCACCATTCCCAGTGATCCGTCGGGCTGAATGTTTTGCGCATAAATATCACCGCCATCATTGCGCTCATCTTCCCAAGCCACAACCCATTGACCAAAACTATAGGGAGCCATCACGGTGTGAAGTTTTGAACTTTGATTGGTACTCATGTCAATAAATTCATCTTCCCAAACAAAGTTTCCATCAATGTCGAGCATTACAGCCTGGATTTTTGAATCGACAACACCACCAAATTCATAGGCCTGGTAAATACAAATTGATTGATCGTTAACACCACCGGACATGGGTAAGCTGTAATCGTTGTTCGATAAAGAAATAAGTTGTTTTCCTTCATCTGTCCACAACCTGTCGCCTTGCTGCGAAAATTTCTGGGCATACAAACCCCTTTGGTTTTGGTTGAGGTCCTGCTCGCTGAAATAGACAACAATTTCCTCTGTTTGCGGGACAAAAGCCGGGGCAGGGTACATGTGGTTCCTTGCCATCGAAGTAGAAACTATAGTTCCCGTGGGCATGGTAATCATTCCGTCGCCGTCCATATGTTGCACCCAACAATTAAAGTGTGTTCCCTGGTCGTTGCCATACCACGAAAATACAATGCCGCCACTATTATCACGGCACATCTGAAGCGTGATCACCGGGCCACCTGGCGATGGTGGGTAAACCTCAACGTCAGTTCCCCACATGAAATTTCCATCGGCATCCAGTTCCTGCACATACAATGCACGGGTCGGCGCCCAAAACGGGCCGGTTTCTTCATGCCATACAAGGTAAACATGATCATCGCTTGCAGGGAGCAGGAAAGGCGATGTTACATTTACTCCAGAATATGCTATTACAAGGCCTTCGCCCCATAATAATTCACCGGTAGGTGAGACCTTCTGTACATGGACTTCCATATTCGCCTCGGCTTCACTTGGCCAGGCAAATACTGCATTTCCAGCTTCTGTGGCACATACAACAGGACTTGGCTCGAAGTTGGTAAGATTTGACAACATGATCCCATCTTCGCCCCACATCATATCTCCACTTGGAGAGACACGATATCCCACCGGATTATTGTCAGTATTTCGGATATCCTGGAAAGTTACCAGTGCATAATTGTCCGGGTCAACGGCAAGGGCCCAATCGGTAAGCCAACTCATTTGTGGATGATCACTTACCAACAAACCGTTGTCTTCCCACATAGGAAAACCGTCCTTATCCAGTCGCTGTAAGCGAACGTTGTAATTTCCCGATTCACTCGAAAACCAGGCAACATAATACGCGCCATCGCTACAAACAGCAATCTTGGGGAGTACTTGTTCCCCAGCTAAGTTCGACAATTGAGAATTCATCATGGCGTCAGGGGTCCATTGCGCGGCCATTGTCAGCCATCCGATTAAAATAATTGGAAGCAGAAAAAGTAATTTGTTTTTCATAAGAGATAATTTTTGTGTTTAACTAAAATAATATTGAGGCCTGAAAGATATGAATTATTTCGAGGCAAGTAAAGAAAAAAAGTAATTTTTTTAGGTGTAGCCCTCATGGAAACCTATAACTTAAGGGCTTGCAGACAGATATCATCAAAGTCATATGAGATGGTTTGGTAGGAAAAACCTGATATTATTGGAACGTAATTCCCAAAAAACCTGATATTTTTGGAATAGCCTGATGGCAGTAACTTAATAAATGGTAAAGAAAACCATGTAGGTAATCTAACTGTTAGTAAATTTTAATCGACTACTTGATTTCAAACCACTAAAACCACAGGGTACACAGAGGTTTTGGGAAATGTTTTTTTAATGCTTTCTCAGCGACCTTTGCGTACTCTGTGGTTGAAAAAAATAAACCGTGAAGGTCGCGAAGTACGCAGAACATAGTGAAGGTACTTATAGAACATGCTTTCCTTTGGGGTCTTAGCGACCTTTGCGTACTCTGCGGTTGAAAAAGATAAACCGCAAAAGTCACTGAGGTCGCAGAGAAATATGATGTAGTTAATTTTAAATTCCGTAGTTTTACACTTGGGTTTTTAATATTAAAATTACAGCAATGAAAATAGCAATAATAGGTTTTGGCGCCGCGGCCATTGGTTTGATAGAGCGGATTAAAGGTTCGGATATCGAAATTCATGTTTTCGAAAAAAGCAAGGATATTTATTCATCGAGCATTTCAGGAATCAGGGCAGACGGGAAATTGTTTGTCTCAAAAGAAATGGGTGGCGACCTGGACATTGATCTTGATCTGCAAAAACAACTGGTTGATTTCTGGATAGAAAAAACGGGTAACGGGGAATGTGAGCGTGGCAGTTCATTTGCCAACATGGATTATTATAAAACGTTTTACCAAAAAGGGTTTCAGCCGATTTTATCCGAATTTTATCATTTGGGTACCGACCAATTGAAGGAAGTACTGTTTAATATCTATGAAGAATATAAATCCCTGCCCAACATCCATATTCATTTCGAAAGTCCGGTAAGCCTGGTAGAACTGGCAGGGAACAAAGTTAAGCTGAACGATGATGCAACATTTGACAAAGTGTTTGTCGCTGTTGGTCGCAGTGGGCACAAACTGATTAAAACTGTCATAAAAAAATACCCACAAATTGTGTTGGATAGCACTAAAGTTGACATCGGCATCCGCTTTGAATTACCCGACCATATTGTTGAAGACCTCAACCGTGAGATGTACGAATTCAAGGTTAAGTACAAAAGCAAAACCGGGTACATGGTGCGTACATTTTGCAACAATCCATCAGGTTATGTGGTGACTGAAAACTATGGCGATTTTACCACAGTTAACGGCCATTCTAAAATCAAGGAGAAAAGCAAGAACACCAATTTTGCCATCCTCACCACGGTGCAACTCACCGAGCCATTCAACGACCCAATTGGCTACGGGGCAAATATTGCAGAGCTATCGAACATGTTGGGTGGAAAACGTGTGATCCTCCAAACCTACAGCCACTTTGTTAACTCCAAACGGACTAAAAACCTCTACCGTGTTCAGCCAACTTTAAACCAGAAGCATTATATCCTGGGTGATATCAACCTGGCTTACCCACGTAGGATTACTGAAAGTATCATTGATTTCATCGAGAATTTGGATAAAGTTGTTCCCGGCGTAGCCCACCCGGATAATTTGGTTTATGCCCCTGAAATCAAGTTTTATTCAAACGCCCTCGACAACGAAGTTTTTAAAGGACTAAAGTTTATCGGTGACTGTTCCGGCTTTACCCGTTCCATCATTTATGCTACTGCTCATGGATATACGATGGGTGGGGAGCTTTTAGGAGAGGGTTAAGAAAACAAAAAACCCGAACATTGCTGTCCGGGTTCTCGTGGTACCACCTGGAATTGAACCAGGGACACACGGATTTTCAGTCCGTTGCTCTACCAACTGAGCTATGGTACCCTCCAAAAAATTGGATTGCAAAAATACTCATGTTTTTTTTTACTAAACAAATATTTTTTCTCTTTTCTTAATTTTAATGCAGTAAAAATTATCTTTGTCGCTGGAAAAGAAGTATTTATCATGGATGAAAAAAATATAATTTCCTTACAGGAGAATGGTGCTGATGCAAAGAAATTAATCATTGATTTCGGGAACTCATTTGTTAAAATTGCTGTTTTTCAAGGCCTTGAACTGATATTTCAGGAGACGGTCGAAATATTAACCGTTCAACAGCTTCAGGAACTTGAGCGTACTTACCACTTCAAAAGCGCCATTATATCTTCTGTTTCGAAAGTGCCTGCCAGGGTGAGGGATTTTCTTGAAGAGCACGTAAGATTTGTCGAACTTTCAGATCAAACAAATATTCCCATTGTCAATCGTTATGCAACACCTGAAACACTTGGGAACGACCGGCTTTCAGTTGTAGTGGCTGCTGCAAGCATGTTTCCGGCACTTAACTGCCTTGTGATTGATGCCGGGACCTGCATCACCTACGACATCATCGATCAGGATAGAAATTACCTTGGTGGAAGCATTTCACCAGGGATGCAACTAAGGTTTAAATCATTGAATACTTTTACCAGCAGGTTGCCGTTAGTACCTCACGGAAATTTTAAAGGCCTTACTGGCAGTACCACTGAAGAGTCGATACAGTCTGGGGTAATCAACGGAACCGTCTCTGAAATTGATGGAATAATTGAGCGATATAAAGTACATTTTCCTGATCTGAAAATTTTAGTTACAGGTGGGGACATGAATTTCTTTGCTAAAAAATTAAAAAGTAACATCTTTGCAGTCCCAAATCTGGTACTGATTGGATTAAATGAAATTTTGAATTATAATTTTGAAAAACGATAAATCGGCATTGAGGATAGTTCTAGTATTTTTTATTATAGGATTTCTCTTTATTGAAGGGCAATCCCAAATTGCGGTCAATTCTCCCTATTCACGATATGGAGTTGGTGATTTGGCTACGAGGCAAAATGCCTATAACTATTCGATGGGGGGGATTTCGTATGCCATAAGTAACCCGCGTTTTATTAACCCATCCAACCCAGCTTCCAACCATGCTTTTGATTCACTATCATTTGTTTTCACTGGTGGAATTGCATCCCAGCTTGGACGGCTTAGGACAGATGAAACGACAAGCGATTCGGAGTATATCACCCTCGGCTACCTTTTGTTTGGGTTCCCTATAACACATTGGCTTAAATCCAGTATTGGGATAACTCCATACAGCAATGTTGGTTATAATATTATTGATGAACAAGTTTTGGAGGATATTGGGGCCACAGATTTTCATTACCTGGGTAGCGGTGGATTGAATGAATTTTTCTTAAATTTATCTTTTCAGGTGCATAAGGATTTAGCCCTTGGGCTTAAAACCTCTTATATGTTTGGCAAAGCCCAATTAGGACGCCTGGTAAGCTTTCCTGATTCTGCTTACATGCTCAATACCCGATTGGACAATTACATCGAGGTGGGCGATATATTCTTTGAATTTGGCGCACAATACAACAAAGATATTGGACGAAACCTTACACTTGGGCTTGGTGCAGTGTATATGCCCCAACAACAAATAAAAGCCACTGAAACCTATCTTGCCAGAACATATTTTGGTGATGCCACAAGTGTCGGACTTTTTAAAGACACTATCGACAGCAGGATTGAAAACCAGGGAAACCTTACACTTCCCCAAAAAATTGGTTTTGGTGTTATGCTACGGAAAGGCAACAATTGGATGATTGGGGCAGATTATGAATGGCAAAACTGGAGTAATTATAAGGCTTTCGGTGTAACTGATTCACTTCAAAATAGCATGCGATTTTCGTTGGGAGGTGAGTATAAACCAAAGCGTACCGGAGGGGTTGGAAGTTACTTCGAAAATGTAACTTACAGGCTTGGGGTAAGGTATAATCAAACCTATCTAAACTTAAGAAATACTAAAATTAACGAGTTTGGTATAAGTTTTGGACTTGGTTTGCCATTACCGCGTTCTTATTCAAGTATAAATTTAGCAGTTGAAATTGGCAAACGTGGAACAACAGCATTTAATTTGATCCAGGAGAACTATATTAGATTTACACTGGGTGTTTCGATTAAAGAAACATGGTTTATTAAGAGAAAATACAACTAACAAAAAATTATTACAACTCTCGAATTTTCAATAAAGTTAAGTAAAATGAAAACAAGAATCTGGGCAGTATTATTTAGTTTGATAGCAACGGCAACCTTTGTAGGTTTTGGCTTTTATGCCTCAGCTATTGTACCTGAAAAAGTTAGTGACATTAATGGCAATGAATTGAGCGTTCTGCAAGAATATGGCAAATATGGTAAAGACAGCGCACAATGCATTGTAAAATTATCCCTATACCGCGAATTTTACAAACAATGGAAAGCCAGCGGATACAAAAATCCTGCGATACACGATGCAGTGGGTTCATGGCGCTGGGTGTTTTACAATTGCCCCCAGGCATCACAAAATACCTATATCGATGGACTTAACATGATGGAATTCTATATGAAGAAATCCAAAACTGATGAGGTTAAATCAGCATACATTGATACACTGATGATGATCTATGACCAGCGGATTAAGTATTTTGGCCGTGAAGGATATGTATTGGGACGCAAAGGTTCCGACCTGTTTAAATATGCACCAGAAGACTACGAAAAAGCCTATCATATTTTTAAGAAATCTGTCGATCTCAGGGGTAATCAATCTGAATCATTTGTACTGGTTTATTATTTTCGGACAGTTTCTAAAATGGTTGACGACGATAAAATTGAAATTGGACAAATTGTAGATGTCTATGACCAACTCAGTAATATCATCGAATTTAATATTAAGGAAAATGCTGAAGGATCGAAGGGTCACACAGAATGGGTAAATGTTAAAGGAAACATTGACCTAACATTTGAACCTTACGCAAAATGCGAAGATCTCATAAAAATATACAGCAAAAAGTTTGCTGAAACACCAGATGATATTGATCTCCTGAAAAAGATCACGTCAATGCTCGACAAAAAGAATTGCACCGACTCAGAGTTGTTTTTTGAAACTTCTATAAAACTAAATAAACTTGATCCTTCGCCATCATCAAGCTACATGATTGCAAAAATGATGTTCAAAAAAGAGCAGTATAATGAAGCAATCCCTTACCTTGAGGATGCCCTGAAAATTGATAATGATGGAACAAAATCTGATGTTTATTTGCTCCTGACAAGTATTTACAAGCAAATGGATAATTTCGAGAAGGCCAGGAGCTATGCACGCAAATCAATTGATTTAAACCCCGGGCAAGGCCACGCATTACTGATGATAGGTGATATGTATGCTGCCAGTGCCAGTGATTGCGGTGACAACGACCTCTCTAAAAAAGCTGCTTATTGGGCTGCCGTTGACAAATACCGGAAAGCCAAAATTGCTGATGAAGAAGTTGTTGACATTGCAAATAAAAGGATAGCTATTTACACCAAGCAATTTCCTGGTACCGAAACGATCTTCTTTTTTAACCTAAAAGA
>Ga0208900_1001711_pt1 | contig 11144 bp, 7 predicted proteins | sample AntAceMetag02UKK_FD_184763 | JGI IMG/M metagenome (GOLD analysis project Ga0208900, IMG submission 184763) | Saline lake microbial communities from Ace Lake, Antarctica - Antarctic Ace Lake Metagenome 02UKK (SPAdes) (version 2) | ecosystem: Environmental > Aquatic > Non-marine Saline and Alkaline... | reverse complement strand
ATAAGGCCGTCCACGTTTTCTTCTCCCAGGCAATTCCCCTGGTGGCCTATATTGATGATTCATGTCTGCGGCTTAAAGACGGTAAATGTGATATCTGCAGCAGTGTCTGCCAGACAGGGGCCATCGATTTTCGGCAAACACCCAAGAAAACCCAGATAAATGTCGGTGCCATCATTCTGTCTTCAGGGATTACGCCCTTTGATCCTTCGGTCAAAGATGAGTATGGCTATAAAATCATGGACAATGTTGTCACCAGCATGGACTATGAACGGCTTCTTTCCTCCACCGGTCCCTATGAAGGAGAGGTCCTAAGAGGGTCAGATAAAAAACATCCTAAAAAAATTGCCTGGATTCAATGCGTGGGGTCCAGACGGGTGACAGAAGGGGATAACAGCTATTGCTCCGGGGTCTGCTGCACCTATACCCAAAAACAGGTGATTTTAACAAAACATCACTACGAAGATGCCGAATGTACCATATTTCACAATGATATTCGATCCTTCGGCAAGGATTTTGAGCGATACTTCCAGAGGGCGGAAGCCTTGCCCGGGGTGGAGTTTATCAGAAGCTATGCCTCCATAGAACGAGAGATCTCGGACAAAAAAAGCGTGGTTGTCAGATATGCCACTCCCGATGACGGGGTTAAACGCGAAGAATTTGATATGGTCGTCCTTTCTGTGGGATTGAATCCGCCCAAGGCCTACAAGGAAATCTCAGAAAAATTTGGTATTGATTTGAACGCCCACGGCTTTTGTGAGACGGATTCGAGCAATCCGATCCAGACCAACCGGCCCGGGATCTTTGTCAGCGGTGCCTTCCAGGGACCCACAGATATACCCGAATCGGTTTTTACTGCCAGCGGCGCCAGTTCCCAAATTGGTGAACTCCTTGACTATCGGCGGGGAAAGCTGACCCGGGAAAGAACCTATCCGATAGAACGGGATGTTTCCGGTGAAGAACCTCGGGTGGGTGTGTTTGTCTGTCATTGCGGGGCAAACATCTCAAGCGTTGTCAATGTCCCCTCCACGGTTGAATATGCCTTAACCCTTCCCAATGTGGTCTACGCAAAAGAACAGATTTTTTCATGTGCCACTAATTCTGCCAAGGAAATAACAGAATTGGTCCAGGAAAAAGGGCTCAACCGGGTGGTCATAGCCGCCTGTTCTCCTCGAACCCTTGAACCCTTGTTCAGGGATACCCTCAGGGAAGCGGGGTTGAATCAATATTACCTGGAGATGGCCAATATCAGGGAGCATTGCTCCTGGGTCCATACCAAGCAAAAGGATGAGGCCACCCAAAAGGCAAAGGATATTGTAAGGATGTCTGTGGCCAGGGCCAGCCATTTGAAACCCTTACAGGAATTTGATCTGCCGGTAAACAAGGCGGCTCTTGTGGTGGGGGGCGGTATCGCCGGTATGACCTGTGCCCTGTCCATTGCAAACCAGGGCCATGAGGTTTATCTGGTGGAAAAGGCCAAAGATTTAGGGGGCATGGCCAGAAGAATACATTCCACCCTGGAAGGGTTGGATGTTCAAACCTACCTGGACGACCTGATACACAAGGTGTATCAAAACACATTGATTCATGTTTCCCATCGAGCAAAGATCACCGATGTTGCAGGGTATTTGGGCAATTTTATCACCACCCTGGTGAGTGAAAATAAAACAAAGGTCATCAAACATGGTGCTTCGGTTCTGGCCATTGGTGCGGATGTGTATACCCCAAAAGAATACCTTTACGGGGAAAATGACAAGGTCTTTACCCACATCGATCTGGGGGGAGAAATTGCCAAGGGAAATGAAACCATCCTCAATGCCGAGAGTCTGGTGATGATTCAATGTGTGGGCTGTCGAAATGAAGAGAATAATTATTGTTCACGGGTTTGCTGCAGTCATGCCGTAAAAAATGCCTTGGAGCTGAAAGAAAAAAACCCCGAGATGCGGATCTATGTTCTTTTCAGGGATATGCGAACCTATGGGTTTCGGGAAGATGCTTACAGACAGGCTTCTGAACTCGGGGTTCAGTTCATCCGGTATACGCCTGAAGATCCACCGGTTGTGGAAGCGGTAAAAGAGGGGGGCAAAGAGATGATACGGGTCACCGTTGCCGACCCGATCCTGGGCCAGCGCCTTGAATTGGACGCCGACATTCTTTCCCTGGCTGCGGCGGTTATTCCTGCAGCATCAACCCATGAAATAGCCAAACATTTCAAGGTCACCCTGAGCCCGGATGAATTTTTTAAGGAAGCCCATGTGAAATTAAAGCCCGTTGAATTTGCCACGGACGGTGTGTTTCTTTGCGGAACAGCCCATTATCCCAAACATATACCTGAATCCATTAACCAGGCCTATGGTGCGGCAGGCAGGGTTTTAACCCTTTTATCAAGGGATACGGTGGTGGCTTCTGGATCTGTGGCAATCGTAAATGAATATGACTGTGTCGCCTGCGGCGCCTGTATTAGCGCCTGTACCTATGGTGCCATCGAGTTTCGGGATACACCAAAGGGCAAAAAAGCCTTTGTGAACCCGATCCTTTGCAAAGGAGACGGGTTGTGCAATGCAAAATGTCCTACATCCGCCATTGTGTTAAAACATTTTACCGATGATGCCTTGTTCAACCAGATTGATGCGGCCATTACAAATCTTGATATTAAGGCGCAAATGGATGCGGCGTTTGAAGAGGCATAACAATATATCCATGAAAAGAACAATACCCATGAAACCAATAGAAATAAAAATAAATAAAATAAAAGCAACTAAAAGCCTTTTTAATAACGGAGGTGGACTTAAATGAGTGCAGCTATTGAATTTAAACCGAAATTAATAGGGTTCGTCTGTCATTGGTGAGCCTATGGCGCGGCTGACCTGGCTGGAGTTTCCAGACTACAATATGCAAGTGAAATGAGGCTTATTCGGGTGATGTGTTCGGGCAGAGTGGACCTGGAATTTATCCTCAGGGCCTTCGCAAATGGACAAGACGGCGTGTTTATCGGCGGCTGCAAGCTAGATGAATGTAATTATGTGACCCACGGCAATTACGATGCCCTGGCCAATACCTACATTGCAAAGCGAATATTGAAACACATCGGCCTGAACCCTGACCGGCTGAGAACCAGCTTTATGTCCGGGGCGGATGGCAATCTTCTGGCAGACTATACCGATGAGTTTACCCAGCAGATAAAAGAGCTGGGACCCCTTGGCAGCAGTGAAGGAATGGACGCCGAAACGGTGAAATTCAAGCTGGATGCTGCCAGGAAACTGGTTCCTTTCTTAAGACTTGCGGAAAGGGAGCGATTTCGGGTGCCGGTGAAAGCAGAGGATGCCTATATTGAGTTTTTTGAAAGCGACAAGATGAATAAGCTGTTTGATGAGATATTCGGGGATAAGCTTGCCATCAGCCAGATTATGATGTTGCTGGGAGAAAAGCCGCTTCCCACCAGTGACATCGCCCAAAAGTTGGGCCTGAACCCATCGGATGTGTCCAGACACATGATCAGTTCATCCCGGCACGGATTGGTGAGGTATGATACAACCTGCAATTGCTACGCATTGGCGTAAAGGATAATATTAGGAAAACGGCTATGGATACTTGTACAAAATTGAGTAAAACTGACCCGCCCGTTGACCCGCAAATTAATCAGCAGGTTGGCCAGCAGAGTGACCGGAAAATTGACCAGCAGCTCGAAAAGCTCGTTGATCGGGTCATTGACAAACATAAGGGGGAAGCAAGCGCGTTGCTTCAAGTCCTGTTGGACATTCAGAGTGAAAATTCCTGGCTTCCCAAGCAAGCATTGGGCAGGGTCAGTGAACGCCTGGAAGTCCCCTTGAATCGCATTCAGCATATTGTCACCTTTTATAAAGCCTTTAGTCTGGTCCCCAAGGGACGTCATAAGGTTCACATTTGTGTGGGGACGGCCTGCCATGTCCGGGGGGCGACCCGTATCTTAGACACGGTGGAGGAAGCAATCGGGATTAAACCGGGTGAAACAGATCTGGAGTTGAAATTCAGCCTGGAAACTGTTAATTGTCTTGGCTGCTGTGCCCTGGGGCCTGTGATGGAAGTTGACGGCAAAGTCCACGGTAAAATGTCACCGGTTAAAGCGTCTGAAGTGTTAAAAATTTATGAGTAGGGGAAAATTATGCCGCGGTTAAATACGCCTGAAGAATTAGAGGGTTTCAGACAGGAACTAGTGTCCAAAAGAGACCCAAACAAGCCTTGTATCTCCATTTGTGCCGGGGCCGGTTGTATCGCTTCCGGGGCCGCTGAAGTCATAGAAGCCTTTAAAGCTGAGATCGAAAGCCAGGGATTAGCAGCAAAGGTGGACACCAAGGGAACCGGGTGCCCGGGATTTTGTGAGCAGGGGCCGGTTGTGGTCATCTATCCTGAAGAGATTTGTTATCTTGGGGTGACCGCCAAGGATGTTCCCGAGATTGTTTCCGAGACCATCAAGGAGAATAAAATTGTTGAGCGGCTTTTTTTTAAGGATCCTGTGACCGGTGTCCGGGCTGTCCATGAATATGATATCTCCTTTTATAAAGCCCAGGAACGGACCGTTCTTTGCAATAATATCAAGATTGATTCCAAGAGTATTGATGACTACCTGGCCCTTGGCGGATATACTGCCCTGGCCAAAGCACTGTCCCAGATGACAGATGTTGAGGTGCTCGAGGAAGTTAAACGCTCAAATTTAAGGGGCCGCGGCGGGGCCGGTTTTCCTGCAGGTCGGAAATGGGAAGGCTCAAGGAATGCGGATGAACCCATCAAATATGTCATTGTCAATGCCGATGAGGGGGATCCCGGGGCCTTTATGGACAGGGCGCTTCTGGAAGGAAATCCCCATTCAATTTTGGAAGGGCTCATCCTGGGCGGATATGCCATTGCCTCCCATGAAGGGTATTTTTATGTTCGTCAGGAATACCCCCTGGCCGTGGAGAATATTAATCTTGCCATAAAACAGGCCGAAAGCTACGGCCTTCTGGGGGAAAATATTCTGGGGTCCGGGTTTGATTTTAAGGTGATGGTTCACCAGGGGGCAGGGGCCTTTGTTTGCGGTGAATCAACGGCTTTGATGACCTCATTGGAAGGCAGAGCCGGAGAACCCAGACCCAAGTACACAAGATCCAACATCAAGGGCCTTTGGAACAGACCCTCTGTGTTGAACAATGTTGAAACCTGGGCCAATGTTCCCCATATCATTAATCGCGGGGCGGACTGGTTTAATACGGTGGGAACCGATTCCAGCAAGGGAACCAAGATCTTCTCCCTGGTGGGTAAGATCACCAATACCGGTCTTGTGGAAGTGCCCATGGGCATGACCCTCAGAGATATTATCTATAAAATCGGCGGTGGCATCCCGGATGGCAAAAAGTTTAAAGCCGTACAGACAGGGGGACCTTCCGGCGGATGTATTCCCGAAGACCAACTGGATTTACAGGTGGGGTTTGATGAACTGACCCAGGCTGGTTCCATGATGGGCTCCGGCGGGATGATCGTATTGGATGAAGACACCTGTATGGTGGATGTTGCCCGGTATTTTATCCATTTTCTCACGGATGAATCCTGCGGTAAATGTGTGCCCTGCCGCGAAGGGTTGCGGCAGATGGACAGGATTTTGACCAATATTACCCAAGGAAGGGGAAAAGAAGGGGACATAGAACTTTTAGAGGAACTTTCCGAGACAGCGGTTGAAGCATCCCTTTGCGCCCTTGGTAAAAGTGCGCCAAATCCTTTTTTAAGCACCCTGCGCTATTTTCGAGAGGAGTATGAAGCCCATATTCGGGAGAAACGATGTCCTGCCTTGGCCTGTAAAGCGCTGATCTCCTTTTATATTGATCCTGACAAGTGCCTGGCCTGCGGGATATGCCGTAAGAAATGTCCTGCCGGTGCCATTGATGGGGATAAGAAAATTATCCATATCATTGACCAGGAGCTTTGCACCAATTGCGGTACCTGCTTTGAAGTTTGTCCCGCAAAATTTGGTGCAGTGACCAAGATCTCAGGTGTGCCGGTTCCGGCTCCCCTTGCCCAGGAAAAAAGAATGATCATCAAAAAAGCCCCCAAAGAAAGCCCTAAAAAAAATCAGGGGAAAGCAGGTAAAAATGAGTGAAGTCCAATTTGAGATTGATGGGAAACGAGTGAAAGCCGCCAAAGGAAAAACCATCCTTGAGGCAGCCCGGGAAGAGGGAATTTACATCCCATCCCTGTGCTACCACGAGAAACTGGAACCCTTTGGGGGATGCCGGCTGTGCATCGTGGAAGTTGAAGAACGGGGATGGACAAAAATGGTTGTTTCCTGTGTTTATCCGGTGGCAGAAAATATAAAGGTCACAACACGGTCGGAAAAAATCGATAGAATCCGGAAAACCATCATAGAACTTCTCATGGCCCACGCGCCCGAGGCTCCGGAATTGGTTAAACTTGCCGAAGAATATGGTGCCGATCGAGACCGGTATGAACAAGATACCTCCTTTTGTATCCATTGCGGTCTGTGTGTCAGATATTGCAATGAGGTGAAGGGCAAGAACGCCATTGGGTTTGTTGACAGAGGCATCAACAAAGAGATCAGTTTTATTCCTGAGATAGCGGCTGTTGAGTGCAATGACTGTAAGGAATGTTTTCCCCTTTGCCCGACATCCTATCTCCAGGCCGCCTTTGTTTTAGCCCAGGCCCTTTCATTTCCACCATCTAAACCAGGAACAGGAGAATAAAAACAATTGAGCCCGGGAAAACAAACAAGCTTTTATCAATCCTTTTGGTGTAAAGAGGGGAGCTGTACAAAAGATTCCCTTGAACTGATCGGAGAAGAACCCTTTTTGATCCGCATCGAGGACAATCCCTATTCAGTGGTGATGAGAACCCCGGGCGACGAGCTGGTTCACGCAACCGGGTTTTGTCTTGGAGAGGGCATTATCGATAGTCTCGATGATATCAAGACCATTGGATATGACCGGGAAATGGATGCCAATGTGGTGGACGTCTGGCTGACCCCCGAGCGGCGAAAAAAGATTCCCCATCTTCTAAAAAGAAAGAGTTACGTCAGCCAGACCAGTTGCGGTATCTGCGGAAAAAAAATGATCGAAGACTTAAACCAGATATTAACACCGGCCCAGGACGGATTCGAAATTGAGCTGAGTGATGCCTTTGGCTGCATGAACAAGCTTTCCAAAAATCAGAAATATTACCAGCGGACCCGGGGCTCCCATGCAGCCCTTTTATTTGACCACACCCTTAACGCCATTGCCTTTGCTGAGGATGTGGGTCGGCACAATGGTCTGGACAAGGCAATCGGGAAAACCGTTGTGAATAAAACAATCGCAACGGCAAGCCTCCTGGTTCTTTCTTCAAGAATCAGTTATGAACTGGTTCAGAAAGCTGCCAGGGCCCAGATTCCCATCATAATTTCCAATTCAAGACCCACCGCCCTTGCGGTACAAATGGGGCAGTCCCTTAACATGACCCTGGCGTTTCCCGGCAAGGAATCTGAATTGATAATTGCCTGTGGCAGACACCGCATCAAAACAAACGTTGACGATTAATTATCTTGCTAAACCCATATATAATCAACTAGCATAATGAGGAGGACAATTTGAAAATTCTCACAACCGTAAAAAAGGTAGTTGATGTGGAATTGAACATCCACATTGAGAATGGCGCCATTATCGAAGATGGCCTGCAATATGTGATTAATGCCTGGGATGAAAATGCAGTGGAAGCAGCTGTTCAGCTCAAGGAAAATAATGGGGCCGAAACAACCCTGGTGAGCATCGGCGGGGACGACAACATTGATATGATCCGTAAGTGCTATGCCATGGGAATTGAAAACGGGATTCTGATTGATGATCCGTCACTGACGGCGCCTGATTCTGCTGTTTTTGCCAAGGTGTTGCAAAAGGTTTATGAGAAGGGGGATTATGACCTGATTCTCACCGGAAAACAGGCCCAGGATACAGACAGCGGCCAGACCGGTATTATGTTGGCTGAGTACCTTGACGTTCCCTGCGTCTCCAATGTGATTGCCATTGAGGTGATAGATGAGACAAAAATATCCGTATCCCGATTAGGGGACACCGGAACCGAAATTGTAGAACTTACCCTGCCTGCCGTGGTTACGGTGAGTGATAGTATTAATGAACCTCGATTGCCGGCCATGAGGGGTATCATGATGGCAAAGAAAAAGAAAATCCAGACAATGGATCTGGCGGAACTAGGGACAACCCCTGATGAGGTGGGTGCTGCCAAATCGGAAATTGCTGAATTCATGAAATCAGAAACCCGCCAGGCCGGGCAAAAATTTGAAGGCGATGCCGCCGAAATTACCGCCCAGGTCGTTGCGCTTCTGGCCAGTGAAGCCAAGGTTTTCTAGATAATTTTTTTATCATAGTCACCTTGGACATTAATCCTGATCAATACCCGATTAATACCCGATCCAATACCCGATACTATAAGTAAGAGAGGAAAATAATATGGCGAACATACTCGTAATCGCAGACATCAAAGACGGTGTTCTAAAAGGCAGCACAGCCGAACTCTTATCAAAAGCAAAACAGCTGGGAGCTAAAACAGCCGTTGTGGCCATCGGCAGCAATATTGAATCTCTCACCAGCGAGTTGGCAGCTGCAGGGTCTGATACCCAGTACATGGCTGATGACCCAAGTCTTGCCCTATTTTCTGCAGGCCCCTATGCCGCTTGTGTTGTTGAAGCGGCCAAAGCCTTTGACGCCAACATGATCTGGTTTGGCTTTTCCGAAACAGGCAAGACCGTTGCCCCAAGAGTTGCTGCCCAGTTAGATGCGGCCTGTGCAACGGAAATTACCGATGTGACCCTGGACGGAGAGCAGATCCAGGTAGTCAGACCGGCCATTGCAGGCAAGGTGATCCAGCGCATCAAGGTCAATACCCAAATCCTGGTGGCCGTTGTCAGGGCAGGGGCCTTTGAGGCAACTGCCGGCTTGACCGGAACCGAAAATGCAGTAAAACTCGCCATCCCCGCAGCAGATCTGAGAGCGGTTATCAAAGAAATCTTGTCAGATGCCAGCGGCGACATTGACCTTGCCGATGCCGACATTGTTATTTCAGTAGGCCGGGGCGCCAAGGATCAGGCCGGTATCGATCTTGTCAAAGGACTGGCCAACGATCTTGGTGCCGGGTTCGGCTCTTCCCGGGCCATGGTGGACAGCGGGCTCATGGCACACAACAAGCAGGTCGGGCAGACCGGTAAAATTGTCGCCCCTTCCCTCTACATGGCCATGGGTATCTCCGGGGCCATTCAGCACCTTGCAGGGATGACCGGTTCAAAAACAATTCTGGCAGTGAACAAAGACCCGGAAGCGCCCATCTTTAACGTGGCAGACTATGGTATTGTCGGAGATCTTTTTGAGGTGGTGCCGATTCTTCAAGAAGAGATAAAAAAAATTAGAGGGTAACCTAAGGTTTCCAATGGGCAGTTCAGGGTCCTCGTGTCTTTGGACTGCCCATATCCCCTAACCCACCTATTGGTACAATAATTGTTGATGAGGTATTTATGAGTCCCCTTTTGATGTCTGCACTGCTCATTGTCGGGCTGGCCGTTTTCGGCCGAACCATGTATTTCAAAATTCGATTGCTCATGGCACTGGAACCCACAAACCGGGCCGACCATATCACCCAGCGGCTCAAAAATATGGTGGTCATCGCCATTGGCCAGAAACGCCTGGTGGGAAGAAAACGAGAGTGGGCATCCGGTATCATGCATGCCTTTATTTTTTGGGGATTCTGCACTCTGATCATCCGCAGCCTGACCCTTTACGGTGAAGGATTTATACAAGGATTTCAACTGCCGTTCCTGGGAGATGAGTTCCTGATCGGGTATCTGTATGTCTGCTTAAAAGACATCATGGAGGGAATTGTTTTATTGATGGTGATCTATGCCATCTATCGCCGGGCTGTCCTCAAGCCCTCCCGGATGCACAATACCAAGGAAGCCTATCTTGTTCTGGGGCTGATCGGGATCTTGATGATTTCCGACCTCCTGCTGGATGGGGCCCGCTATAATTTGATTGTCCTGCATCATAATCCCGGTGACCTTCATTTCTTTAATAATCCCCGGTTTGGTCACGAGTTTCTCTGGACACCTGTCTCGGTCGGGGCGGCATCCCTCATCTCAGGGTTGGGATCCGCAGCCACCGGGTATCTGTTGGTCGCCATGTTCTGGCTGCATATTACCACCCAATTGATCTTCCTTAATTTACTGCCCACAGGAAAACATTTCCATGTGATCACGGCTTTGCCCAATGTGTTTCTAAAGAGCCTGGGTTATCCCCATGAACGCTCAAAAGTTCTGGATCTGGAAGATGAAGCCGCTTGGGAGGATGAATCCCTAGGGCTCAATCACATCCACCAGCTCAATTGGAAACAGGGATTGGATCTGTATACCTGTACCGAATGCGGCCGGTGTAAGGAGGTTTGCCCCACCTACACCACGGACAAGCCGTTAAATCTGCTTGATTTCAATGACAGCCTGAAATTTGAACTATTGGAAAATGCAGACAACCTTATTAAAAGAGCAGCCCTGGCCGCCACCCTCAAAGACGCCGACGACCCCGAAAAAATCGAAGAAATTAAGGCGGCCATGGCCGAACTGAATAGCAAAAAACCTCTTGTTGGTGAGGTGATATCTGAAGACGCTCTCTGGGCCTGCACCACCTGCCGGGCCTGTGAACAGGTCTGTCCGGTTACCATTGAGCATGTTCCCAGGATCATTGCCATGCGCCAGGGCCAGACATTGATGGCCGAAGCCTATCCCAAGGAGCTGAACGTGGCCTTTAAGGGGCTTGAACGTAATGGAAATCCCTGGGGCATCGGTTATGACAAACGTGCTGATTGGGCTGCGGGACTTGCGGTTAAAACCATGGCCGATGACGCGGATGTCGACTATCTGCTCTGGGTCGGCTGTGCCGGTTCCTTTGATGACCGAAGTAAACGAGTGTCCGTAAGCCTGGTGAAAATTTTACAAAAAGCGGGTATCAGCTTTGCCATTTTAGGGACGGAAGAAAAATGCACCGGTGATTTTGCCCGGCGTGCCGGCAATGAGATGATGTACCAGATGATGGCCCAGGAAAATATCGAAACCCTGAACAATTACAAGGTGAAAAAAATCATCGCCGCCT
>Ga0208900_1001709_pt1 | contig 11155 bp, 10 predicted proteins | sample AntAceMetag02UKK_FD_184763 | JGI IMG/M metagenome (GOLD analysis project Ga0208900, IMG submission 184763) | Saline lake microbial communities from Ace Lake, Antarctica - Antarctic Ace Lake Metagenome 02UKK (SPAdes) (version 2) | ecosystem: Environmental > Aquatic > Non-marine Saline and... | reverse complement strand
GTCATGCCTACACGACCATTGTGGCTGATGTATTGAACCGCTTCCACAAACTCGCCGGACAGGAGACCTTTTTTCTCACGGGGACCGATGAGCACGGAGATAAGATTGTTGCCGCCGCGGAAAACGCCGGTCAGACCCCCAAACAATACGTAGATCGCATTAGCGGCATGTTTCAGGGTCTCTGGCCCGGATTGGATATCTCAAACAGTGCCTTTATTCGAACAACGGATGCGTATCACCAGGAAACGGTACGGAATATTCTGAGCCTGGTCAAGGAAAAAGACGATATTTACTTCAGTGAATATGAGGGCCTTTATTGTTTTGGCTGCGAGCGCTTTTACACGGAAAAAGAGTTGGTGGACGGCAAGTGCCCCGACCATCAGACAGAGCCGGATGTCATCAAAGAGGCCAACTATTTTTTTCGCATGAGCCGATACCAGGAATGGCTGGTTGAGCACATCACGAAGAACCCTGACTTTATCAGGCCCGAAAGATACAAAAACGAGGTGCTTTCTTTTTTATCGGAACCCTTGGAAGATCTGTGCATTTCCCGGCCCAAAACGCGCCTTACATGGGGAATTACCCTTCCTTTTGATGAAGACTTTGTAACGTACGTCTGGTTTGATGCTCTGATCAATTATGTGTCGGCCCTTGGATATCCTGACGGAAAGTTGTTTAACAAATTCTGGCCCGTGGCTCAGCATACCATTGCCAAGGATATTTTAAAACCCCATGGGATTTACTGGCCCTGCATGCTCAAATCCGCCGGCATTGAACCCTACCGGCATCTCAATGTACACGGGTATTGGAATATCGACGCGGGGAAAATGAGCAAAAGTGTGGGGAACGTGGTGGAACCCCTGGCGCTGGTCGATATCTACGGACTGGACCCGTTCCGATATTTTCTCATGCGGGAAATGGCGTTCGGCCTCGATTCGGAATTCAGCGAGAAAGCACTGGTTCAAAGGCTCAATGCGGATCTGGCCAACGATCTGGGTAATCTGGTGAGCCGCAGCCTGACCATGGTGCACAAATATTTTGATGGCCATCTGCCGGATGCCGGTCCTTCAGGGGAAGCAGATGAGGTCCTTAAGAACCGCGCCATTGAATTGATTGAAACTTATCACCGTCATATGGAACAAATGGCTTTCCACAAGGCTCTGATGGCGGTTTGGGGCGTTATCTCAGATGTCAATAAGTACATTGACACAATGGCGCCTTGGGTTCTGGCCAAATCTGATCCGGAACGGCTTAAAACCGTCATTAATCATATTTTTGAAACCCTCAGGATTGTGGCGGGACTGGTGTGGCCCTTTATGCCGGCATCTGCGGAAAAAATCCAGGACCAGCTGGGTCTCTCCATTCAGGGGGAGAAATGTCTTCTGGCGGATCTCAAAATCTGGGGCCGGGAAAAACCGGTTCATCCCATTCGGAAGGCGCCGGGCCTGTTTCCTCGCATCGATGTGAAAAAAAAGGAACAAGTAGTTCCACCGGCGGCCGGGAAAGACAAACCGAAAAAAGCCAAAAACCATAAAGCCGAAAAGCCGGGGGCCATCAGTTTTGAGGATTTTCAAAAGCTGGATCTCCGAATTGGTGTCATTATGGCTGTGGAAGAGATTCCCGGTTCAAAGAAGCTTCTGAAATTGACCGTGGATATGGGTGAAGAAAGGACTGTGGTGGCCGGTATCAAAGAACATTACCCGAAAGAAACCCTTCCCGGCATGCAGGTGCTGCTGGTCGCTAACCTGGAACCGGTGAAATTGATGGGGGTTGAGTCGCAGGGCATGCTGCTTGCCGCGGGAGATAAAGATGGGTTACACCTGATGACGCCTGATTCTGAAACCACGCCCGGCGCCAGGGTGAAATAAAACCTTAAATCTTTTTGACCCGTATGCGAACATCGCCGTTCTCAGACGCTTGAGAGAGTACTTCACCCCCATTGTGTTGGATCACTTTTTGGATTTTTTCGACCTTTTCCTGTTCAAGGATGAATCCAAAGGATTCCCCACGGGGCAATATCCTAAGACATAGACCTACGTCCTGAAAAGCATGTCAACAATCGCCCCTGTAATCAATCCAATCCTTCTTCTTTGCCATATCTTTATTCCTTTGAAGATTTCAGCAGAAAATCGTGCAGGGCGATGCAAAGAGGTGAAGAGCCCCGTCTTTTGTCCCGAATCAAATAGAAACTGCGGCGCATGGGGAGATTTTCAACCTTTAAGGTTTTCATCACGCCCAAGGCCAATTCGGTTTCCAGCGCACGCGAAGAAAGGATAGAAACCCCGAGGCCTGCCTTGATGCCCTCTTTTACCGCCGTGGATGTGCCGAAACGGGCGACTGCTTTAAGGGAGTTTAAACCCCTTGTGCCTTTGGCCCGTAGATATTTGTCGAATATTTTAAAGGTCCCCGACCCCCGTTCCCGAAATATGAAGGGTTCTTCAAACAGCGCCGCCACGGAAACCGTTTCTCTGCCGGCCCATTGATGTTGAGCGGGTATGGCCAATACCAATTCGTCGGCCCATAGTTCCTGACAGATCAGGGATTTTTTCGTTGTTTTAGAGCCAATAACGCCCAGCTCAAGATTGCCGCTTAAGACACGGGTCTCAATGCTCACGGAATCAGCCACAGACAGATTGACTGAAATCATCGGATGTTCCCGGCAGAAAAGCCCCAGGATTTTTGGAAGAATATATTCGCCGGGAATGGTGCTGCCCCCTAAACGGATGTCACCCCGTTTGACACCCATGAACGCCTGCATTTCAAGACAGGCTGTTTTTTTCATATTCAGAAGCAGAACAGCATGTTTGTAGAGCAGTTCGCCGGCTTTGGTGGGGGTAACTTCCCTACCCAGGCGATCCAGGAGTTGCACGCCAACCATTTTCTCAAGGGTTGCAATCCTTTCGCTGACAGATGCCTGTGTCAGAAAAACAACCTTGGCAGCTTTTGAAAAGCTCTTCAGATCGACGATGTTCATGAAGATCTCAAGCTGGCGCAGGTCAAAATCGATAAAAGGCATTGAATTGTCCATTGATTTTACAGGTATGTAAACCAGTAGTCTTCAATGATTCTAAAATTTTCCGCCACGGCATCACGACCCGACACCACATCCCCGTGTCCGGTCAGCAGAAGTGATACGTCAAGACGGGATATTCTTTTAATGCTCTCCTTGAGCTCGTGGCCGTTTCCACCGGGAAGATCTGTTCTGCCGATTCCCTGATTGAAGACCACATCCCCCGTGAAAAGCACCTTTTTGTCCGGCTGGTAAAGACAGATGGAACCGGGTGAGTGGCCTGGGGTGTGGATCACCTGAAACTTTGAATTGCCGATGGTCAGATCCCCTTCTTCAAGCAGGATGTCCGGTTCAAAATCGGAAATGCCCAATGCTTTGCCATAATGTGGGGCAACGGATTTAATGAAGGTCATTTCAGTGCCATGGAGGGAAATGAGGGCTTCGGTATTTTCAAATATTTTGACCCCCTCCATATGGTCCGGGTGCCCGTGGGTGATGATCACCATGTCCAAGTCTTCGGGGGTGAGCGACAGCTGGGAGAGTTGATCCCGAACATGATCGAAAAGATGATAGTGGCCCGGGTCCACCAGAATTTTCTTTTTCCCATCAATGAAATAGGTATTGCAGTTATTCGTCGATGGGTTGTTCCATGGGAAAAAATGGAGATTTTCAGCTATTTTCATAAGAATTCCCTTTATCTAATTTGTTATTGCGGTAAAATAGGCAGGTGAATGGGTAATGTCAAGGGGTTAAGTGTTGGGTGTTGAGGAGGTGTTTAATGGGTGAGGGTGAACAGAACTATCTGCATGTGGAAAGCCGGGATGCGTTGTTGAAGATTGTGGGGATCCTTCAAAAAGAGCCAGTCATCGGTGTGGATCTGGAGGCCGACTCCATGTTTCATTACCAGGAAAAAGTCTGTCTTCTGCAGTTTTCCACCCCGTCGTGCAATATCCTGGTAGACCCTCTGGCCGTAAAAGATCTCTCCCCCCTGGCGCCGATTTTTAAATCCCCTGAAATCCGGAAGATTTTTCATGGGGCTGACTATGATATCCGGTCGTTATACAGAGATTTCAAAATAGAGGTTAATTCTCTGTTTGATACCCAGATTGCGGCCCGTTTCCTGGGGTTGAGGGATATCGGGCTGGCCAGTCTTCTTAACGAAAAAATGAACATTATTTTGAAGAAAAAGTATCAGAAGAAAGACTGGTCCCAACGACCTCTGCCGGCGCCCATGCTGGAGTATGCAGTGCATGATACCTCTCACCTCCTTTCGCTGACGCAAATCCTTAGGGCCGAACTCCGCGAAAAAGGCCGTCTTCCCTTCGTTGAAGAGGAATGTCAACTGCAAACCACCGTTCGCGGTGCAGTGCCGAATGATGAGCCCCTGTCCTTGAAATTTAACGGTGCCGGAAGACTGGATCGCCGAAGCCTGGCTGTCCTGGAGGCACTCCTGCAATTCAGGGACCAGATGGCCCGGCGAAGGGATCTCCCCCTGTTTAAGGTGATGGGTAATGCCCAGGTGATGGCGCTGGCAAATCGGAAACCGGTCAAAATGGCGGACCTTCAGAATATCAGGGGCTTCAGCCCGAAACAGATCAAGCAACTTGGGGGCGCCCTCCTGAAAACAGTACGTCCTGCTCTGGCGTTACCCGAAAATGAACTTCCGGTTTATCCACGAAAAAGATCTGAAAAAATCAGCCCAAAGGTGGGAGAGCGGATGAAGCGGCTTAAGGAGTGGCGGGATCAGCGCGGCAGCGAGATGGGGGTGGATCCCGCCATCATCTGCACCAATGCTCAGGCAAAAACCCTGGCGCTTTCAAACCCCCATGGTCCTGATGACATAAAGGAAATCATGGGCATCAAAAACTGGCAGCGGGAGCAGTTCGGCCATGAAATCTGCAGGGTTTTGAAGGATCTTGGCTGATCCATTTCAGGTGGAAAAGCAGAGGGGCAAATGATCCGCCAGAAGATAACCCCGCCGCGTGGGGACTGCGCTACCATTAATAATTTTGAGAAGACCCTGTTTTTGAAACATTGCAAGAGCCTTTTCTGATGCGGCGTCAAGGGATTCAGGGCCAACGCCTTTCCGGGTTCTGAAGCCCAGGGCCAGAGATTCAAGATGACGCTGTTCTGTTGTAAGCGTTTCCCAGCCTTCAATCGGTGACCGGCCTTTTTCTAATGCGGCACGGTATTTTTTAACCGACCGTACATTCCACCACCTTTTTTTTCCATCGAAGGAATGGGCCGAAGGACCCAGCCCCAGGTATGGGGTATGGTTCCAGTATTTTCGGTTGTGCCGAGACTCAAGGCGTTCATTCCTGGCAAAATTGGATACTTCATAATGAATGTACCCCTTGTTTTCAAGAAAGGAGGATGTGGCCAGAAAATGGGCTGCGGCGGTCTTTTCCGGCAGGGTGATCATATCGTTTTTGTGCGAACGCCGATCAAAAACCGTTCCTTTTTCAAGGGTCAACTGGTAGCAGGAGAGGTGTTCCGGTTGAAATGACAGGGCACTTCTAAGGGTGGCGATCCATTCTTTCATGGACTGCGTCTTCAATCCGTAAATAAGGTCCAGACCGATGTTTTTAAAGCCTGCTGATCGCAGATGTCCAACGGCATTTTCAGCGTCCACGGCCGAATGCCTTCGGCCCAGAACCTTCAATATGTTGTCGTTAAAAGACTGAACCCCCAGGTTGATTCGATTAAACCCCAACGCTTTCAGGGCATCCGCTTTGTGGCGGGTGATGTCGCATGGATTTGCCTCTATGGTGATTTCGGCATCCGGCATCAAATGAAAATGGTCCAAAAGAGATGCCATCACCTTTTCAAGCATTTTTTCACTTAAGAAAGTAGGCGTACCGCCGCCCAGATAAAGGCTGTCAAATCGACCAAAAAGATCTTTGTGGTAAAGGACTTCTCTTTTCAGTCCATCAAACCATCCGTCCATAGGGGTGCTTGAAGGAATTGAATAAAAGCCGCAATAGGGGCATTTGCTTCGGCAAAACGGGATATGGACATATAAACCGGGAAGCATTGGTCACTTATCGTCGGATCTCAAAATCGCAATAAAGGCACTCTGGGGAACAGTCACGGAACCCACCATTTTCATCCGCTTTTTCCCTTTTTTCTGCTTTTCAAGGAGCTTTCTTTTCCGGGTGATGTCCCCCCCGTAACACTTTGCTGTTACATCTTTTCGAAAGGCATTGACCGTTGACCGCGCAATAATCGTCCCACCGATGGCCCCCTGAATGGCAATTTTGAACATATGCCTCGGAATTTCCTCTTTCAGCCGGTTGCAGGCGTTAAGCGCCCGTGCCCGTGCCCCCTCTTTGAAGACAATCTGGCAGAGGGCGTCCACCTTTTCACCGTTTAAGAGAATATCCAGTTTGACCAGGTCGCTTTCCCGATAATCCAGCAGGTCGTAATCAAATGAGCCATACCCCTGGGTGACGGTCTTCAGTTTGTCATAGAAGTCGTAAATGACCTCGGCCAACGGCATGTCGAACTGAATTTCGATCCGTCCCGTGGAAGGGTAGCTGAATTGTGAATGGGTCCCCCGCCGTTCCAGACAAAGTTCCATTACAGCGCCCATGTATCGTTCGGGAATCATGATGCTGGCCCGAATGTAGGGTTCAAAAGCCTTTGAAATGGTGGCCGGATCCGGGTAGTAGACGGGGTTGTCTATGGTGACCTCATCGCCATTGGTGAGTTCAAACCGGTATTGCACCGTCGGGGAGGTCATGATGAGGGACTGGTCAAACTCCCTTTCAAGACGTTCCTGAACAATCTCAAGGTGCAACAGTCCCAGAAAACCGCAACGAAACCCCAGGCCCAGGGCGGCGGAAGAATCCTTTTGAAAGATCAGGGCCGCATCATTCAATTTATATTTTTCAAGTGCCTCTACCAGGGAGCGGTATTCGTCGGATGCAACCGGATATATGGAAGCAAACACCACCGGTTTGACTTCCTTGAATCCCGGAAGGGGCGCGGGGGCCGGGTTCTTTTCCAGTGTGATGGTGTCCCCGATTCGCGTGTCACTGACTGTTTTGATGCCGGATATGATGTAGCCCACCTCGCCGGCTGAAAGGACTTTTCTGGGCTCCCGCTCCAGGCGAAAAACACCCACTTCTTCCACCCGGTACCTGGCATTGTTGTGCATGAGCCGAATGGTGTCCCCCGGATGGACACGCCCCGAAAAGATCCGGCAGCTTACAATGGTGCCGCGAAAGGGGTCATAATGGGCATCAAATATGAGGGCCTTGAGGGGGTCCTCTTCACTGCCGGCGGGGGGCGGAATCAGGTCCACGACGGCCTCCAGTACATGGTCAATCCCCGTACCCTCTTTGGCGGAACAGAGGATGGCCAGATCCGAATCCAGGCCCAGATCCAGTTCAATCTGCTCTTTTGTTCGTTCAATATCGGCTGATATAAGGTCTATTTTGTTGATGACGGGGATGATTTCCAGGTCATGCTCCATGGCGGCGAACAAATTGGCCATGGTCTGGGCTTCAACGCCCTGGGCCGCATCCACCAGCAGAAGGACCCCCTCGCAGGAGGCCAGGGCGCGGGAAACCTCGTAGGAAAAGTCCACATGCCCGGGGGTGTCAATGAGGTTCAGTGCGTATTCCCGGCCCTCACCGTCCACATAGGGAAGCGTGATGGCCTGACTTTTGATGGTGATGCCCCTTTCCCTTTCAATATCCATGGTATCCAGGAGTTGATCCCGAAAATCCCGTGTTTCCACCAGACCCGTGGCTTGAATCATGCGATCAGCCAGGGTCGATTTTCCGTGATCAATATGTGCGATAATGCTGAAGTTGCGAATCTGTTTCATTTTTATTCCTTCAAAACTTGATTCTCTGTCGTAAAATTACGACAGCTTACATATATGAAAACAACACAGGGATGTCAATGATCAGCAGCGTTCCGGTGGCCCAATGGATTCCAAGAATGCTTGACGTGACAATTCAGGCTGGGATAAGATAAACAAAAAAAATGAATGAAAGGGGAGTTCATATGAAAATCAAGAAACTGATGCAGTGTCTGTTGTCGGTGGCGTTTTTGCTGATGGTCTTTTCTCCTGTGGCGTATGGGGATCTTTATTGGGAATCCGTTGTGGTGCGTGGCGGTTCGCTGAAAGGACTGCCGGAGGGTTTGCCAAAAGGTTTTCCAAAGGGGATGCCGGAAGGGCTGCCGAAAGGGTTGTCCAGAGATCTACCGAAACCGCCACCACGACCGGGCATGAGCCATTCCGGGAGCGGCCCGGAAACCATAAAGAATTATCTGACCGCCTATGGCAGCCGCATTGAAACGAAAGAGGATATTACCATTATTTTATTTGATGACATGACCATTTACCAGCTTGATCCTTCCACCGGGACGTACATTAAAATAAAAATGTCGGAAATGGAAAAGTCCATGGGCCCCATGGCAAAAATGAGTGAGGATGCAAAGGTCACGGCAACGGGAGAAATAAAAACCATCAAAGGGTTCAAATGTGAGAAATATATCATGACCTTCATGGGGGTTGAAAATGTGCAGTGGCTGTCCAAAGATGTGACCGGTTATGCTGAGTACGAAAAGATCGGCAAGAAGGTCATGCGGGATTCTCCCCAATTCAGAAAAATGGGGCTTTCCGGTGGTCTTTCAGGGAAAGGATTTCCCGTAAAAATGGAGAGCGGTGTGATGGGGATGACCACGACCACGACCTTACGGAAAATTGAAAAAACCAGCTTGAGTAAAGATCTGTTTAAAGTGCCTGAAGGGTATGTTCAGAAACCTTTGAATATTCCAATTCATAGATAGCCGGACTGGTGGTACGTGGATTTGCACGATTTTCCGTAAAAGGCAAAAGGTTTTTTCAGGAGAAAATTATGAAAAAATGGGTGATATTCAGTTTTTTGATCCTTCTGTCTACAGCATGTGCCGGGACCGGTTCACGCGACTCCCAGGTATCGGAAATCGGCCGGTCGGAGCGGTTTGTCGCTTATGACAACGGAACCGTCAAAGATCTTACCACCGGCCTCATGTGGGCGGCAACGGACAATGGCGGGCCCATCAGCTGGCGTAAAGCCAAGACCTACTGCAAAAATTTTCGAGGGGGCGGCCATGAAGACTGGCGAATGCCCACAGGCGAGGAATTAAAGGCCATCTATAACCCTCGAATCACCAATCCGCACCCTCTTTCAGAGGGCTGCGAAGGGGTTTGTCACATCACCCGATTCATTCATCTGTCCTGCTGTCCCGTATGGTCGTGGGACGGTATTGTCGAAGTGGAAACTTTTTTTCATTTTGGCCGTGGCCCCGGGGATTGGCGGGATCAGTCCCTTTCCACGAATCATCCCCGGGCCCTGCCCGTCCGGGACGACGGATAGACCGCACCCATAAATGGGGACCAGCATGGGACCGAGCCTCTATTCTCCCATCGCCGAAAACAGTATAAACGTCTTTATCCTCCTGGGCCTGGGGAGTTCCGTCGGGTTTTTCTCAGGGCTGTGCGGGGTTGGCGGGGGCTTTCTCATGACCCCCCTGTTGACCATGATCGGTATCCCCCCAACCATTGCCGCCGCTTCCGATTCAAACCAGATTGTGGCTTCCGCCGCATCCGGAACTTATGCCCATTCTCGCTTAGGCGGTGTCGATTTCAAGATGGGACTTTTTCTTTTTGCCGGCGGTATGGTGGGCAGCACCATTGGCGTTAGAATCGTCGAATCGTTGAAGGCCCAGGGTCACATCGATTTCATCATCAGGATTCTCTATGTGGTATTGCTCGGGGGTGTGGGGGCCTACATGATGGCTGAAGGGGTATCGTGTCTCAGAAAAGACGCGGTTCCTGACCCTGCTGATAAGTCCCTGAAGCCATCCCTCTGGGACCGTTCCTGTGGCGTTCTTCCCTGGCCCGTTCGTTTTGGAAAATCCGGCATTACCCTTTCCCCCATCCTTCCTCTGGTCGCCGGATGTCTGGTGGGCATGGTGGCGGCCATCCTCGGGGTGGGCGGTGGGTTCATCATGCTTCCGACCATGTGTTATGTGCTGCGCATGCCCATCCGGGTGGTGGTGGGTACCAATCTTTTCCAGGAACTGCTGGTCTGTACTAATGTGACCATTTTGCAGGCTGCAGAAAACCACACCGTAGACCTGGTTCTCGCCCTGACACTACTGGCGGGATCCACTGTGGGCGCCCAGTTCGGCGCCAGGTTGAGCCACAGGATAAACGCCGATTATCTGAAAATAATTTTCGCATCCGTGGTCCTGATCATCATGGTGAAAATCTTCCTGGAGCTCGTGATTGCGCCTGATCTGATGTTGACGTTGATGGGGGAGCAGTAGGATGATGCGCGTTGGTTCTAATAAGTTTAATGTTTGCTTGTTGTGTGCAGGATTTCTGTTTGTGGCGCTTTGGGGCAAGGTTCTGGCAGCGCCTGCCGAACTTACCGTTAGTCCCAAGGTGGTCCGGATCGGTACCTGGTATGATGGGGTAAAAATCCGTGTGCGAGCGCTTATCCCTCAAGATTGCCAAGCCGTCCTTGAGCTGAGAGGAGAACCTGCCCAAACCAGGCTCATGCGAAAAGAACAGGTTTGGGGTATGTGGAAGAACGGGGAGGAGATTCTTGAACAGGGTGTCCCAGCGCTCTACCTGGCCATGAGCACGGATCCGAAATTGTTGAGCCGTTCGAACAAAAAACCTTCCTGGGGTTATGAAGCTATTTCAAGGAGGATTTCTTTTACGGGTGGCGTGGGAAACATCGCACACCGCCAATTGTTCGACGAGTTCCTGCGGCTCAAAGAGAACAGGGGTCGTTATGGAATTTTCCCGGGAGGTGCCAGCATACAGGTTTTGCCCGAAAGAGGGCAACGGGTGGAAGGGGTTTTCAACCTTCCTTCCCGTTTGCCCCGGGGAAACTACCATGTGACCCTGTCTGTGGTGAAAGATGGGCGGGTGGTATCCAAAGAAATGCGGCCGCTCAAGGTTGCGTTGGTGGGTTTTCCAGCCGCGATTTTCGAGTTGGCCCATAAGCACGCATTAGCCTATGGCATTCTGGCAGCGGGTATTGCCATAATAAGCGGTTTTCTGGTGGGGCTTCTTTTCCAATTCATCGGGAAATCCGACTCCAAAGGTCTCTAACAAGGCATGGCGTACAAATA
>Ga0208900_1001707_pt1 | contig 11179 bp, 10 predicted proteins | sample AntAceMetag02UKK_FD_184763 | JGI IMG/M metagenome (GOLD analysis project Ga0208900, IMG submission 184763) | Saline lake microbial communities from Ace Lake, Antarctica - Antarctic Ace Lake Metagenome 02UKK (SPAdes) (version 2) | ecosystem: Environmental > Aquatic > Non-marine Saline and... | reverse complement strand
TCTTCGTTCTCTAAAGTCGCTTCAATCCCTAAAGTCGCTTCGTTCTCTAAAGTCGCTTCGTTCTCTAAAGTCGCTTCAATCTCTAAAGTCGCTTCGGTCTCTTAAGTCGCTTCGTTCCCTAAAGTATCTTCGTTCTCTAAAGTCGCTTCGTTCTCTAAAGTCGCTTCGTTCCCTAAAGTCTCTTCGGTCTCTTAAGTCTCTTCGGTCTCTTAAGTCTCTTCGGTCTCTTAAGTCGCTTTGTTCTCCCTTCTCATTCCCCCGGTGTATCTGTTAATTGTTCAATTACATAATTGCTTCTTTCTTCATCCGAATCAAAGTTTGTTTTTAAAAAATCCGGAAAAAAGAAAAGTTTCAAAACTGCGAACATGATGAATAGCTTTATCAGGATTATTATCCAAACCTGCCGTCCCCAGGTCATAGTTTTAAATCCCTCGACATAGAAGTTGAAAATTCTCTGAAATATGTTTTTCTTTTTAGCCATTAGGTGTTTTTGCCCAGTTAAATTTTTGCTTTAGTCATTGGTGGTCATCCCGAAAAATAAAAAATCTTTGATTTTTGTAATTTTTCGAGGATGCTCGAAAAAATATGAAATCGTAGATTTCTGTTTTTTCGGCATTGATAGTCATTAGTAGTCATTGATGGTCATTGGTAATCATTATTAGTCATTTGTTGTTATAGACTGCGGACTGTGGATCCCGAAAAATAGAAAATTTATAATTTTCGTAATTTTTCGTGGATGCACGGGCGAAGCCCGGCACTGAAGACTGCCAACTGAAGACTGCGGACTGAAGACTGCGTACTGAAGACTGTCCACTCTCCTAATAATCCAGCGTAATAATTCTACCTTTAGTAAAATTAAAGAAGGTTTCTTTGTTTGCTACCGTGATTCCTTCCATCAAATCCTCGGGTGTATGTCCTGCTGCTTTCAGGCAACCGGGGCAGGCCATGATGGTAATTCCCTTTTCGATTAAATTTTTGATTTGCGAATGTGATGATGGGAATTGTGCATACTCAAGATCTGCGGCATCATCGAGCAATACTTTTACTCCATCAATATCAAAATACATCACTACATCATGATCTTCTGAAATCATTTCTGCCATTTGCATAGCCATGAGCACACGGTGCGGGTCATCGCTGGTAACGTGAATAAACATTCCATCACGTGGATTTTCAATTGCACTGTTTACGTGATGAGTTTCCCCTTCGTGATTTTCCTGGCAAGCCGTAAATGCCAAAACGGCAAATAAAAACATGAATACTTTTTTCATTTTTTCATTTTTTGAATTTGATAAAATTAGTGTTGATTTTTACTGTGGAAACTATTTTTCAATCACTTTGAAATCCAGCGCTTGGTATCCTTTATCTGTAATTGCTACCTTCATTTCTTCAAAGTTGGCTTTGGTTTTATCGAAGGTTACGACGGCAGTAGAGTCTAGATGCGAAGCTTTTACTGATTGAATACCGGGGAGGTTTCCAACTGCAGTTTGTACTGTGCGTTCACATCCGCCACAGGTCATGCCGTTAACTGCAATTTCGATGGTTTCGAGCTTGGCGGGATCGATGCTTTGGATTGTTTCGCTTAGATCTTCTGTTGTTGATTTTTCTTGCTGCGTTCCACAAGAAAAAATAATGAAAGCGATAAAAAGGAGAGATAAAATGTTTTTCATACTTTAAAAATTTAAATTGATTTATTGTTGAAAATGAGCTTGTAAATGTATGTAATAATACTGATTAGTATTCGCTTGAATCTTACTATTTATCAATCATAGAAAATATAGTACGAAATTAGTTTCGTTAAACATGTTTAAATACAGTTTATTAGAACGCTATTTGGATTCTTTTAAAAAATTGACCAAAATTAAAAAAATCGAATTCTTGTTTATTAGGATATATTTTTACTTGATGAAAATCAGTTTTTGGTTTGATAGAAATCAGGTATCACAATGAATGCCTTTTTTTGTTGATTTAGTTTTATGGTTCAGTGTCAGTTTGTAAAAATCCACTACCTACTTCTTTTTCATTTTCTTTGCAAAAAAAAATACAGTATGGAATCGATTAAATGCGTGCATTGTGGCGATGATTGTGGGAAATATCCTGTGGTGTGGGACAACAAAAACTTTTGCTGCCACGGCTGTAAATCGGTTTATCAGATATTAAATCAGAATAAGCTTAATAAATATTACACTATAGTTAATACACCGGGTGTAAGGGTTGAAAAGCAGGAGTTTGGTAACAAATATGCCTACCTCGATAATGAGGAAATCCGCGAAAAGTTGTTGGATTTTTCGGAAGGGAATATCAGCAAAGTTACCCTCTTTATCCCATCCATACATTGCAGTTCGTGCATCTGGCTGCTCGAAAATATGCACCTCATGGACAAGGGTGTAAAAAATTCGCTGGTAAATTTTACGAAAAAGGAAGTTTCGGTAACTTTCAACACCGATGAGGTTTCGCTTCGTCATCTCGTAGAGTTACTCGCCTCCATTCATTACATCCCCCAAATTACTTTAGATAAAACTGAAGGCGGAAAGAAACCCAAAACAAATACTGCCCTCCTGGCAAAGATTGGTGTAGCCGGTTTTGCATTTGGCAATATCATGCTTTTTAGTTTCCCGGAGTATTTAAATATTCGTGAAGAGCTTACAGGCGGATTCAAAGATTTTTTTAGCTGGATTAACGTGGTGCTTTCGCTGCCTGTTTTGTTTTATAGCAGTCGCGATTATTTGTTGTCGGCCTTCAAAAACCTGCGCCATAAAATTGTTAACATCGACCTACCCATCAGCATTGGTATTTTGGCACTTGTACTTCAAAGCTATTTTGAAATATTTACTAAAACCGGTGCGGGCTACCTCGATTCTTTTACCGGATTTATTTTCTTTTTATTAATTGGAAAATGGTACCAGGACAAAACCTACAAAAGTCTTTCGTTCGACCGGGATTATAAATCCTACTTCCCAGTGGCAGTTTCACGAGTTAGCGAAAAAGGGGAGGAGAGTACCCCGCTCAGGGATTTGGTAGCTGGCGACCAAATTTTAATACGAAACCAGGAATTAATACCAACGGATGGAAAAGTAGTGAAAGGGAAGGCTAATATTGATTATTCCTTTGTTACCGGCGAATCGATTCCTGTTCCTAAAAAGGAGGGTGATTATGTTTTTGCGGGCGGGAAGCAAATCGGGCAGGCCATCCAAATTGAAGTAAAAAGGAATGTGGCTCAAAGTCAGCTCACCCAGTTGTGGAATCAAAATACCAATAAGGAAAAATCTGTTTCACACATCACCTCACTCATCGAAAGCCTGAGCAAGAATTTCACTATTGCAGTTTTGGTAATTGCAGCGCTAACTGCCGCTTTCTGGTACACCATCGATGCTTCTACGGCCCTGAAGGCTTTTACTTCGGTGCTCATTGTTGCCTGCCCGTGTGCCATTGCTTTATCCATGCCTTTCTCGTTTGGAACTACAATGCGTGCCTTTGGCCATCATGGGTTTTTTCTTAAAAATACTGATGTTGTGGAGCGATTGACAAAAATTGATACAGTAGTTTTTGACAAAACAGGTACCATAACCTACAATCGCAGCAAGCAGGTAAAACTGGAAATGAGCGAATTGAACGTTGATGAAATAATCGCCGTAAAATCTTTAGCCAGGCAATCGGCTCATCCTTTAAGTGCTGCTGTTTTCGATTTTCTGGAAGTCGATCATATTGATGAGGTGAGCGATTATATGGAAATCCCGTCGGCGGGAATAAAAGGTCTTGTTGATGGATATGCTGTTAAGTTAGGCTCGGCGACATTCGTGATGGGGAAAGACGAGGATCAGGATGCCTTTGCTTCGGAGGTATATGTTTCGATTGATGGAATATTCAAAGCCAAATTTTTGGTTAAAAATAAATACCGCCAGGGGATGGAGGAGGTTTTGGCATATCTTTCAAAAGACAAAGAAATTCACTTGATTTCGGGTGATAATGATGCCGAAAAAGAGCGCTTGATTAAAATTTTTGGGTCTGGCGAAAACCTGCATTTCAACCAGTCGCCCAGCGATAAGCTGGCCTATATCGAAGCTCTTAAAGCCCGAAAGCGCAAGGTGCTGATGATTGGCGATGGCCTGAATGATGCCGGGGCGCTAAATGCCAGTGATGTGGGCATTTCGATTGCCGATGATATTTACCAGTTTTCGCCTGCCTGCGATGCCATACTCGAAGCGGGTAAATTTGCCTGGCTCGAACGCTTTATCCGTTTTTCAAAATCTTCTCTCAACATAGTAAAAATTAGCTATCTCATCTCAATACTATACAATATTATAGGTCTCACTTTCGCGGTGCAAGGTTTACTCGAACCAGTAATTGCTGCTATCCTCATGCCTTTAAGCTCAATTACTGTGGTTGGATTTGTAACCTTTAGTACACGATTAGCAGCTTCATCAAAACTGTCGAAACCTTAGTATCCCTTGCTGAATTTAGTTTCATAAGTTCCAGTGGGAAGCGACATATTACAATTACTTTTCAAAAGGGTTTGAATAGGCTGAATTGTTTAAAAAGGTTTCATCGGTGAGGGTATTCATAAAAGCAATCAAATCTATTTTATCCTGTTCGCTTAGCGATAATCCCGGGTTGATATTATATTGCATCAAAGGGTCGATGGTTGAAGATTCTTTAACATCGGTGTTATAATGGTCAATTACCTCTTCTAAAGTTGCAAAACGGCCATCGTGCATGTAGGGTGCGGTAACTGCAATATTGCGCAACGAAGGAACTTTAAATTTTGCCATGTCTCCACTGTTGCCACTTACTGTAAACAAGCCTTCATCTGCAAAAGTGGCATCAGTGTCGAGTCCATTATTCATATATTTATTGTTAGCGAAAATGATGCCCGCGTGGCAGTGGAAACATTCACCGCCTTTTTCGGTGCCATTGGGGTCGAATTCTGTAAAAAACAGGTCGGAGCCCCGTTGTTCACTTTCAGTGTAGGTATCTTCGCCCAAAAGTACCCTGTCGAATTTTGAATTATGCGATACAATACTCAACATAAATTGCTCCATCGAAAGCCCCATTTTTTCGGCTGTAATGCTGCTGTCTTCAAAAGCCCGTGCAAACTGGAAACGGTATTCCTTGGTGTCTTTCAGTTTTTCAACAACATTGTCAAGTGTTTCATTCATTTCAAGAGGATCTTGAATTGGCATTAAAGCCTGATCGCGAAGTTTTGGAGCCCTCCCATCCCAAAAAAATCCATTCGTGTGCCAGGCCATATTGAAAATGGGCATGGCCTGCCGTTTACCGGGAAGGTTTTCAACTCCAATGCTAAACTTGCGTTTATCACTAAATCCATCCAGTTGAAGGTGACAATCGGCGCAGCTTTGTGTACCGTCTTTCGATAGCATTTTTTCATAAAACAACATGCGGCCAAGTTCAACAGCCTGTACCCTGAGGGGGTTATCCTCGGGTAGGCCGGGGTTGGGGAAATAACCATAATCCAGGAAAAATGTCGTTGAATCGTAATCGGGCAGAATTTCGGGTTCTTCTATTTCAACTCCGGGTTCGTCCTTTTTATCCTTTTCGCACGAAACAAAAAGCAATATAAAAAATAGGGCAATCAGTCCCCCGGTTATAACATGTTTAATTATTTCTGAATTTTTCATTATTAATAAATTTTTCATCGGTTAATGTTTTAATAAATGCCACCAGGGCATCTTTCTCCTGCGTTGTTAACTGCAACGGACGGATTAAATTATTTTTGTTCGGGTGGGGTTTTCCCCCATCATTGTAGTGCTCAACAACCTCGCTAAGGGTTTTAATCGAGCCATCGTGCATGTAGGGGGCTGTAACTTCTGTATTGCGCAAAGAGGGTACTTTAAAAAGTGCGCGATCACCGGGTTCATTGGTAAGTCTAAAGCGTCCCGGATCATCATATTCCAGGTACAGACCGTTGTTTTCGAATTCATAGTTTGTAAAGTTAAAACCGCTATGACACGAAAAGCAATGTGTTTTTTCGCTAAAAAAAAGTTCCATACCAAGTTTTTCCTGTTCAGAAAATAAATCTTTACTATTATCGGAAAGCTGCAAATCGTATTTGCTTTCTCCACTAATTAATGTGCGCTCGAAGGTTGCCAATGCCCGGGGTATGACGTAATAATCAATTTCGCGATCATAAGCAGCCACCGAAAGCATTTGCAATTCTTCATCTTCCCTAAGGATTTCTGCAATTTCAAGAATGTTCGAATTAAACTCGTTATGCTCCTGGATGGGAACGAGCACTTGCATCTCAAGGCTTGGCACCCCGCCTTCGCGGGTAAAATAGGGGTGGTAGGCTACATTAGCCAACGATGGCGAATTGCGGACTCCCGGCGCATGGCCGGCTCCCGGACTGAACTTGCTGGTATCGCTAAAAGCAAAAGCCGGCAAATGACATGATGCACAGCTTACGGATTTGTCCTGAGAAAACCGTTGATCAAAAAACAGCGATTTTCCTAATTTCCACCGGGCTTCTGTAAAGGTATTGTCTTCGGGGAAATCAGGTGTGGGAAACCCTTCGGGTATATACAGTAAAGGTTGTTGTGGTGAAATGTCATCTTTAGTTGAGTTGCATGAACTTAGCACCACAATAACAATAAGAAAAAATAAAAGACTATTCCTCAACAAGGCTTAATTTTACCGGTTTACAATAACTTTTTTGGTAGCCACAGGCAGCTCTCCATCCAAAATATGAACGAAGTAAATGCCTTGTCCCGGAAATTGGTACTGGAAGGCGGCTGAACCATTATTTAACGCATTTGAAAAAAGCACCCTGCCCACAATATCAGTAACTTTTAGCCCGTAGTTTTTATCTGGGCTTCCATTAAAACTGATGTTACTGTTTCCATTGGTTGAAGGATTCGGGTAAATATTAAGTAAATCCTGTGGGTTTTTATTTTGGTTAATACCAGTAAAAGCTACTTGCGAAAACACTTGTTCAGCAAAGTTTTGGAGTAGTGTTTCTGCTGCACCGCCTTCGCCATGCTCTATCATTCCAGATGATACATTAACATTTTTGTACAAACCGAGGTAATCGGCTTCGAGTGGGATAATAATTTTTCCATTTTCATGCAAGGCTGCTGTGTGAGTGGATTGAGAAAAGTAATTTCCATCACCCAGGGCATGAATTTCATAAGTAAAAATCAGGTTGAAACCAGTTTTTCCTTCAAGCGCCACAAATCTGTAACCGGAAGCCCAACCCCAGTGCATCGAAGGGTTTTGGGGTGCCAATGGATGGCCGCCAGGGTAAATAGTTGGATCCAAATGGTTGTGATCAGGATCAACGCCAATTGAAAAAGAGATTTCTTCCACATCCTGAATGTCATAAGAGCCTAAGTTTAGATCTTCATTTTTTGAAGCATCAACAAGTAACCAAACGTTATCCAATGCTGTGGTCAGGCCACCATCATGGGTTATGGTAATATCGGAGATATAATACTGTAGCCTGTAAATGCTGAAATTATAGTTTTGGTCGGGTTCGGTGTATTCATGGTCAAAAACCAATTGTTGCGAACCTATAGAATGTCCAATGCGTAATGTTAAATCAGTTTGAGCAAATAAGTGTCCAACTGAAAAAAATAAAAATGCAATAAAAAGTATTTTTCTAATCATAATTTGAAGTGTTTATTGTTTCTAATTTAAATTCTAATCATTAATTATTGTGTGGCTATACCAAGTATTTCACAAAAAAAAGCATAACAGTATCACCTGTTTTGTAATGAAAAGTTAATTCTGTTAAGAAAATGTTATTTAATAGGTTTGTTTTTAAATTTGGATGGCAAGATGAGTGTAATTTAGAAATAATAAAAATTGAGGCCATTGTAAAAGAACACAAGCAAAGTTTTGCAATTTCAATTATTTTTGCCAATAAGGTAATCAGATACTCAAATGTCAATTCTTTTTATACTAATCATCATCAGTTTGTTTTTGGCCTCCGGGTTTTTACTTGCTTTTTTTTGGGCAAGCAAAAGTGGGCAATTTGATGATGATTACACACCTTCGGTAAGGATGCTGTTTGATGATGAGCCGGCAGAAGACGATGAATTGACAGAAGAAGATGATGGTTCAAATGCCGGAAAGAAAACTGATCAAATTGAAATAAAAACATAAATCTATCGAAAACATTTTTTACACAAAAACGCACTTCAAATGGAGCATGAAAAGTTTTTTTACGACAACAAGATTGTAAAATATTTTGCCTACGCCACCCTTCTTTGGGGTATTGTGGGCTTTTTGGTGGGGCTTTTGGCCGCGTTGCAACTGGCCTTCCCCGTATTTAATTTCAACCTTGAATTTCTAACTTTCGGGAGGCTTCGTCCCTTGCACACCAACGCAACGATTTTTGCCTTCGTGGGTAATGCAATTTTTACGGGAGTATATTATTCAATGCAGCGCCTTCTCAAAACAAGGATGTTCAACGATAAGCTGAGTTGGATACACTTCTGGGGCTGGCAGTTAATAATTGTTGCTGCAGCAATTACCCTCCTTTTGGGTTATACTTCATCAAAAGAATATGCCGAGCTGGAATGGCCCATCGATATCGCCATCACCGTTATTTGGGTTGTTTTTGGATGGAACATGATTGGAACTATCCTGAAAAGACGGGTAAAACACATGTATGTTTCAATTTGGTTTTACATTGCAACCTTTGTAACTGTTGCCGTATTGCATGTTGTTAATTCCTTTGAAATTCCGGTTTCGTTGTGGAAAAGTTACCCATTGTATGCAGGTGTTCAGGATGCCTTGGTGCAATGGTGGTACGGGCACAATGCCGTAGCTTTTTTCCTTACCACGCCCTTTCTTGGATTAATGTATTATTTCCTTCCCAAAGCTGCCAACCGGCCTGTTTATTCGTACAGGTTGTCTATTCTTCATTTTTGGTCCTTGATTTTCCTTTATATCTGGGCGGGACCACACCATTTATTGTATCAATCATTACCCGATTGGGTACAAACAATGGGCGTTGTATTTTCGATTATGCTGATTGCCCCGTCATGGGGAGGCATGGTTAACGGCTTGCTAACACTGCGTGGTGTTTGGGATAAAGTTCGCGATACTGCATTGTTAAAATTTATGGTTGTCGCAGTAACCGGTTACGGAATGTCAACTTTTGAAGGGCCGCTACTTTCGCTGAAAAACGTAAATGCGTTCAGCCATTTTACCGACTGGACCATTGCCCACGTACACATTGGGGTTTTGGCCTGGAACGGATTCCTAACTTTTGCCTTGTTCTACTGGTTGTTCCCACGCATATTCAAAACCAAGCTCTTCTCCGAAAAACTTGCCAACATACATTTTTGGCTGGGCACACTCGGCATTATCTTTATTGCCGTCCCATTGTACTGGGCTGCCGTTACCCAAAGTTTAATGTGGAAAGAATTTACGGCAGATGGATTTTTGGCCTACCCCAATTTCCTCGAAACAGTTACCCAGATATTGCCCATGTACCACACCCGGGTACTCGGTGGTTTACTCTATCTCACAGGAGCTATTATCATGGTGTATAATTTGGTAAAAACCGCTAAATCGGGAAGCTTTGTTGCAGACGAAGTTGCATCGGCACCGCCTTTGGAAAAAGCACCTTCAAAAAGAATATTCGGCGAAGCTGTTCACTCGTGGTTGGAGAGGAAGCCGGTTTTATTCACTGTCTGGGCACTGATCGCAATTTTAATTGGAGGAGCTGTAGAAATTATTCCGATGTACCTCATCAAATCAAATATTCCTACCATCGAAAGTGTAAAACCTTACACACCGCTCGAATTGCAGGGGCGCGATGTATATATTGCCGAAGGATGCGTGAGCTGCCATTCGCAGATGGTGAGGCCTTTCAGGTCAGAAACCGAGCGCTATGGTGAGTATTCTAAGGCCGGTGAGTTTGTTTACGATCACCCCTTCCTTTGGGGTTCAAAAAGAACAGGGCCGGATTTGGCCAGGGCAGGTGTAATTTCAGGTAAAATGTACAAGCCCGACTCATGGCATTACAACCACATGCTTAATCCACAGGGGATGAATGCGCAGTCTATCATGCCACCCTATCCCTGGTTATTTACGAAAGATATTGATGTAGCTTCCACACCTGTTAAAATCAGGGCTATGCAAACATTGGGTGTGCCTTATGAAGAAGGTTTCGACCTTAAGGCAAAGGCTGACCTCATGGAACAAGCCCAAAAGATTGTTGATGGTCTGGCGGAATCAGGCATCAAAATTGAACCTCAAAAGCAAATTATAGCATTGATAGCCTATATGCAGCGATTGGGTACTGATATTTCCAATACTCCAAAATCAGAAACTCCAAAAACCAACCATTCAGGCCACGTGGGGCTTCCAATGCCACTTCCTGTGGATGGTGAAGCACTTGTTGAAGCCAAGCAGATTTATGATAAAAGCTGTTTGATTTGCCACGGGGCCAATGGCGAAGGAAATCTCATTGGACCAAACCTTACTGATAACTATTGGATACATGGTGGAAGCCCGGAAGATATTTACCGGCTTATCGCAGTTGGTTTCCCCACCAAAGGGATGCAGGCATGGAACACCCAGTTAAGCGAAAAACAAATGGTGGTATTAACCAGCTACATCATTAATATGAAAGGTACCAATCCGGCAAATGCCAGGGAACCACAAGGCGAATTGTACGAAAATTAAACCAGCGTGAAATGAGAATCGTCATTCATTATTTGGAAAGCATTGAAGGGGTAGCCATTTTCCCGATTATTGGAATATTCATATTCTTTACTTTTTTTCTCGGGCTTCTGTATTACATTTTTCGAATGGATAAAGATTTTGTTGCAGATATGGAAAATCAACCTTTTAATAATGATTCGGATCAAAATGAAGTGTTAAATAATAATATAGATATAGATCATGGAAAAGAACGTTTATAAGCCCAAATACGATGGCAAACCTTTAGAACATGAATTTGATGGCATCAAGGAATTAAATAACCCAATTCCACCCTGGTTGGTTTGGATATGGTATGCCAGTGTAATTTTTTCGGTAGTTTATTTCACTTACTACCATGTTTACAAATTGGGCGATTTGCAGGATGCCGAGTACCAAAAACAAATGGTTCAGGCAGGTGAAGGGATTGAAGAACATAAAGTAGAAACAGGTCAGGCTTCTTTGGTGTTGCTTACCAGCGAAAGCGATTTAGCTGCCGGCGAAACCATTT
>Ga0208900_1001702_pt1 | contig 11189 bp, 5 predicted proteins | sample AntAceMetag02UKK_FD_184763 | JGI IMG/M metagenome (GOLD analysis project Ga0208900, IMG submission 184763) | Saline lake microbial communities from Ace Lake, Antarctica - Antarctic Ace Lake Metagenome 02UKK (SPAdes) (version 2) | ecosystem: Environmental > Aquatic > Non-marine Saline and Alkaline... | reverse complement strand
ACACCAAATTCGATAGTGCCTTTTTCGCTGTATTTAACCGCGTTTTTAATAAGGTTTATTAAAACAGCATATACTTTTTCGCGGTCGGTTTTAAGCATGGTTTTGCTTGCAGGCAGGGAATTTTTGAATGAAAGTTGCATTCCTTTTCCTTCAACCTCAGGTTTAAAAAAGGTAAACAAATATTCGCATTGCTCACGGATGTTTGTTTCGGAGAACACTACTTCCATCTGCCCGGCTTCAATTTTTGAAATGTCGATGAGATCGTTGATGATGTTGAGCATGCGCTCGCCACTTTTCTCAATTATCCCGACATACTTTAGTTGCTGTTCGCCAGTCAGGCCTGGTTCTTTCAATAAGTCGGCAAAACCAAGGATTCCATTCATGGGAGTGCGTATCTCGTGGCTCATATTGGCAAGGAAAGCTGATTTGAGGCGGTCGGATTCTTCCGCTTGTTCTTTGGCTTTTATCAGGGCTCTTTTTGCTTCAACTTCATCAGATATATCCTTGAAGGTGCAAAAACTTTTTATAAATTCCCCCTCGGAGGTATAGGTGCTATTTCCATTGTACGAAACGTTGATGATAGTTCCATCCTTTTTGAGCATACCAAGCTGTACCTCTTCAATATGTTTTTCTTTTTTAAAAACTTTGAATTTCTCTAAAAACAATTCCTGTTGCCCTGGCAACAAAAAGTCGCCAAACCATTTTCCAATTACTTCCTCTTTTTGGTATCCTAAAATATTAAACCAAGCAGGGTTGCAATCAATTATTAATCCTTCAGCGTTGAGTGATTGAAAGCCAACCGGAACATTTTGATATACTGCCCTGTATTGTTGTTCGCTAAGTTTCAGGGCTTCTTCTGCCTGTTTTCTGCTAACAATTTCTGCTTGTAAATCCTTATTTGATTCGGATAATTTTAAGGTGCGTTCTTGCACTCTATTTTCTAATTGCAGGTGCGATTCCTCTAATCTTAATTTTGCTAAATCGCTTTTGTAAATACTCTTTTTTATGATATTTGAGCCTGTAACAATGCCGCCAAATCCGATAATCCATAAAAATAAGAAAGAAAAAATATGTGTTAAGGAGGCTTTGTTTTGTTCTGCTAAATAGGGTTGCATTGGTACTGATACACTCACCCCCCCACGAATATCACCTACGGAATAGCCCTGATGTTCATGACATTTCAGGCAACCTTTCTGGGTAACCAAAGGCTGCATCAGGCGAAGGGCGGACTCATTGTTCCATTCAGCAAATTCGAGCATTTGCTGGTTTCCGGCTTCAAAGGATTTGAGGGCCTTTGTTTCCCATTCGTCGGCTGTGTTTTCGGGGCGAAGCGGCTTTGTACTAGTTATATGCCCGGCTATTCCGTATGTCTCCGAAAATTCTTCCAATATCTGCCGAAGCGCGTAGGCAGGGTTCATAAGTGTTAGTTTTACTCCTGATGGGGTTTCTATATCTCTTTCAAAAACATGCGACAAATATGGGTTAGGAGGAGTTCGCTCGTTGATGGGGACGTAAAACCCACCGTGCGTGGCAGCCCAAAAACGGAATGCTTTATCCTTTTGAAAGTGGGCTTGGGCTTCGCGAAGGACTAAATTTTTTGTCGAGTTATCCAGGATAATCAAGTCGCGGAAGAGCAAACCACCAATAATTACCATCCATCCAACAAGAAGCCACCAGGTGTATTTAACAACTGAGGATCTCTTAGTTTTACTTCGGTTTAATTTTGTATTCTCCATTTAGAAAATATTTTGAGTTGTTAATTATCTTACAATAAAATTCTTTAGATATGTTTTCTTATTAAAGCATGAAGCTTTAATTTGTCAATTGGTTTGCTAATATAATCATTACATCCCGCCTTCAGCGCTTTTTCTTTGTCACCTTGCAAAGCATAAGCCGTTTGTGCAATTATTATCACGTCTTTGTTAAACTCTCGTATTTCCCTGGTGGCCTCATAGCCATTCATTCCGGGCATCGCGATATCCATCAATACCAAATCAATATCAGGATTATCGCGGCAAGCTGTCACCGCTTCAATCCCGGTCCTTGCATGTAAAATTTCGCTTCCGATTTTTTCGACAGCAATCGAAAGGAGGTCCTCTGATGTTTCATCGTCATCCACGATTAATATTTTCAACTTATTCACCGAACCCACTTCAGCCGGGGGCAAAATTTCCTTTTTTACGCTGTTTTCTTTTGGAATTTCTGTCTGCAGCGGAAGGGTAAAATAAAAGGTGCTTCCAATCCCAAGCTCTGATTCAACCCAGATTTTTCCACCAAGCATTTCAACATAAGCTTTGGAGATTGATAAGCCTAAGCCGGCACCCTGATAAGCATTTTTGTTGGCAATATCAGCCTGGATAAAACGTTCAAATATGGCTTCCTGCCTGTCTTTTGCAATACCAATTCCTGTATCCTTCACATAAAATTCCACTTCCACTTCGGCAGGCTCAGTGTCGGCAGGCTCAGTGGCCGCAGGCCCAGTGTCCTTTTTTAATTTGGTTGTTGATTCGATTAGTGAGCTTGTCGAACTAGTCGAAACACCAAATTCGATAGTGCCTTTTTCGCTGTATTTAACCGCGTTTTTAATAAGGTTTATTAAAACAGCATATACTTTCTCGCGGTCGGTATTGAGGATGATTTCGCTTGCAGGCAAGGATTTATTGAACGAAAGTTGCATTCCTTTTCCTTCAACCTCGGGTTTAAAAAAGGTAAACAAATATTCGCATTGCTCACGGATGTTGGTTTCGGTGAGCACTACTTCCATTTGCCCGGCTTCAATTTTTGAAATGTCGATGAGGTCGTTGATGATGTTGAGCATGCGCTCGCCACTTTTTTCAATTATCCCGACATACTTTAGTTGCTGTTCGCCGGTCAGGTTTGGTTCCTTCAATAAGTTGGCAAAACCAAGGATGCCATTCATAGGGGTGCGTATCTCGTGGCTCATATTGGCAAGGAAAGCTGACTTGAGGCGGTCGGATTCTTCGGCGCGCTCTTTGGCAATAAGGAGTTCATTTTCTGCTTTTTTACTTTCGCTAATATCCCTGAACTCAACCGTGCGGGCCACTTTCCCTTTGTAGGGTATCATCCGGGCCTCGAGCCTTAGCGGATATCTTTCTCCATTTTTCCTGATCCCTTCAGCTTCGTAGGGTTTTTCGTATTCCGAAAGTATATTCGCCATTACTTTTTCCCTGTCTTCAGGGCTAAGCAAAGTTAATCCATCCATTCCGATGAGTTCGGCATGGCTGTAACCTGATATTGTGCTTAGCCCCAAATTGCAATCCAAAATAATCCCTTTGTCATGTATGGCAATTCCCCCGAAAGAGGCATTGTGCAAAGCCTTAAAACGTGCCTCGCTTTCCTGGGCTATATTTTTGGCTTTTATTAATTCAAGGTTTTGATTTTTTAGTTTTTCTGTGGCTTGAAGGATTTGTTGTTCACTTTTTTTACGTGCACTGATGTCGATAGTTGAACCATAAATTGTAAGTTTATTGTTTTCGAATAAAGCTTGGCCTTTTGACGAGAACCATGCTGTTTCGCCATTGCCTTTTTTTACCTGGTACTCGAGTGAAACAAAAGTGCCCGGGGCTGAGCTACCTTTTTTGATTTGTTCCATTGCATATGGGATGAACTCAGGCTCGATATATTCGACATATTTATGCCAACTATTGTTAATGGTACCTTTTTCAAGCTTTAGAAATTCATCTACAATTTCCGATATATAGCCGTTAATAAAATTCCCTTTCTCATCGATATCAGTTTTCCAAATAACATTAGGAATGTTTGCATTTATTAAGTTAATCTGTTTCAATTTTTCATTAAGTGCACCCTGGGCAGCTTTCCGCTCACTAATATCCCGGAAAACGCAATGTGTCCTCAGGAAATCCCCCAATGCATCAAATTCAAAATTAACAGTAAATTCCGTGGTGATGTATTTGCCCTGTTTACCCCTCAGCAGAATTTCAAGGTCCTGAATAATGCCCGGCTTTTGTATGTTTTCTGGTAGCAAACGCTGAAAAGCCTCTTTTTGATGGAGGTGTAAAAAGTCGCCAAAGCCCTGCCCAACTACTTCATTTTGTTTGTAGCCCAATAATTCGAGCCAGGCATTGTTAACCTCAAGAATGTTTCCCTTGCTATCGAGGGATTGGTAGCCAATGGGTGCATGTTCAAAATAAAGCCTGTATTTTTTTTCGCTGGCCCTTAAATCCTGTTCTGCTTTTTTCTGCTCCGAAATGTCCTGCGAAATAATTTGAACCCCAATAACTTCTCCATGGGGTCGTACAACCCGGGTGTAGGTACTCAGGAACCAGAAGGTCCTGCTTGGAAGCACTACCTCATCCTGGTAGCTTATAGGCTCTTTCGAAACAATTGCTGCGTTTATCCTTCTAAAATACTCTTCTGCTTGCTTTTTGGGAAACAACTCATAAAGGTGTTTCCCGCAAAAATCCTCTGGCTTGCCACCCATGTTACATGCTGCAGTTTCATTGAAGCCTATCACCTGCCCATTGGTTGAGTAGTACCCAATTCCCAGGCCAGCAGATTCGTACAGCAAACGATATTTTTCTTCGCTTTCTGCCAACTTGTAATCAATGTTAGGATTAAGCATTCCTTCAAGGGTAGCAACTTGTTGTTCGAGTTGTTCAACTTTCTGAGCTAATTTTCCGTAGCTTGGTTTTGATTTACTTATCATTAATCTGCTTTGTTATTTCGTTAAAGTTTTTGTCGATGGTGGAGAGCAGTGTATCCCGGTTTACTGGTTTGCTAATATAATCGTTACATCCCGCATTCAGCGCTTTTTCTTTGTCGCCTTGTAATGCAAAAGCCGTTTGTGCAATTATTATCACGTTCTTGTTAAACTTTCGTATTTGCCTGGTGGCTTCATAGCCGTTTATTCCGGGCATCGCAATATCCATCAAAACCAAATCAATATCAGGATTATCGCGACAAGCTGTCGCCGCTTCTGTTCCGGTTCTTACACTGGTAATTTCGCTTGCGATTTCTTGCACAGCAATCATAAGGAGCTCTTCTGATGTTTCATCGTCATCGACAATTAATATGTTCAACTTTTTCATCGGCTTCACTTCGGCAGAAGTCAAATCTTCATTTTTTGCATTTTTATCTTTTATCTTTTCGCTCGTGTACGGAAGGGTAAAATAAAAGGTGCTTCCATTTCCTTCTTCGCTTTCAACCCAAATATTTCCGCCGAGTTTTTCCACAAATTCTTTGCAAAGGATCAAACCCAAACCTGTTCCTTTTTCCTCTTGTGTGCCTATGGTTGATATGCTTTCTTCTATACAAAACAACTTGCTGATGTTCTCTTTTTTAATTCCAACCCCACTGTCGCTCACACAAATCATTAATTCGTTTTGTTTTTGTTCGGATGAAATAACAATCGTACCATCGGGATGCGTGAATTTGATGGAATTCGATATCAGGTTTCGCAATATGGTGCTGATCATGTCTTTATCGCCTGAAACTTGAATATTGTCCGGCAATTTTTTAGAAATGGTGATTGCTTTTTGTAAAGCAGAAAAGCTTAATAATTCGGTGATTTTGTTAATCAGTTCAACGACATCAACATTAACTGGGTTGAACTCCATTTTGCCGGTTTGTGACTGCGACCATTCCATCAGGTTCAACAGCAAATCCATTGCTTGTTGAGAGGATTTCTGTATAATACCGACATACTTTTCAATATCTCCATAATCCCTTTCCTGAATTTGTTCAACCAAAAGATCGCTAAAACCCAAAATGGCGTTGAAAGGACTTTTCAGGTCGTGTGCTATTATTGAAAAGAATTTGTCTTTTGTGGCATTAAGTTCACGCAATTGGGCTTCACTTTCTTTTAGTGCTTGTTCTGCTTTTTTTCTATCTGTTATATTTCTGACTAATAAAATATATCGATAATAATTTAAGTGCTTTTTTTCTGCAATTGATATATCAAACCAATGTATTCCATTTTGTAATTGCAACGAATATTCTATTCCTGAATATTTTCCATATTCTGTTGCTTTTTCTATGGCAAATAATATTTTTTCTGATGTTTCTTTTGGAAGTATATCTTTCATTGCTTTTCCTAAGAATTCTGATGGAGGAAGATATAACAAATCTGAATTGGAGGCTCTGTAATCATAAATTATGGTTTCTTTATCAATTTCGAATAGCAAATCTGGTAATGCATTTAATGTTGTATTTAGTTGTTCATACGAAATTTTTAATTTTTCTTCGCTTTCTTTTAATGCTTCCTCCGCCTGCTTTCGCTCAATACAAATACTCATTTCTTTGGAAACCATTTCCAGTAGTTCAAGATGAGCCTGATTATAAGCTTGGGGATTATCATAATCCTGCACTACCAGCACGCCAGAAACCCCCCCCCCAATTAATAAGGGCACCCCAAGCCAAACTTCTGCCCTGGTACCTATTAATTCTATTTCACCAGTATTGGCCAGATTTAGTATTTCTGCCTTTTTCAGAATTAAGGGTTTTTGTTCTTTAATCACCTTCCCTGTCAATGATTTACCAGATGGCCAACTAGGGATTTGATCCTTGCTATCTTTTTCAAAAACTGCTGATAATTGGTCTGTTTTTTCATCGTAATATGCCACATAGAAATTTTCAACCTTAATTATACGACCCAGCTCCCCTCTGACCGCCTCATAAAATTCTGAAAGGTTTTTGGTGTTAAGTACGAATCTAGTTATTTCAAACTGGATGCTTTTTATTGCCTCTGCCTGTTTGCGCTCAGTGATGTCACGCACAATTGCCTGAAGATATGTGATGTCTTTCAGTATCAGATTACTCAATGAAACTTCTGTGTCAAAGGGTGTTCCGTCTTTTTTTATATGCTTCCAATAGAAATTTTGTGGTTTACCTTTGAGTGCAGCATTTATATAGATCATCGCTTTTTTCTTTGAATCCTGACCATCCGGCTGATTAGGTGGTGAAAATTCCCAAGGTGAGTGTTCGATGATATCCTTTTTATCATCACATCCGAAAATGTTTATTGTCGCTTCATTACACGTATTGAATGTATTTCCCTTCATCATAAAGATAGCATCACTAGCCTTTTCAAACAGGTTACGATACAAGGTTTCACTCATATAAAGTTCTTTCTCAACTCGTATGCGCTCCGAAATATCTCTTATAACACCTTCAATGCCATTTATTTCACCATTCTGCCCAATAGTTACATGAGGACATAGTGAAGCGAATTTAGCTCCTTTATCCTTTGTTTGTAGTTTTAATTCATAATCAGTTACTCTACCCGATTCTTTTAATTCTTTTAATAAATTAATCCGATCAACAGGATCTTGATAAACAGTAGTAACCGATTTTCCAATTAATTCATCAGGTCTAAAACCACTGATTTGAAGAACAGATGGAGAAAGTTCTGTTATAATTCCCTTATTATTGGCCCGGAAATAAATATCCGGGAATGATTCGAAGATTGAACGATATTTTTCTTCGCTTTCTTTTAGAGCTTTCTCAGCCTGCTTACGCTCGGTGATGTCACGAATTGCTATTACTCTTCCCGGACTCCCTTTGAATTCTATTGTTTTTCCACATACTTCAGCCAGAAACTTTGAACCATTTTTTCTTATTGCTACTATTTCAAAAGGTTCCTTAAATTTATCTTTAAAATTCTTCAAAGCCAGTTCCCTTGATTCTACGGCAACAAACTCCAGGAAGGTTTTGCCTATCATTTCATTTTGGTCATAACCAAAAAGTTCACATACTTTTTTATTTACTATTAATATCTGATCATACTGAACTATTCCTATTCCTTCCATTGATGCATCTGAGAGACTACGAAATTGTAACTCACTATCAGTCTGAATCTTCTCCACCTGCTTACGCTCGGTGATGTCGTGAAATGTAACCGTTACCGCCCTGATTTTGCCGCTTGCATCGTAAACAGGTGAAGCGCTGACTTCAACCATAATCTTGGTTCCGTCGGGGTGGCGGAAAAGAAATTCTTCTTTGGACACAACTTCGCCATTGAAGGCTCTGGGGCTGGGCATCCGGCTCAAGGGGATTTCCTGTTTCCCGTCGATAGTGAAGAAACGGGTGCTTAGAGTTTCCGGGATATCGGTATCGATTTCGCTTCGGCCCTGAACAACTTCGCCCATGATTCGGGCTGATTCTTGATTTGCAATCACTACCTTGATGTTATGGAAGTCGCCTTCAAGAATGTGAATGGCGAAGGGGGCTTGTTTTATTACTGAAGTCAGCAGGTCGTTGGATTTAGCTATGGCCTTTTCCGACTGCTTGCGTTTAGCGATTCTATCTGAATCTTTAGACGATTTTAGAATTTCATTTTGCTTTTCAAGTTCAATAATTTGCTTTTCTAATTCTTCGTATGTCGGTTTGTCTTTCATGCTGTTTGAATTTGTTAGCTTAATAGGCTCATTTAACGCATTGGTTTTTGCTGTGCATTTAAGTTTCGTAAAAGGTTTGCTTGTAAACCAACAAGGTAAGTAAAAACCCCCACCATACCATCATTGTCGAAATTTCATTTCGTTTTCCTAATTTCCGGTTAAAAAGCCATGCATCAAAACCCCCTTTGAATATGTACCCAAAAGTAGATAAAATACAAATGCCAACGATTTAGATGGGATGTGGGGCTTGAGATAAGGGTTCTACTATTATTTTAGTGGATACAGTTTTCAACTGGAGGAATGGAGTTTTGAAGTGATGGAGTGATGGAGAAAAACCAATATCCGAGCCAAACTTTTTTTCGTGTACTTGTTTTCGCATCAATCTCTATAAGCCCTTTATTTTCGTTTTAATTCATACTTTCACAGTATCTATTTAGCTGGTATAGAAATGAAGTGAACCTTTCGTTTACATAATTTCAATTGTGCCATTTATCCGCCAGCTAGCGGATGTCATTAATTGTCAATTGCGCTTCGCGCGTCATTTTATTTGAAGAAAATGACTTTCAATTGGAAAAAGGTTTTCGTTTTAACAAATCTCGCAACAACCTATATAGTTGCAAAAGAAGTTTACCTTTCCATCTATTTCTTCCCGGCTAGTTTCCCTCCAATCCAGGCCATGGGGATATAGGCAATTGCCAGATCCAGAACAGTAAACCAAGTTGGTGAAGGAACCATAAATACCATCATAATTCCACCGATCAGAAAAAAGGCACCGATAAGTAAGGCAAGTTTCATTTTATGCTTTACCGCGATCAATGCGGCAATCAGGGCGCCAACAAAAGTTCCAAGGGCATGGGCCAGAAACGGCATAAGAAAATGCCGGGGTTCAAACAGGAGCATAGCGGCTTTTAGTCCTTCCGTGGTTGATGTATCTGTACCTTCGGGAGGTGGTATGATGGAGCCACTTATTGAAATTATTCCCATATTAACTATTCCTCCGAGGATAGCCCCAGCAATAACTGCTAAAATATTTCTAATAATTGGATTCATAGCTGTGAATGATTTTAAAGATTTGTAAACCGTTTAATTGAGGACTTCCCAAAATTCGCTTACTGCCAAGGCCCCTCCGTTTTTCGGAAAGCCAAAAATAAAAAATATTTGCTTTCACCTGTTCACTTGTCGTAAATTTGGGTTTTTTATAAAAATAATACATTATTTTTTTTCACCAAATAAATATCTTCTATGAAAACATTTACACTTATTTTTTTAAGCATTTTGTTCAGCATTTCTGCCAATGCAACAGATTTGAAAACCCTTGTTAAAAAAGACCCAAAGTTGGGTAAAGCCATTGAAGCCTCACTTACCAGTGCGTATCAAAAGGCAATCGCTAAAAACCTTAAAAACATGGATCAATTGGATTGGCCCAAAAACATGAATGAATATTATAAATATTTAGACACGTTTTCGAAATGGATACCAACCGAGGGAAGTATTGAATCACGTGAACATTACGATAAAGAGATCATGGCTATGCTGTGTCATTTTTATTGGTTAATCGATGAGGTTCAAAATATACCTGAATTTTCAGATTGGCTGGTTGGTTTTGTAGATCACTGGGGGGATTTTTTGAACACACCGGAATCGATTACCCCCGAAAGCCTGCAATCGTTTATGGACCAGCCACTTTTCAAGATGGAGGATTACATGATGCCAGCCGGGGCTTATACCCCCGAAGGAAAAAAGGCCGTTCCCAACAATCCAAGTGGATGGATCACTTTTAACCAGTTTTTTGCCCGTGAAGCTTTACCCGGGTTTAGGCCTGTTGATGGCTTAATGGACGGCAAGCTCATTGTGTCGCCGGCTGACGCTCATTTTAAAAGAATTTATCCCATCAATGAAAATTCAGAACTTGTGATTGATGGCAAAGCGCATAAAAAAACTGGAAGGATTAAGGGATCACATGAGTATTCCATTCCCGAACTTCTTAAAGGTAGCGGATATGAAAATACTTTTAAAAATGGAATATTCATGCACTCGTTTTTATCTCCCTACGATATGCACCGTTTTTGCGCGCCGGTTAGCGGTGAAGTTAAATTTTCGGGTGCCGTGCAAGGTAGGGTTTATTTAGATGTTGTGATAAACGATGATGGGGAATTTGATGCCCCGGATGATACCGAAGGAGGCTATGAGTTTATCCAAACCAGGGGAATAATAATATTGGACACCGGCACTGAAAATGGAATTGTAGCAGTTGTCCCTATTGGGATGGCACAGGTTTCTTCGGTAAACATGAATGCAACCTTAGGAGTGTATCTGTCCAAAGGACAAGAATTTGGATATTTCTTGTTCGGTGGTTCCGATATAATTTTATTGTTCCAGGAACAGGCCAACTTTCAACTCGACCTGGGAACAAATCCTAAAAAAGAGGCCGGGAATAAAATTGGTGAATTTGGCTCAAGATAAGACAATCAAAAGATTGCAAAAGTTACCCTTTTTGGAACAATAAAATTGTTATGAAAGAACTCATCAACGAAAAACCACTGAACGAAATATTATTGGCCGATGATAACGAAAGGAAAATAATTCCTGTTGAAGGTAGCAGATGGGGGGAATTGATCGTGCCGGCAAAGCATGCTTACCCCGACAAATCGAAAAAAGGTTTACGGGTGTTGGCTGTTGCCAGTTTTTATTATGGCTATCAAATGTTTGAAACCCTGAAAGCCTGCGAAAAAATATTCCCCGACCGCTTGAACATTGTCGGACTTGTTAGCGACGACCCGGCAAATCCGGATGCGAAAATTTCGGCAAAGAAAG
>Ga0208900_1001701_pt1 | contig 11189 bp, 5 predicted proteins | sample AntAceMetag02UKK_FD_184763 | JGI IMG/M metagenome (GOLD analysis project Ga0208900, IMG submission 184763) | Saline lake microbial communities from Ace Lake, Antarctica - Antarctic Ace Lake Metagenome 02UKK (SPAdes) (version 2) | ecosystem: Environmental > Aquatic > Non-marine Saline and Alkaline... | reverse complement strand
AATGTATGTTCCGGGTATTTCTGGGCCGTATCGTCCAGAATCCGGGTCAGGGGATAGTGGTAGTCTGAAATGGTGCGGGCAACCCCTTCTGGCCAGAAGGGTGTTTCCCAGTCTGTTGTCGTCATTTTAACTCTCCTTATACAATATGATGGTACAAGGTCCTCTGGAACAATTCTGACACCATCCGGGTCTGGTCCTGGAAGCGGGAGGGTGAAACCTGTTCCATTTTTTCCTGGAGATCAAGGCGGTGAAGGGTTTTCCGGAGAACAATGTAGGTTTCTCGAAGGTTTCGGGCCTGGAGGCTGGATAAAATATTTTCCTTTTCCAGGGTTTCAATGAGGCGGATATTATCGGTCCACTGAATCAGGGCCGGGTGATTCCAGGCATGATTCAAGGTCAGAAACTGCACCAGAAACTCAATGTCCACAATGCCGCCTTCGCCCTGTTTGATATCAAACCCCTGGGACAGGGAGTCAAGTCGCTTTTTTTTCATGAGTTCCCGCATTTCCCGAATTTCTTTCTGAAGGGCCGGTGTGTCCCGCCTGATTTCCATCACCCGTTGTCGGATCTCATTGAACTGTTTCCATAAAAGGGGGTCCCCGGCCACCGGTCGTGCCCGGATAATGGCCTGGTGTTCCCAGGCCCAGGCCTGGATTTCCATGTACTCACAAAAGGCGTCGATGTGGCTGACGATCATTCCGGCCTGCCCACTGGGGCGAAGCCGCATGTCTGGTTTGTAAAGGGTGCCCGCCGGGGTGTGCATGGTGAGCATACTGATGATTCGCTGGCCCAGCAACGTGTAGAATCTCATGTTTTCAATGGATCGGGACTTTCCGGTGGTATGGCCTTCACTTTCCGAGTGGACAAATACCAGGTCCAGGTCGGATTTATAGCCAAGTTCAATTCCCCCCAGTTTCCCATAGGCAATGGCGGCAAATCCCGGTGTGGTTCCCGGGGCGGGGTCAATACCCGAAGGCTCCCCGTATCGTCTTGAGGTTTGCTGCCAGGCAATGGAAAGCACCTGTTGGAGCACGGTTTCGGCAATGTCGGTGAGTGCATCGCTCACCTTCATTAAGGGATAGTCACCGCTGATGTCTGCGGCGGCTACCCGCAGGGTGCTGGTGAGTTTAAAAAGGCATAATTCTTCCAGCTGAAATTCAAAATCATCCGGGGGAATGGGGGCCATGCGATGGGCCAGATCCCGTTCCAGGGAAGGATGATCCGGTGGTTTATAGAGGGTGGCAGGATCAAGGAGTTCGTCCAGCAGGGCAGGGTGCTGGGAGAGAAAGGATATGATCCATGGGCTTTGGGTGGCCAGGGTGGCCAGGGTGGTTATGGCCGCAGGATTTTCCAGGAGCAGGGAGAGATAGCATGTCCGTTGTTCTATGGCGGTGATCAGGGAAATAAGGCGTTGCAGCGTGATCTCCGGCTGGGTTTGCTCCCCTGAGATTTCTGCCACAAGGGGGATCAGTGCATTGAGCCTGCGTCTTCCAGTATGGGTCAACTTTCGGGTGTTGGGGTGTTCGGCCAGGGCCTCCAGGGTCCGGACCACTTTTTCCGGTGCATTATAGCCTGAAAGAGGTTGTTTTTTTATTTCAGCCTGGGGATCATTGATGTTTTCCCAGAGATACCTGAAGGGATCATTCGCTTTTATTTCCTGGCCTTCATTTTTTTTTGACACCAGCAATTTGTTAAAATGCCCATGGACAATGGTCCTGTGATGATCCAGCTCTGATTTGAAAAGGTCCCAGTCATTAAATCCCATGGACAATGCCAACCGAAGCCTTGCCGTGTCCTCTTGGGGGATGTCATGGGTCTGCTGGTCGTCGTATTCCTGGAGTCGATGCTCCACGGTGCGTAAAAAGATGTAGGCAGTTTTAAGGTCACGGGCAGTTGCGTCATTGATCAGGTTCTCCCCGGCCAGAAGGTCCAGCACCTTAAGAATTTTTTTTTCCTGGAGCTGGGGAGCCACGCCGCCCCGGATCAGTTGAAACAATTGACCAAAAAACTCAATTTCCCGTATGCCACCGGCCCCCAGCTTAATATTGTTTTTCAACCCCTTGTCCCGGACCTGCATGGTGATTCTTGCCTTCATGTCCCGGAACGCATCAAAGGTGCCATAATCAAGATATCGCCTGAACACAAAGGGCTTCAGGCTCTCCAGAAGGGCTTGTCCTGCGGCAAGATCACCCGCCATGGGCCGGGCTTTTATCAGGGCATATCGTTCCCACTCCCGTCCCTGGGACTGGTAGTAGATCTCCATGGCTTCACAGCTCATGACAAGGGGCCCACTGTCCCCAAAGGGTCTCAGACGGGTATCCACCCGAAAAATAGGAAGCCCCATGGCCCCCGTATTAAATACTTTTAAGAATTCCCGGCATAATTTTGTGAAAAACAGTTCACAGGTGGGCATTCTAACAGCGTCCTGAATGCTTTCCTCCTGGGGAAAGGCAAATATCAGATCAATGTCCGAAGAAAAATTAAGCTCACCTGCCCCCAATTTTCCCATGCCAAGGACGATGATTTTCTGGGGGGTGCCGTTTTTGTCCACAGGCACCCCATGGGTGGCGCATAATTTTTCATAAAGAACGGACAGGGCCGTTTCCACACAGGTGTCGGCCAGGGCCGAAAGATCTGCCATGGTTTCTTCCAGAAGGGCATGCCCATTGAGATCCCGCCAGGCAATGCGCACCATTTCCCGCAATCTCAGGTTGCCCAGAAGGGCTTGAATGTTTTGGGTTTCCCCGGCTATGTCAAGGGCCTGGTGTATTTTTTTTTTGTATTCACCAAGGGTGTATGTGCGGTGAAGATCTCCAGACTCCAGGAGTTCCATGAAAAATAAGGGGTTTTTTATGATGGCGGTGGCAAGGAAACGGCTGAACATAAATGCGGTGTTCAGCTCCCTTGAAAAGGCCGTGTCCTGGGGAAGTTCAAGGTTGTGGGCACACAGGGATGCCCCAAGAGATTCCTTTAAAATGATTGCCTGTTGACTGCAAGAATACACGTCTGCCTCCACGCAAATCCATCAACTCACACCGTTGAGGAAGAAATTCATTGAAAAAAAATCAGTTTTTGCTTATATTTAACAGCTTATATATTGCTCAAACATGTGAAAATAACAAGGAGAAAAAGAGAATGTGCCGTTTGTTTGCACTTACAAGCAAAGAGCCTGTATCTCCCATGCTTGCCATCAAGGCCCTTGATGTAATGAAGGAGGGGCATGATGGTTCCGGCGTGGGAATCCTGCTTCGAGATCTTGGGGGCCCCTTTGAGGAGATGAAGGATGTGCCCATCCTGTCGGGTATTTTCAGTGAAGAGGGTATACGAAAGCTGGATCTGTTCATGATGGATCATGGGTTCATGACAAAGTACAAAATGAATATCAAGCTCCCCAAAGAAGGGCTGGAGGGAACCCCCAGAAGGGGGATGTACCTCATCCGGGCTTATGAGTACCCAGAGTCGTGGGAAACATTTGATAAGGATGAAATTGGCTACCGTCTGATGACCATGCGCTTAAAAATTCGTGAAATGGGAGAGGAAAAGAAGGATATGATAGTATACTCCTTCTGGCCCGACACCATCATGATCAAAGAGCTGGGAGACCCCATGGTCATTGCCCACTATCTGGGGCTGGACCGCAAGGATCTCAAGGCCCGGACCATCATGGCCCAGGGACGTCAGAATACCAATTATGCCATCAATCTCTATGCCTGCCATCCGTTCTTTATCGAAGGTTTTTCCACCATGACCAATGGGGAGAATACGGCGTTTATTCCCATCAGAGATTTCCTGTCAAGCCGGGATTTCCCCGGTTATAGCGGGTATCAGTCTGATTCCGAGGTGTTTGCCCATATTCTTCATTACACCATGAAGGGTCTTGGCCTGGGTCTTGATGCTTACAAGCATGTCATAACCCCGTTGCAGGACAAGGGTATTGATGTCCATGCTGACAAGGAATTTCTAAAACATCTTAAAAAAACATGCCGTCAATTGATCATTGATGGTCCCAACTGTGTTATCGGTACCCTTCCCGACAATACCATATTCATGGCCCAGGATAGAAAAAAATTAAGGCCCGGGGTTGTGGGTGGAAGACCGGGTTTCTTTGCCTTTTCTTCGGAAATATGTGGTCTGGATGCCGTGATTCCAGACCGGGATAAAAGCAAAGATATTCAACCCATGCACCTTGATACCGCCATTGTCGGCCCCGATCGTCAGGAGATAAAAATATGTCGTCAAACAGAACCATTACGCCTTCCTCTTTAAGTCTCAGTGATCTGCCCTGGCGGATTAACTGGAAAAAGGATCGGTGCACCCTTTGTGGTCAATGTACCGCTGTCTGCCCTGTGCAGGCCATAAAATTATCGGTTTTCAGAAAAAGAAACCTGGATACCTCCCTGGACCCTGCCAAACGAAAATTGTCCGGGTTTGAAACCTATTATGGCATTCAACAAAAGACCACCATTGAAGAGGCGTGCATTGGCTGCGCCATGTGTTCCATGGTGTGTCCCAATGACGCCATTGCACCGGAAAGAAATCCCGGCACAGAACGCTTTAAATTCCATAGAAATCAGGAGGGCGTTCCCAGAACCCGGGGTGGCAGGAGAAACAGTACTGAGTCGCTTTTAGATCAGATCAAGTTCATCCGAATTTCCATGCTCACCGACCCTGCCCTGGATGCAGGACGCCATGAATTTGAACTTAAAACCCTGTTGGGACGAATTCTTCCCCCCGAGGAGAATCTGCATCGCCTGAGAACCAAGGGCTGGATTCCACCGGTGAGGGAGATCTATCCCCTGATCATCGGCGGCATGTCTTTTGGAGCTCTTTCCCCCACCATGTGGGAAGGGTTGCAGATGGGGGTGGCGTATTTAAATGAAGAGTTGGGCATGCCCGTACGCATTTCCACAGGTGAGGGAGGGTGTCCTCCCCGGTTGCTTAAAAGTCGATTTCTAAAGTATGTGATTTTACAGATGGCCTCGGGGTATTTTGGCTGGGATGAGATCATCCATGCCATTCCCCACATGAAAGAAGATCCCTGTGCCATTGAGATCAAATACGGCCAGGGAGCAAAGCCCGGAGATGGCGGACTGCTTATGTGGCACAAGGTGAACAAACTCATTGCAGCCATAAGGGGGGTTCCCCAGGGCATCAGTCTGCCAAGTCCCCCCACCCACCAGACCCAGTACTCCATTGAGGAGTCCGTGGCCAAAATGATGATGTCCATGTCCATGGCATGGGGGTTCAGGGTGCCGGTGTATCCTAAGATATCTGCATCCTCCACCTCCCTTGCCGTGTTAAATAACCTCACCCGTAACGATTATGCCTCGGCTTTGGCCATTGATGGCGAGGACGGCGGCACTGGTGCTGCTTACTCCGTATCCATGGATCACATGGGTCATCCCATTGCCTCTTGTCTGAGGGACAATTATCTCAACCTGGTTAAGATTGGTAAGCAAAATGAAATTCCGCTGTTTGCCGGCGGTGGCATTGGCAAAAACGGCAATATTGCGGCCAATGCAGCCTCTTTAATCATGATGGGTGCCAGTGGCGTTCAGATTGGTAAATATGTGATGCAGGCAGCTGCCGGATGTGTGGGCACGGAACGGGATCGATGTAATGTCTGCAATCTGGGTATCTGCCCTAAGGGGATCACCTCCCAGGACCCCAGGCTCTACAGACGTCTTGACCCTGAGCATGTGGCCCAGCGCATCGTGGACCTCTTTGTCTCCTTTGATATGGAATTAAAAAAGATTGTTGCGCCCCTGGGACGATCCACGTCCCTTCCCATTGGAATGTCCGATGCCCTTGGCATCAACGATTATGAAGCGGCCCGACGTCTTAATATCAAGTATGTGGTTTAGGAGGTGAAGATATGGAAAAGATAAAGTATAAAATCGTTTCTGGAAAGGACGACGAGAAACGGGTTCCCTCCCGCATCCTTGAGGAGATGGTACGAAAGGAAGTAAAGCATGGTCACCGGGCCATTGAAGTGGATGCCTTTGGCCAGCACGGCATTGGGGGGCGACTGTGGCAGGAGGGTGACGACACCATAAAAATTCGTATCCGGGGCCAGGCAGGCCAACGGGCGGGCTCTATGGGATATCCCCACACAGAGATTGAAATCCTGGGTCCGGTATCCGATGATGTGGGCTGGCTCAATGCCGGGGCCCAGATTACGGTCCATGGCAATGCGTCAAATGGTGTCATGAACGGTGGTGCCCAGGGCAAGGTCTATATTGGCGGGAACATTGGTGCCCGGGGTATGACCATGACCAAACGAAACCCCCGGTTTGATCCACCGGAACTTTGGATTCTGGGCTCTTGTGGAGATTATTTTGGAGAGTTCATGGCCGGCGGTATTGCCGTTGTGTGTGGCTTTGATAAAAATTCCCATGAAAACACATTGGGATATCGTCCCCTGGTGGGGATGGTGGGGGGCAAGGTCTTTTTCCGGGGGGATGCCTCGGACTACAGTAAAAAAGATGCCCGACTGATCTCCATTTCCGACGAGGACTGGGACTGGCTGTGCACCAACCTCTCCATTTTCCTGGATAAAGTTGAAAAAACCGAGCTATTTGACAGCCTTTCCAAACGATCTGAATGGCAACTTTTAAAAGCCAGAGGCCCCATGGACAAGATGGTGGGGTCAGACTCCCTTTCCATGGCGGCATTCCGTCAGGATGTATGGGATAGAGAGTTGGGCCGGGGGGGACTTATTGGGGATCTCCAGCAGTTGGATCGGGGCACTATTCCTTTGATCACCAAGGGGGAGTTGCGGCGCATGGTGCCGGTGTGGGAACATGCGGTGTACAAAGCCCCCTGCCAGGCCAATTGCCCCACAGGTATTCCGGTGCAGGAGCGGTGGCATCTGGTTCGCAACGGTCTCATTGACGAGGCCACCTCCATGGGATTGCAATATACCCCGTTTCCAGCCACGGTGTGCGGGTATCTTTGCCCCAGCCCCTGCATGGCTTCGTGTACCAAGAATCTTCAGTACATGACCCCTGTGGATGTGCGCATACTGGGAAGGGCCGGTGAACACACAGAACTGCCGGAAGTGCTTCCTCCTTCGGGTAAAAAGGTGGCTGTTATTGGTGCCGGACCCGGCGGAATTTCCACGGCGTGGCATCTTACCCTGAAGGGGCATGAGACCGCCTTACTGGATGAATCCACGGCCATTGGTGGCAAAATTGCCTCGGTGATTCCAGACTCCAGGATTCCAAGAGAAACCCTGGAAAATGAGCTGGACCGTGTGAAACGCCTTGTGCCGGACATTCGTCTGGAACAGAAAATCACGGCCAAAGAGTTTCAGAAAATTAAAAAAGAATTTGATTATGTGGTGGTGGCGGCCGGTGCCAGAAAGCCCAGAATGCTGCCTGTTCCCGGCATTGAACTTGCTGTTTCTGCCAATGATTTTCTGGCAGCCGCCAAGACAGACACCGTATCTCCGGGTAAAAAGGTGGTGATCATCGGGGCCGGTAATGTGGGATGTGATGTGGCTACCGAGGCCCATCGGCTGGGGGCAGAAATCATTTCCCTTATTGATGTGCAGAAACCAGCGGCATTTGGTACGGAAAAAGAGGATGCCGAGGCTGTGGGTGCCACCTTTCAGTGGCCCTGTTTTACAAAGGAAATCACGGAAAAGGGGGTGGTCCTGGACGATGGGGAACTCCTTGAAGCAGATACGGTGGTGGTGTCCATTGGGGATGCACCGGATACCGCATTTCTTGGCAAGGGCATTGCCACAAGAAACGGATTTCTTTCGGTGAACAGTTTCAATCAGACCTCGGATAAGACCATTTTTGCATTGGGAGACATCGTGGGTCCGGGACTTATCACCAATGCCATTGGGGATGGGAAACGGGTGGCCGAAGCCATTGACAGTATTATTTCCGGAAACCCTCCTTTGCCCATGGATACGCGCCCAGAGATTGATAAAAGCCGGGTGAGCCTGGAATATTTCAATCCCATGGTTAAATCCTTTGATTCTCTCCATCAATGTGGGGATGAGTGTGCCTCCTGTGGGCGTTGTCGGGATTGCAGCATTTGTGTGAATGTCTGCCCCGAGGTGGCCATTGAACGGGTGGAAGATGAAGAGGGTTCCTTTGAGTATACGGTGGACCCGGATCGATGTATTGGGTGTGGCTTCTGCGTGGGGGCCTGCCCCTGCGGTATCTGGAATCTGGTGCCCAACACGCCCATGTGATCTGGTATGGGCAGATCTTATTTTGCATTTTGATTTGTCCACAATGAAGGTTGAAAATGGTGCTATGCCGCCCCCGGCAGCTGGCCTGACCGGAACGGGAACGTCGGGGGGTATTTTTGCCCTTTTAGGCTAAACCACAGAAACTGCGGGCAAGTGTGTCCTCAAACAGAATCTGTGCTTCTTGACGCCTAAAAGGGCAAAAATCCTCCCCCTTTGGTTCCCAATGTTCCGGTCAGGCCAGCTACCGGGGGCTCTGCTGTCGGCATTTCGGTGTCACATTTTCTTATAACGACCATGTCCTTACGGACACAACGAATATTGAAAATCCCTCTGGGGTTGTTTAGAATGTAGGGGCAAAATCTATTTCTGCCCTACATACCCCTTGGTTTGCCGGGACTTTCATATAAAACGATCATGGCAGAAGCATTTGCCACAACAAAATTTGAAACTCCAGTCATTGCAGTCTCTTAATCGGGGTTTCATATAAAAAAAGTGGAAAAAAGGATTATGAAAGCGTTATTGGCTCTTGAGGATGGCAGGACATTTCCCTGTCGAAGTTTTACAGGTGCGGGAGAGGCCCGGGGTGAAGTGGTGTTTAACACCAGTATGACCGGTTACCAGGAGATCCTCACCGACCCTTCCTACCATGGACAGATGGTGACCATGACTTGCCCCATGATGGGTAATTATGGGGTGTGCCCCGAAGATGTGGAGTCTGATAAAATCCAGGCATCTGCATTGATTGTCCGGGAGTATGTGGATATCCCCAGTAATTGGAGATCCACGGGCACCCTGGCAGATTACCTAAAAAAAGAGGGGGTGCTGGGCATTGAAGACCTTGATACCAGGGCGCTTACGCGACATATTCGAAATGCCGGAGCCATGCGTGCGGTGATCTCCACCACGGACCTTGATCCCGCCTCACTTGTGGAAAAAGCAAAACAGGTGCCCCCCATGGAGGGGTGTAATCTGGTGGACCGGGTGACCACAAAAACCCCCTATTTCTGGCGGGAAAATCGCCCGGATTACATGAACGACTGCACCCTTTTGGATTCGTCCATGTGGCGTCACAAGGGCCAGCGTCATTCTGTGGTAGCCCTTGATTTTGGTATTAAGTACAATATTATCCGGTGCCTTGAAAAAGTGGGCTGTGAAGTGCTTGTGGTCCCTGCTGCCACCCCTGCCGCCACCATTCGAGCCCTGGAACCCGATGGCATATTTCTATCCAACGGCCCTGGAGATCCCGAGCCTGTGACCTACGCTGTTGACACCATCCGGGATCTTCTGGGATACCGTCCCATGTTTGGTATTTGCCTTGGCATGCAACTTATGGGACTTGCCATGGGTGCTAAAACCCATAAGATAAAATTTGGTCATCGGGGCGGAAATCAACCCGTGAAGAACCTAACCACAGGAAAGGTGGAGATCACCTCCCAGAACCATGGGTTTGCCGTGGATCTGAAAACATTGGGAGAGAAGGGAGCCACCATGACCCACATTAATCTCAATGAGGATTCCCTGGAAGGTATAGCAAATGAGTCTCTCAAGGCCTTTGCGGTGCAGTATCATCCCGAAGCCTCCCCCGGACCCCACGATGCTGCCTATCTTTTTAACCAATTTGCCGAGATGATGGATAAGTAAAAATGCCAAAACGTACAGACATTAAAAAAATTCTCATTATTGGAGCAGGCCCCATCATCATCAGTCAGGCCTGTGAGTTTGATTACTCCGGCACCCAGGCGTGCAAGGCCCTGAAGGAAGAGGGCTATGAGGTGGTGCTGATTAATTCTAACCCGGCCACCATCATGACGGACCCTGACACCGCTGACCGGGTGTACATTGAGCCGGTGACCCCGGAGACCGTGGCCAAGGTCATTGAAAAGGAGCGTCCTGATGCCCTTTTACCCACCCTGGGGGGGCAGACCGGCTTGAACACCGCCATTGAAGCAGCCAAGATGGGGGTGTTGGAAAAATACAATGTGGAGATGATCGGTGCATCGGTGGAGGCCATTAATAAGGCTGAAGACCGGGAGTTGTTCCGGGATGCCATGAATAAAATCGGCCTTAGAATTCCCAGGAGCGGGTTTGCCACCAACATGCACGAGGTGGAAGAGGTGGCCCAGGACATCGGCTTTCCCATCATTGTGCGGCCCAGCTTCACCTTGGGGGGCACCGGCGGCGGTGTGGCCTACAACCCCGAAGAGCTGGCCATCGTTGCTAAGAGCGGGCTGGATGCAAGCTTCATCACCCAGGTAATGCTGGAAGAATCCGTCCTTGGCTGGAAAGAGTACGAGCTTGAGGTCATGCGGGACCATGTCGGCAATGTGGTGATCATCTGCTCCATTGAAAACATTGATGCCATGGGGGTCCACACCGGTGATTCCATCACCGTGGCCCCGGCCCAGACACTTTCGGACAAAGAGTACCAGATGCTTCGGGATGCCTCCATTGCCATTATGCAGGAAATCGGGGTGGACACCGGAGGCAGTAATGTTCAATTTGCCATCAACCCCGCAGATGGCGAGATGATCATTGTGGAGATGAACCCCCGGGTGTCCAGAAGTTCGGCCCTGGCCTCCAAGGCCACGGGATTTCCCATTGCCAAGATTGCGGCTAAACTTGCCGTGGGCTTTACACTGGATGAAATAGAGAACGATATCACCGGCGAGACTCTGGCCTGCTTTGAGCCCTCCATTGATTATGTGGTGATAAAGATCCCCCGATGGACCTTTGAAAAATTCCCCGAGACCGATGATATCCTGACCACGGCCATGAAATCCGTGGGGGAAACCATGGCCATTGGCAGAACCTTTAAAGAGGCCTTTCAAAAGGCCATTCGCTCCCTGGAGATCGGTAGATTCGGGTTTGGAGGAGATGGAAAAGATCCCCTGCCGGGCACCGTATCCAAGACCGAGCTTGAGTACAAGCTTGCCACCCCCAACTCCCAGCGAATATTTTTCATTAAACATGCCATGGAAAA
>Ga0208900_1001700_pt1 | contig 11205 bp, 1 predicted proteins | sample AntAceMetag02UKK_FD_184763 | JGI IMG/M metagenome (GOLD analysis project Ga0208900, IMG submission 184763) | Saline lake microbial communities from Ace Lake, Antarctica - Antarctic Ace Lake Metagenome 02UKK (SPAdes) (version 2) | ecosystem: Environmental > Aquatic > Non-marine Saline and Alkaline... | reverse complement strand
TGCCCAGGGCAAAACATACTGGTCAACATGGAGTGCTGCTCCTGGTACTGCCGAAGACCCTTATGTTACAAATGCAGTAGCTTTTGAAGGTTCAAATTCAGTAGTTATAGAAGGCACCAACGATGCTGTTCTTTATCTTAATGATGAAGGTGGTTTTACCGAAGGCGTTTATACAATTGAATTTAATGTTTACATTCCAACCGGAATGAATGGCTACTTCAATGTACTTCAACTTTTTGACGCAGCAGCCAGCGAATGGGGTATGCAGGCATACTTTGATCTTAATGGTGCTGGTCTTGTTGATGCCGGTGGAGCAGGTGCAGGTGTATTTACTTATACTTACGACACATGGCACAATGTTAAAATGGAGGTTGACCTTGATGCCGACTTTGCCAAAATGTATTTTAACGATGCAATGTTAGTTAGCTGGGTTTGGAGCGGTGGCTCTTTTGGAACCGGTACCCGCAACGAGTTACATGCAATGAATTTTTATGCATGGGATGTTAATGGAACACCAGGAGCTCATTTCGATAATATTTCAATTAACGAAGGTGGCATACCTGTAGAAGTTGACCCCGTTACAGAATTTACCGCAGCTTTTGTTGCTGACATGGGAGTTGAAACCACATGGGTTGATCCTGAAGCAGGACCTGAAGGCACCTGGATTGGTCACGATGACGGTGTTAATACCGGTGGCCTTGGCGTTACGGATGGTGGTACTTTCTGGGGAGCTATCCGTTGGGATGCAGCTAACCTTACACCTTATGACGGTAAGTATATGACCGATTTCAAATTCTTCCCGGTTTTATTTGCCACAGAGGCTGAATTTACCTTTATGATTTGGGAAGGCGCTGATGCAGCAAGCCTTGTTTATGAGCAAGCGTTAAGCGACCTTACATGGGATGAATGGAATACCATTAGCTTAGATGAAATGCATACGATAGATGCTTCAATGGATCTTTGGATTGGTTTAGAAGTAATTCATGCAGATGGTGAAAATCCCTATGGCCTTGATGCAGGCCCTGCAGTTGCCGGATATGGTGATATGGTAACCTTTGATGGTGTAACATGGGAATCGATGTCGATAGCTTATGGTATCGACAACAATTTCAACCTCCAGGGATTTGTTGCTGATGAGGTTGATGGTGTTGTAGGTGATAAAACACCACTCGCTATGTCAACAATCAGCAATCCTAACACCAATCTTAATGTTGCTAAATTAGAACCAACCACTTGTCCTTCTAACAGTAACAGAGGAGACTTCCTGGGTGTTAATATTTACAGAGACGATGTGCGTGTAAACACCAATTATGTTGCTCCGGGTGCACAAGCCTACACCGATGCGTATTTTGTTGGAGGCACCTATACCTACACAGCAAAAGCTGTTTGGGATGAAGGATTATCTCCGGCTACCCCAGGTGTTGAAGTTAATATTCCTTTTACTGGTGACCCGGAAATTAGTGTTAATCCAACATCATTTACCGAAACCCACCCTGTAAACAATACTCAGACCGAACAAACACTCACAATCACAAATACAGGATTTGAGCAGTTGGATTGGTCAATAGCAGTTGACCTTGGTGGAACTGGTGCCCAAAGCAATGTTGAGCCAATCGACCCCGAGCTTTATGCTCAAATGCTTGCCGAAAGAAGAGCTTCCGAAGGTTTCCCCATCAGTTTAGCCAATACCTCAAAGCCCACTCCATCGCCAAACCAAACCGATGATGATGTAATCAGGTATGATGATGGTGTTAATAATGATGCCATTGGCCTCACTGCCGGTGGTACATTCCAGGTGGCCGCATACTGGCCTGCCGCTACAATGGGACAATATGCCGGTATGAAGCTGTCACAAGTAGAGGTTTATATCAATGATTTACCAAGTTCGTTTGTGCTTAAAGTTTACGATGCCGGAACAACTACTATTCCCGGCACACTACTCCACGAAGAAACCGTTGCGGTAACTGCCCTTAGCTGGAATGTTATTGAACTTTCACAACAAGTTGACATTAGTGGAAATGATATCTGGATTGGATACGAAATAACACATGCCGTAGATGAGTTTATTGCTGGTTGCGATATTGGCCCTGCTGTTGCTGGATATGGCGATATGATTTCACTTGATGGAACAACATTCGAACCCATGTCAGCCTTAGGTCTGGATTATAACTGGAACATTGCTTCTACTTTGATTCCAGGTGGCCCACAGCCAACAAATGATGTAGGCGTTCAAACCATTCTTGCTCCTGTAACAGGTGTTGAATTAGGTACAGAAGCTGTAACTTTTACCATGAAAAACTACGGCACAGCATCTCAATCCAATATTCCATGGACGGTAACCTGGACAGGTGCTGCGAGCGGTACATTAAATGGTACTTATACTGGCCCACTGGCCTCAGGTGCAACTGCCGAAATTAATGCAGGTAATGCTGATTTATCAGCCTTTGGTGATTATTCTTTCGAGACTTGTACAAGCCTTGCTGGTGACGAGAATACCGCCAACGACTGCAAAACCAAAGCTGTTTCCAACCTCGAACCAAGTTTGTGTGTTGACCTTCTCTATTCAACAGGTTGTTCATTGGGTGATGGACTCATTGCATGGGACTTTGCTGATGTAAACGTTCCTGATATTCCTTGCGCAGGTACTCCTCCATGGTATCACGACTACAGAGATATGACACACAACCTGGAAGCCGGTGAAACCTATACACTCACTGCTACCGCAGGATATGCCGATACTTATGTTGATGTTTGGATCGATTTAAATGACGACCTCTTACTCACAGATGATGAATTATTATTAAATGATGGCTCCATTCTCCTGGCAAGTACTCCAACAACATTTGAAATTACAATTCCTGCTACTGCTGCTGACGGTGCCCACGTGCTCCGTTACAGAACCAACTGGAATGCAATTGTAGAAGATCCTTGCGCTACATATAGCTACGGTAACTGCTGCGACTTTACTGCACAGGTGGGTGAAAATCCTCAAGCTGACTGGTTATCTGTAAACATGGACATGGGTTCACTCGGTGTAGGAGAATCAACAGATGTTACTGTTTATTTCGACTCACAAGGACTTGCTAATGACACTTATGTTGGTGCCTTGATGATTTCAAGCAACGATCCTGCTACTCCAATGCTCGATGTTCCTGCTACACTTAACGTAGGCGGAGATGGCCCTGAAATTAGTGTTAGCCCTGCATCGATGAGCGAAATGCACACCAATCCTCCACAAGTAACCACACAACCATTAACCCTCGGTAATATTGGTACCGGAGATTTGACATGGGATATTGTTCTTGATCTTGGTGGTACTGATTCACAAATAGCTCCTGTAGGTCATTTAGCAGCACCAAGGCAATTTGATGCTTCACAGCCTACAGCTGACGTTGAGGAAGGTGTTAGCGGTCAAGCACACACCAATGGTAACGACTATCGCAAATATCAAGGCCCCAATGGTACCAGAAGTGTACTTTTTGACAATGGTCCTCTCGTAACAGCTGAAGGCGTTGGTTCTAACGGATCAGACTACAGCGAATTACAGGATGCTTCACTCGGTATGGGTACTTATGGCGCAGGATTCCAAATCTCAGCGGGTAACTCAATTGCTGATGATTTCGTAGTTACGGGTGACTGGGATATTACATCCTTTACTTTCTTTGGATATCAAACAGGTTCAGGCCCACCGTCAACATTAAATGATGTACGTGTACAAATTTATGATGGTGATCCTTCTGCAGGTGGTACCGTAATTTGGGGTGATTTTACTACCAATGTTATGCTCTCCACTGAATGGACAAATGCATGGCGTGTACTCGAATCAGGCCCAACCGAAAACAGGCCGATCATGCAGATCGTTGCTGACGCTTCAGGTTTATCACTTTCTGCCGGAACCTACTGGGTTGAATTTTCAGTTGGTGGAACAGGAGCTTCAGGCCCCTGGGCACCTGCTGTTACAATTGTTGGCGAAACCACAACCGGTAACTGCCTCCAATATACAAGTACTGGTTGGGCTCCCCTTATTGATGGTGGAACATCAACACCACAAGGTACACCATTCATCGTTGAAGGTTCCGCAGGTACACCTGCATGGTTATCTGTAGATATGAACAGTGGTACAATCGGAACTGGTGGATCAGAAGAAGTTACTGTTACTTTCAACTCAACAGGATTAGATGATGGTACCTACAATGGTACAATTACCATTAACAGTAATGATGCAACCAATCCAAGCGTTGATGTACCAGTTACATTAACAGTTGGAAACGGTACTACAACAATTATCTTCGAACCTTTCGAAGACTATGATGCCAACGATTATCTTGTGCAGCAAGCTGTAAACCAGGGAAAAGAATACTGGACAACCTGGAGCAACACCCCGGGAACTGCTGAAGACCCAATGGTATCAGATGCTTACGCTTACGAAGGTGATAATTCTGTTGTGATTAACGGAACCAACGATGCTGTTCTGATAATCAACGAACCAGGATTTACTACTGGACTGTATGACATTGATTTCATGGTATTGATTCCAACAGGTTTCAATGGTTACTTCAATGTATTGCAACTCTTCGACGGAACAACCAGCGAATGGGGTATGCAGGCATACTTCGATGTTAATGGTGCAGGTCTGGTTGATGCAGGTGGCGCTGGTGCAGGTGTATTTACCTACACCTACGATACATGGCACAACGTTCATTTGATGGTTAACCTCGATACCGACTATGCTGAAATGTACTTCAATGGCGAAATGTTAGTTAGCTGGCTATGGAGTGGTGGTTCATTCGGAACCGGTACCCGTAACGAGTTGCACGCAATGAACTTCTATGCATGGGACGTAAACGGAGCACCCGGCGCACACTTCGATAACATCGATATTACAGGTGGTGGTGCAACCACACCGGTAGCTTCATGGAATCCTGGTGACTTTTTCTTTTCACTTAATGAAAATGAACAAGATACCCAGTATCTTGATGTTTCAAACGTTGGTACAGGTACACTTAGCACAAGTATGAGTATTACTTATGGTGCTGCAACAGCCCCATCAACAACTCCGGTTCAGTATGTTAATGTTATCAATCCAGACCAGCTTGGCCTGGCTAATACTACCACACCAACACCATCACCTAACCAAACTGATGATGAGGTGATCAGGTATGACGATGGCATCAACAATGATGCAATCGGATTAACTGCAGGTGGTACATTTGAGGTTTCAGCTTACTGGCCCTCATCTTCAATGGGACAATATGTTGGCATGAAACTCTCAGAAGTTGAAGTTTACATCAACGATGCTCCCGATGCATTTATACTGAAGATTTACGATGCAGGAACTCCTACAAATCCGGGCAACGTGCTCTACGAAGAAACCGTTAGTGTTAATCCTTTAAGCTGGAATACTATTGTACTCTCCAATGAGGTTGACATTTCTGGCGATGACTTATGGATAGGTTATTCAATAACTCATGCTGTGGATATGTTTTGTGCCGGTACTGATATCGGACCTGCTGTTGCTGGTTTTGGCGATATGATCTCGCTCGATGGTAATACCTTTGAGCCGATGTCAGCCTTAGGCCTCAACTACAACTGGAATATTGCTGCTACACTTACCGGTGAAGCTTCAGTTGAATGGCTAAGTATTTCACCATTAAGCGCTGATATTCAAGCAGGACAATCAACAACCTTTAATGTAACCGCAGATACCGATGACTTCACTGGTCCGGTTGATTCGTATTACTATGCTTCTATCTGGATGGCTACCAACGATCCTTCCAACCCGATGGTTGAAATTCCTGTAACACTGGAATATCCGGTTGGATTGAATGAAGGTGATGCCGGAAAAGCATACATCATGATGTTCCCCAACCCATCCAAAGACCTTGTTAACATTTCAACCAACTACGAATTGAACCATGTAGTTGTATTGAACCAGGTTGGCCAGGTTGTTCTTGAAAAAATTGTTAGTGGAAAATCAGTTCAACTGAATACTTCTACCCTTCAATCAGGAATTTACTTTGTGAAAATCAATTCAGAAGCTGGTGAATCCATCCAAAAATTGATTGTACAATAATCCTTAATTGGAATACTAAAAATAAAAAGGGAGCCTTCGGGTTCCCTTTTTTTTTTGCATTTACCTATTCTATATATTATCTTTATGGCAATATTTTAACCAAAAATTTCTAATCCTTATGTGCCATGAAAAAGATGAAAACAGTACTTTATTTGATGCTGATGATGGCATCAACATTATGCACAGCCCAAAAATCCGTTTCGTTTCAAAAACCCATCCGGGTCGATTCTAAAACTTCGACTTCCTTCCATTCCCAAAATTTCTTATCACCCTGGTTTGATCCACCGGGAAGTTTCACAGCAGAATTCGTGGAAGATAACGGCGTGTTTTGCACCTGGGGCGAGCAACCACCACCCAACGAAGCCTGGCTGGGCTACGATGACGGCGTAAACAGCAACAGTCCCGGCCTGGGGGGAGCAGGAACTTACTTTGCCGCCATTCGTTTTGAACCTGATGCCCTGGCGTATTATAATGAATGGTACTTGTCCAAATTCAAATTCTACCCGAAAAAGGTAACCCTCGATTCTGAAATAAAATTCATGGTTTGGGAAGATAGCAATGCAACATTTCCCGTGTATGAGCAAATGCTCGACAATCTAAACTGGAACGAATGGAATACCATCGAACTGTATGAAGCCCAGATTATAGATGCTTCCAAAGAGTTGTGGATAGGTTTTGAAGTAACACAGCCCGATGGCGAAGACCCGATTGGCCATGATGAAGGGCCTGCTATTGCAGGATACGGCGATATGATTTCTTTTGATGGAGCAACATGGGAATCCTTATCGGTAGCCTACGGTTTGGATTTCAATTTTAACCTCCAGGTTTTTGTTGAAGAAGATTTGGATGAAACATCCGATAATCAAAAATCCATAAAACCTAATCCCACGACTTTTCAAAATATCCTCCAAACTAAAAACTTTAGAAAAAATCAGGAAAATAATACAGATCATAGGCTTGAGTTTCTTGGTATAAATATTTACCGGAATGGTGAATTGGTAAATAATGTACCTGTTGAGCCCGGCATCATGGAATACCTCGATGAATTTTTCGAACCCGGCACTTACTATTACACGGCAAAGGCTGTTTACGACGAAGGACTATCTGACCCCACCCCGGAAGTAGAAGTTGTTATTCCCGGGTATCCTGAAATTTCAGTAAGCCCGGATTCGCTTTTTGAGATACACGAAAATCCACCGCAAATTACTACACAAACTTTAACCATCTCGAACAATGGGGCTGAAGCGCTGTATTGGGAGATTGCAAATTCTGACTTTGATGCAAATAAAACTTCAAAGCCAGAGGCCTCCTTTCCTAAAATTAAAAAGCAAAAAAACAAATCTTACCAAAGCGAAAAGGTTGAAAATAGGAATCGGAATGAAATAGTACCTCACCGTAACACTGTTTTACCTGACAATACAAACGACATCATTTTTAACCTGGATGTTGAAACCATCACCGGCGACAATCAGATTCAAGGGGTAGAATATGACGGAACCTATCTTTGGTTCTCGGGTGCCGGTAGTGCTGCCGACCCTAACTATCTTTACAAAGTGGATCCAGCCGGTGTACTTGTCGCAACTTACGAGCAGCCTGCCTTAGCCTCGGAATTGGGAATTTACGACCTCGCTATTGCCGATGGATTAATTTATGGAGGAAGTGAAAACCATTTCTTTTCGTTCAATCCGTTTAGCGAAACCTGGGACACCCTTTTCCAATCTACTTTTGGTGCCATCCGTGCCCTGGCTTACGATGGATACTTCTTTTGGACTAAGTCCCTTGGCAATCCCTTATACCGGTTCGGCCAAAGCGGTTTAGTATTAGGTGAATTTAACGTTTCTGTTGCAAGCTCAACCTCCGGTGCTGCTTTCGATACGAATACAGAACTTCTGTATCTCTTTAGTCAGGATGATGCCATATTTTATGAGTTCGATGATTGGGGAAATTATACAGGGATTACTTATGATGTTTCGGAAGCCCAGGCCGGAGGAATTGCCGGCGGGGCTTTTTATGATCCCGGCTACTTAGTTCCTGAATTTGCCACGCTCGGATTTGTTCTTCAGGGCAGCCCTGATATTTGTGGTGCCATGGATTTATATCCAAGTCAAATTGTTACTAATGATGTGGGTGTAAATAGTATTATTAAACCCGGATCAGCTTTTGTATTTACCGATGCCGAACCCGTGATTTTCAGAATTAAAAACTATGGCGATGCAAGTCAAACCAATATCCCCTGGCAAATTGTTTGGGATGGCCCGGCAGGTGGCGACAGTATTACAGGTGTTTTTACTGGAGTTTTGCTGGGTGGTGATGTAATCGAAATTATTGCCGATACCATCGACATGACTGCAGTTGGCGATTACCTCTTTGAAGCCTGTACCCAACTTTCCGGAGATGAAAATTCGGATAATGATTGCAAAAATAAGTTGATTATGGGACCGATGACTTATTGTGGTGCTTTTACAGAAAACGAAGATGAGTATATTGCTAATGTATCGTGTGGGAGTATTGATAATTCGAGCGGCTGGCAGGGCGGCGTTGCCAATTACACAGGTATCTCAACCTATATCGAGCCTGGTGGATCTGAAGAAATTACCGTTACAAATGGCTATGCTTATGCTTCTGATCATGTTACCGTTTGGGTGGATTGGAATATGGATTATATTTTTGATCCGGACGGAGACGAAGAATTTGTTTTAACAAGTGATGGCCTCGGAGAAATCTTTACGGGCGATATTTCTGTTCCTTCCAATATTCCATGGGGTGATTACCGTATGCGTGTAAGAATGACTTATTCCGTTACCCCGCAACCATGCGACAGTACAGCTTATGGCGAAGTTGAAGATTACACAATAAAATGTGCTCCTATGCTTAACACTTGGTGGTATGTTGATTTGGCCTCAGGGATGGTTGGGCCCGGAGAATCTGAGGATGTAACTATTTCTTTTAATTCCGAAAACCTAAGCCAGGGTCTGCACCAGGCCGATATTTTAATAGAAAGCAACGACCCGGCAAACCCGGAGTTTAATATTCCGGTTTCGCTTGAAGTGATGGAAACAGAAGGACTCCTGATTTACGAAACCTTCGAAGACTATGAAGCCAACCAAGCCCTCGTGCAGCAGGCCATTGCCCAGGGGAAAACGTATTGGACAACCCTGAACAACCAGCCGGGCGGAACTGAAGACCCAATGATAACATACAACGCTGGTGTTGCAGCAAAGGGCATAGTAATCGAAAATGGGAATGAAGCCGTGATGGAATTTGAGGATAATTACACCGAAGGATTGTACAATATCGAATTTTCCTTTTCTGAAGAATGGCATAGCAACAGAGGCATATTTAATATTTTACAAAAATTTGATGGTGAGAACTCGCAGTCAGGACTTCAAATAATTTTTGACGATATCGGACATGCAAGCATTAATGCCGGAGGCGAAAATGTTGAAGAGTTACAATTTTATGATTGGCAATGGTATCGCATCCGCTGTACAATAAATATCGACAATGACCTGGCTCGGCTATATTTTGACGATGAATTTATTATTGAATGGCAGTGGAGCCTGGGAGCTTTTGGAAATGGGAACCTAAACCAACTCTCCGGAATACATTTTTCGGGCAACGCTACAGGAACAGCAGAAATCTATTACGATCACATTATTGTTTGGAAGGGAGCATGGCCGGGATTTTCACCCCCCGAAAATTTTCAATTGGACTACGACCCTGGCTGCTATGCCTTTTACTTCAGTTGGACTTATCCTGACACTGCAAAACCGGAAACAATTCATCCCTCGATGGTAGATAAACACGTGATGAACGCAAAAACACTTGTGGGATTCAATTTTTATGGCAGAGACTGGGAGTATGGAGAGAGCTGGGAATTACTTGCCGAAAACCTTCAAACTCCGGGCTACTGTGCAGGATGGCCTTTTACTGATTATTCGGTTGAATTCTATGCCACTACTCTATATAGCTGGAACGATATTTTCATCGAATCGGGAAGGTCAGAATCTTATGAGGAAGCAGAAAGTATTGATGAAATTGAAGGTTCTGTAAAAATATCACCAAATCCGGCAAACAACTATCTAAACATCGAATCTAAACACAGAATTAACAGGGTTGTAATTTTCGATATTAACGGTCTGAAAGTTTATTCCTGGCAAGCATCAGCCAATGAAATTAAAATAAACACAAGCAATTTCAAGCCCGGGGTTTACACCATGCAACTAGAAACTGAAAAAGGTATTTCGGTGCATAAGGTTGTGGTGCAATAATTTTTTTGGAACACGGATGACACGGATAACACGGATAAAACAGATGACCAAAAAAAACCCGGCAGGCACGGATTAGACAGATTACCACCTATCCGTTTAAATCCGTCAAATCTGTTTCATCCGTGTTCTTTTTCGTTCAAAAACAAAAATATCATGAAAAAACAAATCATCATTTTTCTGCTTGCAATGCCGATTTTTGGCATCAGCCAAACCTGGAACCCCATCGGCCCGGATACGGCCAATATTTCAAGGATTGATTTTGGGGTGGCCGTCCAGCGCCATGTACTGTGCGCCGACAATGGCTTTTACGTTTACAACTACGGCAACAATACCTGCGAATTTTTTACTTACGGAGGTTTACCCGTGGCCGGTGCTGGTTATTTTAATAATGAAAAAATACTCGTTGCCATGGGCGATGGCTCCTGGTCGGACGGCGTTTACACCTTCGATCTATCAACCCATGACTTCGAGCCCATGGATTGGTTTGTATGGCCAAATTTCCTACACTACCACGAGGCAACTTCCACCTGGTGGGTGGGCAGCGACTGGGGCGGATTATGGAAATCGGCAGATGGACAAACCTGGGAAGCAGTGGAAATCTTCAGTACTTTTCCCTGTACCAGCATTGCTTCGCAAGGGCAACATTTAGTTGTTCAACTCATCAGCGATCTTACCAATAGTTATTGGTCGGATGATAATGGGGAAAGCTGGTATCCCTCGGAGCTGTCGCCTGGATTTTCTGATATGGCTTTTCATTATGATGGCCAGCTACTTGGAATCTTTCCGTATTATTCAAACTCATCGGGTCTGTGGAAATCAAACGACTTCGGCAATTCGTGGCAAATCGAAATTTACCAGGAC
>Ga0208900_1001698_pt1 | contig 11229 bp, 11 predicted proteins | sample AntAceMetag02UKK_FD_184763 | JGI IMG/M metagenome (GOLD analysis project Ga0208900, IMG submission 184763) | Saline lake microbial communities from Ace Lake, Antarctica - Antarctic Ace Lake Metagenome 02UKK (SPAdes) (version 2) | ecosystem: Environmental > Aquatic > Non-marine Saline and... | reverse complement strand
CAAAGAAACAAACTGTATTGCTAAATTTTTGCCCGAATGGTTTTTTTTATCAATAACGAATTGTTAATAAGTACTTTTGTTGCAAAATTCATGATTAAATGTTAATCCATTTAATCATGTCTTTGAAGAAGTTATTTTGAATATTTTACTATGCAACTTTATAGTTAATAAATGTAGCTATGTATTACCCATAATCGCACTTTGTAGTTACATTCAGTGTAGTGTTTGTAATGGGTGGGTTATTTAGTATTTCATTTTATCAATATTTTCTTGAAAGGGAAAGCTCAAAAGATATCGTCCCCTAAAGCGTCCCTTTGCAAACCGAAAATATTGTAATTAGCTAATTACTAATCGATAAGATTATATCATTGAGAGCCACCCACGAGACTCGAACTCGCGACCCGCGCATTACGAATGCGCTGCTCTACCAACTGAGCTAAGGTGGCATTTATTTTTCTGCAAAATTACAAAATTTCACTTTCAGAAATTAAAAGGTTGATCTTAATTTTGAAAATCTATTTCAGATTGTAGGCGACAGAAATTCCAGTTGCCCATCCATTTGAATAGGGGGCAAAGCTAAAGTGGTTTTGTTTTTTCTGCTTGTTGGCAACGAGCCGGCCAATAGAATAGCCCAGCATTGCTCCGGCAATTACGTCCGAAGCCCAATGTGCATCGCCATACATTCTTGAAACTCCCACCATAGCAGCCAGTGAATAAGAAGTTAGTCCAACCCACAATTTGTCGTTGTAATATGTGCTAATGGCTGTTGCCGCAGCAAATACCACAGTAGTGTGCCCTGATGGAAATGAATTGTATTTAAATCCATCGAACGGACCACCCCAAAATCCAGGGTCAGGAGGATTGGCATCGTAAGGCCGTTTTCGTTGAAAGATATTTTTTAAAACAAAAGAATAGGCCCCCGCAATAATAATTGCTTTGCCCGTTACCAAAGCAGCCGTTTCGGCCCCAGGGTTTTTAGCAGCCAAACCGTAAATATACATTGAGCCAAAAATGGGAATAAGATACCAGGTGCCCAGCGGGTCAAAAAAATATTTATTGAGCTTATCTTTTGATTCGGTGCGGTTGCGTTGGAAGAATTGTTGGATTTCCTCATCCTGGGTATAAACCAGGGTTGTGACACCGACAAAACCAGCAAATCCAATCCACTGATTTTTGTTCCATCGCAAGGGTGCAATCGCCACATCCCTGGCATCGGTTAAATAGGAAAACAAATATTCCTTGTTGAGTTTCAGGTATTCCTTTTCTTGTGGTTTGATGGCTCCTTGTGAAAAGGCAAACTGGGAAGTGAATAATAATAGAATGAATAATCCTGACAGGGTTTTGTAACCAGTCCTACAAATTGAGGTTAACAATGTATTTTTGATATTGGAATTAATTTGGGTTTTGAGTTTTGAATTTTTTAGGTTTACATCAAATCTGTACGTTGTCAAATTGTAATTGTTTAGGTAGTTGAGAGATTTGTTAAAGCGAAAACCTTTTCCAATTGAAAGTCATTGATGGTCATTCGTAGTCATTTTTTTCAAATAAAATGACGCGCGAAGCGCAAATAACAATTAATGACAGCGAAGCTAAATGACACAATTGAAATTATTTAAACGAAAGGTTCACTTCATTTCCATACCAGCTAAATAGATACTTCAAATTAATATCTATTCATGCATTTTTGCGTCATTCCAAAAGGCATCCATCTCTTCAAATTCCATGTCTTTTAATGGCCGGCCGTTTTTCCGGGCTTGTTCTTCGATATACTGAAAGCGTTTGGCAAATCTTTTGTTTGTCCTTTCCAGGGCATCTTCAGGATTTACATTGATAAAGCGGGCATAGTTGATCAACGAAAATAGCAGGTCACCAAATTCATGTTCCTTCTTCAAAGCATCCCCGCTTTTGACTTCCACTTTCAACTCTTCAATTTCTTCCTGCACCTTATCCCAAACTTCCTCCTCATTTTCCCAATCAAAGCCAACGCCCCTTGCCTTTTCCTGCATACGGTAGGCCTTCACCATCGAAGGCAAAGAATTGGGCACGCCTCCTAAAACCGACTTGCGGCCTTTTTCGCGAAGTTTTATTTTTTCCCAGTTGTTTGTTACATCCTCAGCATTTGCAACTTCAATGTCGCCGTAAATATGAGGATGACGTTCGGTCAGTTTTTCACTTATTCCATCCAAAACATCTTTTATATCGAAGTGTCCTGTTTCCGATCCTATTTTGGAATAAAATACCAGGTGCAGCATCAGGTCCCCCAATTCTTTTCTTATCCCGTCCATATCTTGCTCAAGAATGGCATCTGAAAGTTCGTAGGTTTCTTCAATCGTAAGATAGCGCAGGCTTTCCAGGGTTTGTTTTTTATCCCAGGGACATTGCGCCCTAAGGTCATCCATAATTTTCAATAAGCGTTCAAAAGCAGCAAGTTTTTCCTTCATCGTATAGATAGGTTTCAGTAGGGTTAAAATTTTTGCAAAGATAGTTTTGTTGGAAGAACAGAAGAAAAGGGGATGTATTGGAAGTGATGGAGTAATGCAGTTGAAAACTGGAAAAATAAATGCTGCTCTGGCAACGATTTAACCAACAGGTAACGAAAATGAGAATGTACTGCCCGTATTGTCATTACTCTCTACCCAAATTTCGCCATGGTTTAAGCTAATGAATTCTTTACAGATCATCAGTCCCAGCCCCGTACCGGGCTCATTATCTGTACCCGAAGTTTTTGTTTTCCGGGAGTTTTCAAAAACATTTTCAATTTCTTCTGCCGGTATTCCAATTCCCGAATCGATTATACTCACCACTAATTTTTCAATTCCGCCCTTCATAATTATATTGGTGCAAATCAGTATATCTCCTCCACCCGGGGTAAATTTTATCGCATTCGAAAGTAGGTTTCTGATTACAGTTTTAAGTGTATCTTCATCGGCAATTACTTTTTTTGTTGCCCCTGTTTCATGTCGTATTAAAATATTTTTTCGTTTGGCCTGAAACAAAGATAAATTCATCTCCTGCTCAATTATTTCGTCAATATCAATAGTAGTTGGTGAAATGCTTATCCTTCCTGTTTGTGAGGAAGTCCAGGCCAATAGGTTTTGCACCAGCTTGTATGTATTTTCCGACAAGTCTTTCAAATATCCAATCAGCTCCTTTTTCCTGTCATCATCCAGTTCATCGAAATCCTGGTCCAAAATATCAGTAAAACCAAGCAATGCATTGAATGGGTTCCTTAAATCGTGGGCAATAATTGAATAAAGCCTGTCCTTGGTAGCATTGGCCAACTCTAATTCAGCCGTCCGCTTTTTCACCCTCGACTCAAGTTCGAGATTTAAAAGCTTTAACTTTTTACTTAGGCGAATATTCGACCGGTACCTCAGGAAAAGGATAATAACCGCACTAATTACCACGATTAAAATAATTGCGATAATCAAACGGATTTGTTGTTCATGGTAAAGCGAAATTTCGAGTTCCTGAATGTCATTGTTTTGCTTTAGGATTTTGTTTTCTCTTCCTGTTTTTTCAGTCTCATATTTCACTTTAAGGTCTGCCAACTGTTCATTTAGGTCATATGTAAAAATCGTGTCCTTAACTTCGCCCATCAGTTTATGATAGTGTAGGGCCTCTTCAGAATTCGACATGGCCTCAGCCAGGAGAAACAGGCCTTCGTAGTTTCTTTGCAACATGCCCAACAAATTTTCCTCTATCGCAATTTCCAGGCTTTGGTCATAGTATCTTTTCGAAGATTTATAATCTTTAGTTTCAAAATATAGCTTCGCCAGGTTATTCAAAGTAGAAGACAAACCCATTCTGTCGCCAACCTCCTTTTTTATGATCATGGCTTCGTTAAAATAGGCTATCGCCCTATCCTTATCATACTTTTTAATGTAAATCAATCCAAGGTTATTTAAGGTATTGCCAATTCCTCTCCGGTCATCAATCTTTTCTTTTAATTCGAGCGACTGCTGGTAGTAAACCAGGGCACTATCAAGTTTATCCTGAAAACCATAAACCTGTCCAAGATTATTTAATGCAGCAGCAATACCTGATGTGTCTGCAAGTTCCTGGTAATATTCGAGCGCTTTCGATAAGAAATTTTTCGCCTCCTGATATTGTGTGGCATCCATATAAATTACACCAATATTATTCAACGTTTTTGCTATCGAAAGGGTATCGCCCAGTTCCAGTTTAAAATCCAGCGATCGCTGCAAAAAACCTAATGCTTTGTTATAATTGCCTGAAACTTGAGAAATAACACCTAAATTATTCAGCGTTTTTACGATCTGAACAGTGTCCTTTAATATTTCACGAATTTTCAGTGATTCTTCCAGGTAGTCAAGTGCAGAGGTGTATTCCCCCAAGTAATAGGAATCAATTGCCAGGTTGTTGAGTGCAGATGATTCTCCAAACAGGTTTTTATCCTGCCTCGACAATTCAAGATTTTGCAAATCGTACTCCACAGATTTGTGTACGTCAATATTTTGGTAGAGTGCTGAAAGCTGGTTGAGTATAGCGGGTTTTTCCTTTGGATTTGCACTAATAAGGGCATGTTCCAAACTATCAACTTTATATTGCTGAGGATAGACAAACAAGCTGAGAAAAATACAAGCGATTAACAAAAATGCCTTCATCAAAAAATTTGGTTTAAGGTGTCAGCCACAAAAGTAACAAACAAATGACACAAAAGGAAAAGTGGAATGTTAAGCGGAGCGAAATCCCGACACTTCAGGAATGGAAAAAATCAAATTCAGTGTGCAACTCAGCTAAATGAGCGTTTCCAGGCAACAAAAGCCTCACCTCCTTACACAAACTCACTACACAAAACACAAAACCCGGAACTTGAAATATCAATCCCGTATCCATAATAATTCGTAAATTGCGCCCCATTTTTGTAACTGAAATATTACACTTGAAATTATCTTTGTGAAATTTGATGTAAATAAAATAAGGCAAGATTTTCCTATCCTGAAAAGGGAGATTTACAATAAGCCGCTGGTATATTTTGATAATGCTGCAACCACCCAAAAACCTGCAGTCGTTATCGACAAACTTAGTGAATATTACGAACGCGAGAATTGCAACATTCATCGTGGCGTGCATTTTTTAAGCCAGCAGGCAACAGCTGATTACGAAGCATCCAGAGAGTTTGTCCGTAAATTCATCAATGCCGGTTCATCATCTGAAATTATATTTACCCGGGGCACAACAGAATCAATTAACTTAATAGCCAGTAGTTTTGGTAAGCGTTTTATCAAAAAGGGCGATGAAGTGCTGATCACTTACATGGAGCACCATTCCAACATCGTTCCGTGGCAAATTATGTGCAAAGAAACCGAGGCCGTATTAAAAGTTGTTCCAATACATGAAAGTGGTGAACTGGATATGGAGGCTTTTGAAAACCTCTTGAACGAAAAAACCAGACTTGTTGCTGTGGCACATGTTTCAAATGCTTTGGGAAGTATTAATCCTATTGATAAAATCATTCAATTGTCGCACCGGGCTGGAGCTTATGTACTTATTGATGGCGCCCAGGCCATTGCCCACATGGATGTGGATGTTAGGGAACTGGATTGCGATTTTTACTGTTTTTCGGGTCATAAAGTTTACGCACCCATGGGAATTGGTGTGATGTATGGCAAAGAAGATTTATTGGATAAATTGCCCCCCTATCAGAGCGGTGGCGAAATGATTGCGCAAGTATCGTTCGAGCATACAACTTACAATGAACTTCCTTTTAAATTTGAAGCCGGCACGCCAAATGTATCGGGGGTACTCGGCCTAAGAGCCGCCCTGGAATACCTTCAACAAAAAGATCCTAAAGAAATATTTGCTTATGAGGATGAATTGCTGGAATATGCCACTGATAAACTGAGCACCATTGAAGGGGTAAAATTCTATGGGCCGGCAAGAAATAAAACTGCGGTACTTTCATTTCTTATTGATGGTATCCATCCTTTTGATATGGGGACTATTATTGATAAATATGGAATAGCAGTACGGACAGGCCATCTTTGTGCCCAACCCTTAACTGAGTTTTATGGCATCCCGGGATTTATCAGGATGTCGCTGGCCATGTACAATACCAGCGAGGAAGTGGATAGTTTGCTTAAAGCGGCGGTGATGGCCAAAAATATGTTATCATAAAAAAATAATTATGAAGAAGTATTTATTATTTGTTGTAGCAGTTGTTTTAGCAGTTTCCAGTGCATTTGCCGATGCATTTGCCGGTGGGAAACAGTTGAAATGGATGAGAATTTTTTTGGCGAAATAAATGATGGAACCAACGAAGGCCCTGTTTATTTTTATGAAATTAAATAATGTATTAAAATGACTATAAAAGATAAAGAAACTCAATTGATCGCTTCATTCGATAATTTTGACGATTGGTTGGAGAAATACAATTTTATCATTGAAATGGGTAAGGACCTGCCAATGATCGATCCAAAATTCAAGACCAAGCAAAACCTGATCAGCGGCTGCCAATCGAGTGTTTGGCTTCATGCCGAATACAGTGATGGTAAAATAAATTTTTCAGCCGACAGCGATGCTGTTATTACCAAGGGGATTATTAACCTTTTAATTGGATTATTTTCGGGGCATACACCCGATGAAATTATCAACGCAGACCTCGGTTTTATCGATCAAGTAGGATTAAAAGAGCATTTATCACCAACTCGATCAAATGGATTAATGTCGATGATCAAGCAAATGAAATTGTATGCCTTGGCCTTTAAAACTAAATATGAATAATAATAAGAAAGTCATTTGTAGTCATTGATGGTCATTGAATTTTTGTCTTTAAATTACGGCGAAGCCAAATGACAGCACAGCAAATGACAACTTAATGACAGCGAAGCAAATGACGCAAAGCAACCAGAAGAAATGACAGAATTAAAGAATAAAACACCATTGAGGGAAGATATAATCGAAGCCCTTCAAACAGTTTTCGATCCTGAAATACCGGTAAACGTTTATGACCTGGGCCTGATTTATGAAATTAATATTACTGACAATAACAATGTACATGTGTTGATGACCTTAACATCACCGAACTGCCCGGTAGCCGAAACGATGCCGCAGGAAGTAAGAGAAAAAACCCTTTCGGTAGATGGGGTCAACGAAGTTGAAATTGAATTGACTTTTGAACCTCCCTGGGACCAGGAACTACTTTCCGAAGAGGCCAAACTTGAACTTGGACTCCTTTAGGGAAACAATGCGAGAATGTGAAAATGCGAGAATGTGAGAATGACCCACTTACTCAACCAAACAAAAGGAATACACAACTAATCCATGTCCAACAGTTTATTAGCCAACATAAATTCACCTGCTGATGTAAAGCAACTCAGCGAAGACCAGTTGCCACAGCTTTGCACCGAACTTCGTGAGTTCATTATTGATGCAGTTTCGAACAACCCAGGGCATCTTGGGGCCAACCTTGGCGTAGTGGAACTTACCGTAGCATTACATTATGTCTTTAATACACCCGACGATAAGCTGATTTGGGACGTTGGTCACCAGGCTTATGGCCACAAGATCCTTACAGGCCGCAGGGATACTTTTCACCTCAACCGCAAATACAAAGGGATCAGTGGTTTCCCGAAAATGGAAGAAAGCGAGTACGATGCCTTCGGTGTAGGCCATTCATCAACATCAATTTCCGCTGCGTTGGGAATGGCCGTTGCTGCCAAGATGCAAAACAATCCCGAAAGAAACCATATTGCAGTTATTGGCGATGGTGCCATGACTGGTGGTATGGCTATTGAAGGGCTGAATAATGCAGGCGTTGGAAACCCAAATATTCTGGTTATCCTCAACGACAATGGCATTGCTATCGATAAAAATGTAGGTGCAATAAAAGATTACCTTGCCGGAATTGTTACATCCAAAACCTATAATAAGCTTAAAGATAAAATTTGGCAAATGCTTGGTGGTGGCACAAAATACGGCAAAAACACCCGTGCAATTGTAAAACAAGTTGGTAACGCTGTTAAGGGAAGTATTTTAAAGCGGAGTAATCTTTTCGAAGCGTTTAACTTCAGGTATTTTGGCCCCGTTGATGGAAATGATGTCATCAGGTTGACCAAATTGCTGAACGACATGAAGCATATTCCCGGGCCAAAATTGCTACACATAATCACCACCAAAGGAAAAGGTTTGCCACAGGCAGAAAAAGAACCAACAGTATTTCACGCACCACCGGGCGCATTCGACAAGAAAACCGGTGAACTCAAAAAAGAAAAACCTTGCAATGGTGTTCAAGCTCCAAAATACCAAACTGTTTTTGGAAGGACTATCATCGAACTTGCCGAAAAAAATAGCAAAATTATTGGCATCACCCCGGCCATGCCTTCGGGTAGTTCATTGGATATGATGATGCACAAAATGCCCGACAGGGCATTTGATGTTGGCATCGCCGAGCAACATGCTGTTACTTTTTCCGCCGGAATGGCTACACAGGGATTTATTCCTTTTTGTAATATTTATTCAACTTTTATGCAGCGGGCTTACGATCAGGTTATTCATGATGTAGCACTACAAAACCTCAATGTTGTTTTTTGCCTCGACCGGGCAGGGCTGGTTGGTGAAGATGGCGCAACACATCATGGGGCCTTCGATTTGGCCTATCTTCGCAATGTCCCGAACATTACAATTTGTGCACCCATGAACGAGGAGGAAATGCGCAACATGATGTTTACTGCACAACTCGATAACAAGGGTACTTTCGCCATTCGTTATCCACGCGGAAGGGGCGTGTTGAAAAAGTGGAAAACACCACTCAAAGAAATTGCTGTGGGTAAAGGGAATTTTGTTGAAGACGGTAATGACCTTGCCATTATTTCAATCGGCCACATTGGCAATGCAGCTTTGAAAGCTTGCAACATTCTCGAAAAAATTGGCATTAAAGCAACACTTTTCAATGCCCGCTTTCTAAAGCCACTTGATGATGAAGCCCTTCACGAAATTTTTAAACGCTTTTCTAAAATCATTACCCTCGAAGATGGCACTATCAATGGAGGCCTGGGTTCTGCAGTGCTAGAGTTTATGGCCGACAATGGATATTCTGCAAAAGTAAAACGCCTCGGAATCCCGGATAGGTTTATTAGTCAGGGCAGCCAGGAAGAGCTTTTCAGGGAGTGTGGCTATGATGTGGATGGGATTGTTGGGGCAGTGAGGGAGATGCTTGGTGAAACTGGGATAGCTTAAGCCATTTTTCTATTTCAACAAGATTTCGATACCTTCCTTCTTTACGACTTGAAGCAATGGAGATACATCATCATGAAGATATTTCTTTAAGCTAACCGTATAGGGTTCAATCCTCAAATCGAAGTTTTCGGTTGCCCTCCAGGCCTTTGCTTTAAGCAAATCGTTATGCTGTTCAAAAATGGGCGATACAACCATTACATCAATATCGCTGCTGTTGTTGGCTTCATCACGTGCCCAACTACCATACAAGAATGCCTTTGTAACCGGAATGCCAAATGCAGTTAATGAAACACAATATTTCCTAACCAGTTCTATAACTTCGCTTTGAGCCATGTGAGTAGTGTTTTTGTTTTTTGAAGATATTCTACTGCAAGTGTGTATGATGGAGAAGATGGAAAATTTTCGGGATAACGCCCCTCCAATTGATAGATATTAAGTATCGCACAAAAATCTTTATCCTGCTCTGATAGTTCCAAATCGGTTTTGGCAAGCAGGTAAGATAAATTGTGTGATTTGGGAGGAACTTCAACCGTGCAACGAGCCACATGTGCTTTTACCGCTTTTTCAATACTTAAATGACAAAAGAACAATCCATGTAAGGTTTTCTTATTATCAATCAACAATTCCGCTGAATTCAGATCATCTTCACCTGTTTTGATCCAGTATTCGATTTGTTTGATGACATTCTGTAGCATTGCAATTTACTTTCGTTCAAATGCAAATATAAGGGATAATTAGTTCTTCCAGAACAAAGCAACTAATTTTAACACATGATCTCTTTATTAAATATTTTCTTCTGCAGTGGTGAATTACTTTTTAATCATCTACCCCAAGCGGTATCCAATAAATAAACGACGAGAAATTTCCATAAAAATAGGATGCCCCCACTTCCCAATAATCCCCTTTCCTTACGGGCATTGTAAAACTACTCATCATGTTATCACCATAAGTTTCATATCTTACACATGCATACCCTCTTTCAGTAGTTGGTGTGGAGTTGCCATCGGTAAACCCGGTTACTAAAATATGGGCAGGAACTAATGGGGAAACAACTTTTATTCCGGCAACCACAAACCCATCTGTTTCGGCCTGATAGGTTGTAGCTTGTACCAGCTCATCCCAGGCTCCAAAAACTTTCATCGTCCCTTCTACTTCCATAGTAGCATCAGGACTTGAGGTCCCAATCCCCACATTTCCATTACTTTGAACAGTTAATTTGGTGTCCGTGCCAGCAACAGTGCCTGTTCCAATTTTTAGTTTATCACTATCTGAATCATCAATCCCCACATGCCAATCAGTGCCATCAACATCTAAGGTTAAAGCAGCATCATTGTCCGAACCCGTGCCGCCATAAATGGTTAACTCCGACAACGGGTCTGAAGTTCCAATACCTACATTCCCATTACTTTGAACAGTCATTTTTGTATCGATGCCAACTGCAGCACCTGTTCCGATTTTTAATTTATCACCATCTGAATCATCAATCCCCACATGCCAATCAGTACCATCAACATCTAAAGTTAAGGCAGCATTATTGTCCGAACCCGTGCCGCCATAAATGGTTAATTCCGACAGTGGGCTTGAAGTAGTTCCAATTCCAACATTGCCACCGGTGTAATAAATATCTCCTGTCCCCAGCCATTTCGACTCCTGACCAGACTTTAAAAACTCCTTCCACTGGCTTGCTCCCCCATCGTAAAACCAAAATGTCTTTGTAGAAGTATTGTAAACCATTAAACCATCCACAGGTGGATCAATGCTGTTCATCTCAAGAAAGTCAAGTCTTGGGATCAGTATTCCTTTTGATGAGGATTTGATATCCAGCATGGCCGAAGGATCAGGGTCGGTACCATCCTCCGTTATGGCGACGCCCCCACTTTGTGAATAAACCATGGAGGATACAAAAAAGGCACATAAGATAACAGTGAACTTAATTAAAACAAAACTGGAAAATTGATTCGTTTTTTTCATTAGTAGGACTTTCTATTTGTTTGAAATTCCAACAAATATACGAAATATTAGGCTGGA
>Ga0208900_1001697_pt1 | contig 11253 bp, 10 predicted proteins | sample AntAceMetag02UKK_FD_184763 | JGI IMG/M metagenome (GOLD analysis project Ga0208900, IMG submission 184763) | Saline lake microbial communities from Ace Lake, Antarctica - Antarctic Ace Lake Metagenome 02UKK (SPAdes) (version 2) | ecosystem: Environmental > Aquatic > Non-marine Saline and... | reverse complement strand
GCAGCAACACATCAAAGCTGCTTTTTACCTGGCCAGCTAATGCTGGAATTAATATCTTCCGTTCCCTCTATACGATATAAGCAACGTAAAAATCAAGGAAATAACCCTTAGCCTGACGGCTATGCGCACGTGCGGGATTAAACTCTGTCAGGGTTGAGCAAGTCACACCACTAACCTACAGTGGCGGGATTCCCCCGAAGGGTCGGGGTAGGCTTCCGATAGGTCAATGCCATTAACTTAATAAATAATCGTATAAAATATTGATGTTTAAAAATATAAGAGGATTGGCCTTATAAAAATTTCGCTCGTTTTCAAGGCGAAGATTTATGGGGAGGCTTGTGGAGCGATACAGAAGCCAGAGTGGGTCTGCGTGGTGGCGCGGCTTGTATCGCGCAGGAAAATCCAAGCCGTAGAAAACAAGAAATTTTTATGAAGCCTTGATTTTTGGTTCTTTTCATCAAGGGAAAGAACAATAAATATATGAAACTGATAAATTGCTGAAGAATTGTTAAAACAAAGTTCCGCACGTGCGGAATCCTGCCACAATAGTTCTATAAAAAAACGTACTGAAATGAAATCAGATGCCTTGAAAATATGTTCTGTTTTTGCTAAAGTTAATGGCATTACCCGATGGGTCGGGATTCCGCACGTGCGGGACTTCGCTCAACATCACTCCAATACTCCAATACTCCACCACTCCACCACTCCAATTCTCCTCATCTCTCTCTTCTCCATTCTCCCTTCTAACTTCTCCCCTCTAAACCCTACTCATATCAATTTCAAAATTTATTTCTTTTTCCATGGTAGAGCAATGCAGCACACATTGTTCACAAATAGATAGCTCGCCACGGAGGCGTTTTTTTACCATATCATCAATCCTGATTTTGAGTGGTTCAATTTTGATATGGTTGATTACTTCGGCAGCAAAAGCATACATGAGCAACATCTTGGCATTGTGTTCGCCAATGCCCCTGGATTTGAGGTAAAACATGGCATTTTCATCAATCTGACCAATGGTGGCACCGTGGCTGCATTTTACATCATCAGCATAAATCTCGAGAAAGGGCTTGGTATTTACCGTGGCTTTATCGGTGAGCAGTATGTTTTTGTTCGATTGGAAAGCGATGGTATGCTGCGCATCCCTCCGCACCAAAATATGCCCGTTGAAAACTGCATGGGCGCTATCATCAACTATTCCTTTAAAAAGCTCGTTGCTAACACAATTGGGGTAGGCATGGTCAACAAAAACCTGGTTATCCACATGCTGCGCCTTGTCAACAAGGTAAACCCCCATAATATTTGCTTCACAGTTTTCGCCATTCAGCGTAACATAATTTTCATTTCTAATCAATCCGCCGTTAAGGGAAATGGCATTTGTGGATAAGTGGGCATCCCTTTCAAGATTAATAAATATGGAATTGATCAGCGTAGAATTGTCATTTTTGTTTTGCAGTTTATAATGATCGAGCGAAGAATTTTTGCCCACGTAAATTTCGGTAACAGTATTGATGAGGCTTTGCTGATGGTCAACAGAATCGTCGCATTGCACAAGTTGCAAACTACTGTTATCACCAATAATAACGAGGTTATGGTTTTGGACAAAAATATTTTCATCGTGATTGATGATGTTGACCATTTGCAAAGGCACGGAAGCCTGGACATTATTGGGAACATAAATAAATACGCCATCTTGGGCAAAGGCGTTGTTTAAAGCTACGAATCCACTTTTTTTATCATCAGCAATTTTACCATAATGTTGATCTATTAGATGAGAATGACTTTTTTTGGCAGCAGCCAAACTACCCACAACCACTCCATGCACATCAGTTTTTAATGAACCATTTTTTGAAATGAACCAGCCATTAAGCTGCGAAATCATGTCGGTTTCCAGATGCGGAATATCACATTTAAAAATTTTATCCTGATTTACATGATCCTGGAAAGTTGGCTCAAGATAGTATTGATAATTTGCCCCGAGAGCTTTTGAGATGTTTGTATTTCGCCAGTTTTCAGTTTTTGAATTCGGAAACCCCAGGTGTTTGAATTCCTCAAGCGCCTTTTTGCGGCGATCGATAATGGTTGATGAATCACCCTTGAAAATAATCTCATGATTATTCTCAAAAGTTTGAATCATTTTTTGACCCAAAGAAATATTTTGTGTTTTTGTCTGCATAATTCTAAACTTCATCTTTTAGCCAATCGTAACCTTTGAGTTCCAGTTCGAGTGCAAGCTCTTTTTTGCCTGATTTAACTATTTTTCCATTGTAGAGTACATGTACAAAGTCGGGAATAATATAGTCGAGTAGTCGCTGGTAATGCGTAATCACAATAGTGGCATTATCCTTTGTTTTGAGCATATTTACGCCATTTGCCACAACTTTGAGCGCATCAATATCCAAACCCGAATCTGTTTCATCCAAAATAGCAAGATCAGGTTTGAGCATGGCCATTTGAAAAATTTCGTTCTTTTTCTTTTCACCACCCGAGAAGCCCTCGTTCACCGAACGGTTGGTTAGCTTTGATTGGATGCCTACCAACTTTTTTGCATCTTCCATTGCTTTAAGGAAATTGGTAGCAGAAATTTGTTCCAGCCCTTTGTATTGTCTTATTTCGTTGATCGCGGTGCGCATAAAATTGGTAATGCTCACCCCCGGAATCTCCACAGGATATTGAAATCCAAGAAAAATTCCTTCGCGTGCCCGGTCTTCAATCGACATCTCAGAAACATCTTTCCCTTTATAACAAATCTCACCTTCGGTAACATCGAAAATTCCTTCGCGCCCGGCAATAACCGCCGCTAAAGTGGATTTACCGGTTCCGTTGGGTCCCATGATTGCATGTACCTCACCGGGTTTTACTTCAAGGTTTAAGCCCTTTATTATTTCTTTGCCTTTGATGCTTACGTGCAAATTCTTTATTGATAGCATTGTATTATTTTTTTTATTTTTTAACGAGACAAGGCATGCCTTGTCTTTACATTTTCCAATTTTTTCCAGTAGCATTTGCATTGCCATATTGCATTGCCGTATTGCATTGCCGTATTGCATTGCCGTATTGCATTGCCGTACAGACAAGGCATGCCTTGTCTCTACTTCAATACCATGGCCTCAATCCGCCGGAGGCAACCACCTTTTTCATTTCCCTCACCTCTGTATGCCGTACAGACAAGGCATGCCTTGTCTCTGCCCTCCAGCCCAATTACCCCACGCTACCTTCCAAACTAATACTCAGCAGCTTTTGCGCCTCCACAGCAAATTCCATGGGCAATTTCCTCAACACTTCCTTCGCATATCCATTCACGATTAATCCTATGGCATTTTCTTCGCTTATTCCCCTTTGCAAACAATAAAACAATTGATCTTCCGAAATTTTGGAGGTGGTAGCTTCATGCTCAATTATCGATGATTTGTTTTCGTTGTGGATGTATGGATAAGTATGTGCTCCGCATTTATCGCCCAGCAGCAAGGAATCGCATTGCGAAAAATTCCTTGAATTCTCAGCCCTGCGCGACATGCGTACAAGTCCTCGGTAACTGTTGTTGCTGTGGCCTGCCGAAATTCCCTTTGAAATAATGGTGCTCTTGGTATTTTTACCAAGATGAATCATTTTTGATCCTGTGTCGGCCTGCTGATAGTTATTGGTAACAGCCACCGAATAAAATTCGCCCACCGAATTATCGCCCATCAAAATACAACTTGGATATTTCCAGGTAATAGCCGAACCGGTTTCAACCTGTGTCCACGAAATTTTTGAATTGGCTCCACGGCAAATTCCTCGTTTCGTAACAAAGTTATAAACCCCGCCTTCGCCTTTGGCATTTCCGGGATACCAGTTTTGTACTGTCGAGTATTTTACTTCGGCATCTTTCATGGCCACGATTTCGACAATGGCGGCATGTAGCTGGTTTTCATCGCGCTGTGGAGCAGTGCAGCCTTCGAGGTAACTCACGTAACTTTCTTCATCGGCAACTATAAGTGTGCGCTCAAACTGCCCGGTGTTGGCGGCATTAATCCTAAAATATGTCGAAAGTTCAATCGGACACCTTACCCCTTTTGGGATGTAGCAAAACGAACCGTCAGAAAATACGGCTGAGTTGAGGGCGGCAAAATAATTGTCGGTGTAGGGCACCACCGAAGCCATGTATTTTTTAACAAGCTCGGGATGATTTTGAACGGCTTCGCTGAAAGAGCTAAAAATAATCCCGTGTTTTTTAAGTGTTTTCGTAAAAGTGGTTTTCACAGAAACGCTATCAATTACAGCATCCACGGCCACACCCGAAAGCATTTTTTGCTCATCGAGCGAGATACCCAGTTTGTTGAAAGTTTCGAGCAAGTCAGGATCAACCTCATCCAGGCTTGCCAATTCCTTTTTCTTGGGTGCTGCATAAAAAATTATTTCATCATATTTTATGGGTGGGTGGTGCAGGTGTGCCCAATCCGGTTCTTCCATTGTAAGCCAATGGCGGTAAGCTTTAAGCCTGAACTCAAGCATCCAGAGCGGTTCATTTTTTTTGGAAGAAATAAATCTTACGGTATCTTCGGTCAAGCCCACGGGGGCAGTGTCCATTTCGATATCCGTATAAAACCCATATTTATATTCACCTTTGGTGACATTATCTATCAATACATTTTCATCGTTCGCCATGATCCCGGTATTCTATATTTTATCAGTAAAACCCCAATTATTTCACCTTCATCCAATTTTGTGGAATTATTTAATTTAATGTAATCATTCTTTTCCAAATCAGTCCACAGTTGGCAGTCGGCAGTGGACTGTTGGCTGCCAACTGTGGACTTTCAAACAATACTTTTTCACAAATAAAACATTTATTCTTTCCACCAATTTTGGTGAAGCTCCATAATAAAGGGCTGCAAAATTACATAAATTTTAAGCACTGAAATACCGAATTATTGTTTGTGTAATAAAATGAAAAATCGGTATTTCATCATTGTTAACACATCGCTAAATAAATAGTTCAGTCGGATTCTTATTTAGAATTGCTTAGAAAAGCCAATAAAGCGGGTCGTTTTAAATATCTATTTTTGCAGCTCACATTTACTGTTTAATATGTTTGAAAAACGAGAAACCACAAGAACATCAATTGAAGCCCTGGGAGAGTTTGGCTTAATTGATCATCTTACAAAAGATATTAAAATAAAACAACCAACAACAATTTGTGGCGTTGGTGATGATACCGCGGTGATTGATGCCGGACCAAATTACATGCTGGTTACGAAAGATTTATTGTTGGAGGGTGTTCATTTCGACCTGAGTTATTATCCATTGAGGCACCTCGGGTACAAAGCCATAGCAGTTAACTTGTCGGATATTTACGCCATGAACGGCACCCCGCGCCAGGTGATTGTTGGCTTAGGGCTTTCAAGCAAATTCCCGCTCGAAGCCATCGAAGAACTTTACAAAGGAATGTATGCCGCCTGCGAAAAGTACGGCGTTGATCTCGTGGGTGGCGATACCACCAGCAGCCTGCGTGGATTGTTCATCTCGGTAACGGCAATAGGAACTGTTGACAAGGATAAAGTGGTTTATCGCGGGCCGGCACACGAAAACGACCTGCTTTGTGTTTCGGGTGATTTGGGAGCGGCTTACGCCGGATTATTGATTTTGGAAAGAGAAAAAACCGTATTTAAAGCCAACCCAAATATGCAGCCCGATCTGGAAGGTCACGATTACATTCTTGAGCGCCAGTTAAAACCAGAAGCAAGGCAGGACATTATCAAAATTTTGGATGACTTAAAAATTATACCTACGGCCATGATCGACATTTCGGACGGCCTGGCTTCGGAGATAAAACACATTTGTAAACACTCCGATTTGGGATGTACAGTTTATGAAGATAAAATCCCGATAGATCAGCATACCTACGACACGGCCCGTTCGTTCAACATGGATCCCTCGATGTATGCCCTGAATGGCGGTGAAGATTATGAACTGCTTTTCACAATAAATGTAGAGCATTTCGAAAAGATTAAAAACATACCGGAAATAACGGTCATCGGGCATATTACCAATAAAAATGACGGCATCAATCTAATTACAAAATCAGGACCGGTGGTTGAGATTAAAGCACAGGGCTGGGATCATTTGAAAAAGGGAAATTAATGGCTGCGTATTTAAGGTAGCTTTTTGAAAAATTTACGATTTCAGAATTATGATTTTAGATTTAAGATGTTGGTGATATTCATCGGAATTTGCAGGAGGATTTTTTTTAATTATGAAAATTGCGACTTACCTGATAAGTCTAAATTATACATTGATCATTATCACTTCTGTCCGAGTAAATTTAACAGATTCCTTGCTGCACGTGCGGGAAGAAATCTATTGACAAATTATTATCACCAAATACCGTGAAATCATGAATAATTTGCTTTCCACTAAAATCGCAGTAGTAATTTAAAAATATACGATTTCAGATTACCCATAAAACAATCCAATGGCGAAAACAAACCCACATATCGAAAAATTGGAACCCATGGTCAGGGCACTCCCCGACAAGCCTGGTGTTTACCAATATTTTGACGAAAGTGGGAAGATTATTTACATCGGTAAAGCCAAATCGCTGCGCAAGCGTGTAAGCTCCTATTTCAATAAAGATTCGGGGCTAAGTGGCAAAACTATGGTGATGGTTAGGAAAATATTCGACATCCGCCACATTGTCGTAAGCACCGAGCTTGATGCACTTTTGCTCGAAAACAACCTCATTAAAAAATACCAACCCCGCTACAATGTAAATTTAAAGGATGATAAAACATTCCCCTGGCTTTGCATTAAAAAAGAACCTTTCCCACGTATTTTCCCAACACGCAATGTTATCCATGACGGATCGGAATATTTTGGCCCTTATGCCTCGGTGAAATTAATGAATACCCTGCTCGACCTCATCCGCCAGCTGTACAAGGTGCGCACGTGCAAGCATTACCTTTCCGAAAAAAATATTGCTGCAGGAAAATTCAAAGTGTGCCTCGAATATCATTTGGGCAATTGCCTGGGGCCTTGCGAAGGTTTGCAAAAGGAGGAGGATTACGATAATACACTCATCGAAATACGGCAAATTATTAAGGGTAATATTTCGAATGTTTTATTGGAGCTAAGGAATATTATGCAGAAATACGCTGCTTCTATGGAGTTTGAAAAGGCGCAGGTTATCAAAGAAAAAATTGAACTGCTCGAAAAATACAAGGCTAAGTCGATGGTGGTGAACCCCAAAATTCATGATGTAGATGTTTTCTCCATCATCACCGACAAGGATTCCGGGTATGTAAATTATTTAAAAGTAATAAGCGGAGCCATTGTTCAGGCGCACACCATTGAGCTTAAGAAGAAGCTGGACGAAAGCACGGATGAACTGTTATCGATGGCGGTTTTGGATTTCAGACAAAGATTCGACAGCACATCAAAAGAAATTATTTTGCCTTTTGAGTTAGAAATTGGATTTCAGGATCTTACGATGACCGTTCCAAAAATCGGGGACAAAAAGCATTTGCTGGAACTTTCGGAGCGAAACGCGAAATATTACCTCCTTGAAAAAAGAAAACACATTGAGCTTACTGATCCTGAAAGGCACACCAAACGCATTTTGAATACCATGCAAAAAGACCTGCGCATGAAAGAATTGCCCGACAATATCGAATGTTTCGACAACTCGAACATGCAGGGAAATTATCCGGTGGCGGCCATGGTTTGTTTTAAAAATGCCAAACCCAGTAAAAAAGATTATCGCCATTATAATATAAAAACTGTGGAAGGCCCAAACGATTTTGCTTCGATGGAAGAAGTAATCTACCGACGGTATAAACGGATGCTGGACGAAGGGCTGACTTTACCCCAGCTCATTGTTGTAGATGGAGGGAAAGGGCAACTTTCGGCATCGGTTAAAAGCCTTGAAAAATTAAACCTGCGCGGTAAAATTACCATCATCGGCATTGCCAAACGGCTGGAGGAACTCTACTTTCCCGATGACCCCCTACCCCTCCATCTGGATAAGAAATCGGAAAGCCTTAAAATTATTCAACAATTGCGCGATGAAGCCCACCGCTTTGGGATAACACACTATCGAAAACGCCACGAAAAAGGAACCATCAAAAGCGAACTAACCGAAATTGAAGGCATTGGCGAAACCCTGGCAAAAACCCTCCTATCCAAATTTAAATCGGTAAAGAAAATAAAACAAGCGAGCAAAGAGGAATTACAAACTGCGATTGGAAATGCAAAGGGTGAGTTGGTATTTTCTTATTTCCACGGAAAACAAAACACCAATTGATTTTTTTGGAGGTAAACCTAACAGGTTTATCCCCATAAAATATTTCCAAAACCCGGGAAACTTTGACTTCGTCCAGGCCGGGAGACCTGTTAGGTTTTGCTGGTGAGACTCAGCAAAATCTAAAATCCCTCAATTGGAGGTTTTTGGGGTAAACCTAACAGGTCTATCCTCATAAAAATACCCCAAAGATTAGGAAATTTTGACTTCGCCCAGACCGGAAGACCTGTTAGGTTTCTACATTTTTCTTTTGCTGTAAGATATAAAAGCTTCATGGTACACAGGGTTAAAAAATTCTCTTTATTTTTGGAGCAAAATTTAATATTATGGAAAAACGAAATCATTTTAAAGTTGCAGGCGACGAACTGCTGAAAAAAATTAAGGAATTAATCCACGAAGGCAATGTAAACCGTATTATCATCAAAAATGAAGATGGGAAAACTTACCTTGAAATTCCAATAACCATCGGTGTAATCGGCGCGGTACTTGCCCCGGTTTTCGCGGCAGTGGGTGCTTTGGCAGCACTTGCCGCAAGATTTACTATTGAAGTTGAGAGGATGGAGGAAGGGAGTTGAGAGTTAAAAGTTAAAAGTTAAAAGTTAAAAGTTAAGAGTTGAGAGTCCCGAAAAATAGATCCCGAAACTTCTGGATTTAGTTTTCGTAACTTTCCGAGCCCACCTCGCGAAGCGGGTATCACTATGTGAGTGTTAACTTTTTACTTTTCTTCGTGTTAAATCTTTATTTCTCTTAGTGATTCTCTGTGCTCTCAGTGTCTTAGTGTTAAATCTTTACTTGTCTTAGTGTTATCTTTTTACTTGTCTTAGTGAATCTTAGTGCCCTCAGTGTCTTAGTGTTAACTTTTTGTAAATCAGTATATTTGTCAAACTAAAATTTTGGTCTAAATTGGCCTGCTAAAAAAAAACATCATGAAGAAATTATTGACTTTATTATTTTGTTTGCTCCCTTCGTTAACAGTGCTTTCACAAAATTTGGAAGACCTCGAATTTGGCACAGACTCAACCTTTGAGGTGATGACCTGGAATCTTGAGTTTTTCCCGACAAACGGACAAACAACCCTCGATTATGTTTCCCAAATTATCCAGGCTTTGGAAGTGGATGTAATCGCTGTCCAGGAGATTGACGATTATCAAAAATTTCTTGAATTGCTCGAAGGACTTGATGGTTGGGAAGGCTATGCCACCAATACCGGCTACCTGAACCTCGGTTATATTTATAATACCGAGTTTGTGCAAATGACTTCGGTTTACTCGATTTACCCCAGTAAAAGTCGCGAGTTGCCTCGCAAACCACTTATTATGGAATTTGTTTTTGGTGGGAATGAATACATTCTTATCAACAACCACCTGAAATGCTGCGGCGATGGCGTAATGAACAGCAATGATCCCTGGGACGAAGAAACCCGCCGCTACGATGCCTGTGTGCTGATTGATACATACATCGAAGAAAATTTTCCGGACAAAAATGTGATCCTGCTTGGCGACCTCAACGATATCCTGACGGACAATGCTGCTAATAATGTTTTCCAGGTATTTATTGATGATCCCGATAGTTATCTTTTTACGGATATGGCCATTGCTGAAGGTAGCTCCGCGAATTGGTCTTACCCTTCCTGGCCCTCCCACCTTGACCATCTGATGATTTCGAATGAGCTTTTCGATGAGTTTAATGATGATGCAACAGTAATCACAACCATCAAAATTGACGACTACCTCGAGGGTGGATTTTGGGAATACGAGCAAAATATTTCTGACCACCGCCCTGTCGCATTTAAGTTTATGCCGCAACCCGGAAGCGTTGGATTTGGTGATTTTAATCAAAGCAATAAAACTCTTCAGATAAGCCCGAACCCTTTTAGAGAAAAAACTACCATTACTTTCAATCCCTCCGAGGAAAATTCGGAAATACAAATTTTCGATGTTACCGGACAAATAATTAAAGAAGCCAAACTTAACAAAGGGCAAACAAGCTTCGATTGGTCGGCAGATGGAATTATTTCCGGTACTTATTACATTAAGTTAAAATCAAATAATGGATATTCAGCCACTAAAAAGGTAGTACTTTCAAGATAAGCATTCCAAATATTTTGCTTAAAGTATTATCTTTGAAAATTGAATGAATCTCTCTCAACCACAAAAAAAATAATGTTATGACAAAATCTATTAAAGAAACCAAAACAGAACTGAACCTGCTAAAATCGTTTGCAGGCGAATCGCAGGCAAGAAACCGCTACGAGTTTTTTGTGAAAGTTGCGAAAAAAGAAGGCTACGAGCAGATTGCAGCCATTTTCCAGGAAACAGCCAACCAGGAAAAAGAACATGCCAAAAGGTTTTTTAAATTCCTGGAAGGTGGGATGACTGAAATTACCGCAACCTACCCGGCGGGAGTAATCGGCACAACCGCCGAAAACCTGAAAGCTGCTGCCGAAGGCGAAAATGAAGAATGGACAGAATTGTACCCAAAGTTTGCTGAAATAGCCAAAGAGGAAGGATTTACAGAAATCGCTGTGGCTTTTAAAATGATTGCCAAAGTAGAAGCCGAGCACGAGCGCAGGTTTTTGAAGCTTTTGCAAAACATTTCCGAAGACAAGGTATTTATGAAAGATGGAAAAGTGTGGTGGAAATGCCTCAACTGCGGCTATGTTTACGAATCGGTAAAAGCATTGGAAATGTGCCCTGCTTGTCTCCATCCAAAATCCTATATGCAGGTACGCGAAGAAAATTATTAAAAAGAATCTATTGTTTTCAATCTTTCAGGATCATTGGGCGTTGGCTTAATGATCCTGTTTTTTTTCTTGTTTCCAAATAAACTTCCTCCTACATTTGCTGGTGTAAAAATTGAAATGATTGCTGAATGAGGAATCCTGAAATAAGCCTGGCTTTCAATACGCACCGCAACCAGGCGGTTGTGAGCCTGCGGTTTTCGAAGTATAAGAAGCTGATTGCGTTGGTTAAATCCGG
>Ga0208900_1001696_pt1 | contig 11255 bp, 8 predicted proteins | sample AntAceMetag02UKK_FD_184763 | JGI IMG/M metagenome (GOLD analysis project Ga0208900, IMG submission 184763) | Saline lake microbial communities from Ace Lake, Antarctica - Antarctic Ace Lake Metagenome 02UKK (SPAdes) (version 2) | ecosystem: Environmental > Aquatic > Non-marine Saline and Alkaline... | reverse complement strand
AAAATATGGACGAAAGATATGGGAAAATAAAACTAAGTTATTATGCAAGTGATGGAATGAATGATGCCACAGGGTATTACTCTGAATGCATTGTTGGCGGCCAGACAAATGCTATATCCGAATTCCGACAGGAAAATAGATTCATCAATTTCTATCCTACGCCCATCGAAACGCATCTCTTTTTTCATAGCGATCAGCAGCTTGGAAATGTACAAATCGAAATATTGGATATATCGGGAAACATGCTGTATTCAAATTTTTGGCATTCGATACACCAGGGCGAACAACACGAAATAAATCTTGCTGAATTACCAAAAGGCTTATATATTGTTAGGGCATACACCCAGGACAAGCTGAACGTTTTCAAAATTATTAAGCAATAAACACTGCAATAACCCAAAACTCTGACAGGGTTTTCCCATGGGGATGCCTAAGGCAAAACCCTGTCAGAGTTAGGGCGTATAAAATGCAATCACCTGATGGGAAATTTTACAAAACTGATGGTGCCGACACCGGGCAACTACTCCGCCTTATCCAATCTATTCCATAGTCCAAAGCCATGCCTTTTAAGGTTTGGCTGGAAGAATAATACTTTGAATTTCCAGGTTGGCTTTATTGTTTTAAAAATGCATTTATTTTATCAGGATAGAAAGTGAAAAGGGAAGTGTTTTTGACCAGGTGATTTTGAATTAGATGATTCGGGAATCTGATGATCCGCCAGTTGTCGGATTGTCAGGTTTTGTTTTTTGAGTGTCCAACTGTTTTAAGCTAACATCTTCAGCCGTTGAATGAGCTCATCATATACTATTCTTTTCTTCTCACTTGTCAAAGGAAATAATACTTTCTCAATCATTGGTCCAGACACGGTAAAAATGTAATTCAATTTGATAACACTATCTTTTATCGCACCTTCTTTTTTGCCCAAGGGTATTCCATCCATGCTAAGGTTGCTTGTTATTCCGGCAACCACAATATTATCATGTTCATCAAACAACACCACGGCAGGGCGTCTTTTTGTCTCAAAAGAATCAGTAAACTGCAATTTTGTTAAAACAACATCTCCAGCTTTAGGCATTTTCCCACTCCTCATCTTCTTTGTTGTCCCACAGTTCAGCCATTTTAGCCTGCTGAATTGTATGAAAAAAATCATCACTCTGATTTTTCACATCCATTTTTCCGAATGTTTCCTGAATTTCTTCGGGTACTTTTGCATAAGCCGGGGCAAGCGGCTTTGCTTTCACATAATTGAAATTCCCCAACAACTCCATAAAAAATGGCAACTTTTGATCTTGAATATCCAGTATTAGTTTCATACAATAAGAATTTAATGGGCAAAGTTATTAAAAAATTCTTGCTGTTGTAATTGAATGTTTTTCCCGTAAGTGATTTTTTCTTTGACGTTTCCAAGTCCTATGGACCTTGGAAAGTCAGGGACTACCCGGATCGAAACTTTCCATCGCCCAAGGCATAAGGTTATATTTTGCTGGAAGCGGATATGGAAACGTTGGGAAAATTACCCTGCCAGAGTTTTCCCAATGGATGCTGTGGCAAAAACCCTGACAGAGTTAGGGCGTATAAAATGCTATCAGCTGATGGGAAATTTTACAAAACTGATGTTAGCCGACACCGGGCAACTACTTCGCCTTATCCAATCTATTCCATAGTCCAAAGCCGTGCCTTTTAAGGTTTGGCTGGAAGAATAATACTTTGAATTTTCGGGTAGGTTTAAACTCTGACAGGGTTTGGAACCCTGTCAGAGTTAGAGCGGATAAAAAGCTTTCACCAGACGGGGAAATTTTACAAAACTGATGTGGCCGACACCGGGCAACTACTTCGCCTTATCCAATCTATTCCATAGTCCAAAGCCATGCCTTTTAAGGTTTGGCTGGAAGAATAATACTTTGAATTTTCGGGTTGGCTTCAATGATTTAAAAATACATTTATTTTATCAAAATAGAAAGTGAATACGGCGGCTGTTTTGAGAAAGTGGTCTCTTTATAGAAACAGGTAGGTTTAAACTCTGACAGGGTTTGGAACCCTGTCAGAGTTAGAGCGTAAAAAATGCAAATACCCTTGGTAAAAAGAGCAACAATATGCTGGAAGAATAAATGATAAAACTACAAAATGGAATCTAACCCTGTCAGAGTTTTAAATTCTGTCAGGGTTTTATCCAGGAAGCTATTACATAATTATTCGGCCTTTCAAGAATTAATCCCGGGGCTTGCTCTAAAGTTTTTTAAATGACTATTCTATTGAACAATCAACTTTTTCGTAGCCGTGAAACCTTCCGCGTGTAAAGAATAATAATAAATACCAGCCGAAAGGTTTGTAACATCGAAGGTAAAACTGTGCGTACCCCGTTGCTTTTTGGTGCTGATCAAGTCCATCACCTTTTTCCCGGAAATATTGTATAAGCCCAAACTAACCACAGCATCATCGGGAAGCGAGTAGGTAATTGTAGTTGATGTGCTTGCCGGATTTGGGAAACTTTGGGATAGCCCGAAACTTTGTTCGCCAATATGTTCTTCATCAATTCCTACGACCAAAGTGGCTTGCTTTATCACAATTTCGTTGTCCTTATCAAAGAATAGAGATACGGGTTGTTTGTCAAAATTAAACCAGAAAAATTCCTGATTTTCATTGTTCATCGCCCTGACCACCGTATCTGATCCATCCAAAAAGTAAATAGTAAGTTCGATTGGAATGGGGAAAAAGGGCGCATTGCTTTGCACCTGGTTTACCAGGAAATTCACGTTCCAGGTGTCGTTGCCCAAATCGGCAAAGGAATATTCGTTGGCATAAATGGGATGGTTGGGCTCTTTCACCCACGACTCAAAAAACCACTCAAGATCCAATCCGCTCGATTCTTCCAGCTTGGCCTGAAAATCTTCGGTAACAGAATTTTTATACCTGAAATTTATGGTATCGGTGGCGTAGTCGTGAATGGCTTCAAAAAACTTTTCATCTTCCATCGAATAGCGCAGCAGGTGCAACATACACGAACTTTTGCAATAGGTGATGGCATAATTAAACAAAGTGCCATTACCGGGCGTGTTTTCAATCCATTCGGGATTGTAAACCGGCCATCCCGGATTTGCCGAAAGGTAATAGGATGCGTTATTATCCACATCATTCTTATAGGCAGCATACCCGCCATCGCGCTCCCACCACAAGGATTCAGACCAGGTGGCAAAACCTTCGTTCAACCAAAGATCGGCCCAAGTTCCGGGACTAATCATATCGCCAAACCATTGGTGGGCAAATTCATGACAAATCAAACTTTCGCCCCAGCAATTAGGACACAGACTTGTGAGTGATTGATTTTCCATACCACCCCAGGCAAACTCGTTGCTCAGTGTTGCAAATCCATCTTTTTCAAAAGGGTGTTCTCCATAAAACCCAGAAAAGTAATCGGCCATCAACGGAACTTTTTCTTTCATAGCTGATGGATTTTCGCCATTGTTGTAATAAAAGCGGATGGGCATGGGCTCGCCGGGTGTAGATGGGCGATCCCAATAAACGATGTCGAGATTCCAATTTTTCTTAGCTGAAATCACAATCAGGTAAGTAGGAACAGGATCGCGGCTGATCCAGCGAAACCAGGTGGTGTCGGCAACTGTGGTAGAATCGGCAAGCCGACCGTTTGATCCAAGCAAGACGTTTGAAGGAACTTTTGCAGTAAGATCCGTTGTTGCTTTATCCGATGGCCTGTCGTAGCAAGGGAAACATTTGCGTGCACCTTCGGGTTCGAAATCCGTAAAAACAAATCCACCGCCTACATACACGCCATTATCTTCTACATTTTTGTGGAAAAAATCTATCGAAACTTCTACTATTTCTCCCGGCAGATATTCCCGATTAAGGGTAATGGCGAGCGTGTCCTGGGTGTGGGTAAAGTCTGTTCCGGCCATTCCAACGCTATTTATTTCCAGCGAAGAATTTATGGCATTGAGTTTTATCATGTTCAAAGTAGTGTCAACCCTGAAGGTAATCACTTCATCGGCGGTATAATTTTGCGGATAGGGGCTGTTAAAGTTGTTGTACAAATCAAAATTGAGGGTGTAGTTTAACACATCGAAAGTGTGCTTTGGGGTGTTTGGACTGCGAAACTTGTAAAGATGATTGTGGCTGTGTGCCTTTTTATCAGCGCATTTAAAAGCACCTTTTTCAGTAAGGTCAGTTTGTGCAAAGATTAATGTTATCGAAAACATCAAAAGTGCAGATAGTAGAAAATGTTTTTTCATGAGATAGAATTTGAGTTGATTAATTTGTCATAATTAAAAATTCGATGATTAGCCCGAAAGCTATTTGTCGGATTAATAAAACATTAACGTAGCCCCATTCAATAGGTTCAATATTTCTAAATTAATGGCCTACTCAGGGGTATAATTTTTTCCGGATTTATTTTACGCCCTGACATTTTCAGGATTATGACTAATGTTTGCCTTGACATTTTCAGGATTATGACAAATGTTTGCCTTGACTTTATCAGAAAATGTTTCTATCTTTGCCTTGATATTTTGTGATAAATGATATATTAATCTAATTATCAGTATGAAAAGAATTATTGAAAAACATCTTGATATTTGGAAAAATGATTCTCAAAAAAAAGTGCTTTTATTAAGAGGTGCCAGGCAAGTTGGGAAAACATTTTCTGTGCGTCAATTGGGCAAATCGTTTGACCATTATTTGGAGGTAAATTTTGAATCGGATAAGTCGGCACATGATTTTTTTGAAGGCGATTTAAACCCTGATGAGATCTGCAATAATCTTTCGGCCTTTTATAATGTTCCAATCGAGGATGGAAACACGCTGCTTTTTCTGGATGAAATACAAGCTTCAATACCTGCCATTTCATCTCTGCGATTTTTTCAGGAAAAACGACCGGGATTACATGTAGTTGCCGCCGGATCGTTGCTGGAGTTTGCATTGAGTGAAGTCCCTTCTTTTGGTGTGGGCAGAATACAACATATGTTTATGTATCCCATGTCGTTTGTTGAGTTTCTTTGGGCAAATGGTGAGGAGAATCTTTGGAAACTTGTTCAGGATTCAAATCCTGACAAACCATTGATGGATGCCTTTCATCAAAAATTGCTCAAATATTTAAAGCAATTTCTCTTTATAGGAGGTCTGCCCGAAGTGGTGAGTAATTTTGTAAAAACCGGAGATTTGCGTAAATCCCAGCAGCTTATCGACAATTTGATTACCGGCCTTGATGATGATTTTGCCAAATACAAAAAGCGCGTTCCTGTTTTCAGGATTAGGGAAGTTTTTCAGTCGGTGGCGGCACAGTCGGGCAGCAAGTTTATGATATCGAAAGCCGCTGAAAATGCAAATAGCGAACAGATAAAAGAAGCCATTATTTTGCTTGAAATGGCTGGTTTAATTCATAAGGTAAAGCATACCAGTGCCAGTGGAATACCGCTTGGTGAGGGAGTGAATCAAAAAAAATTCAAAATGATCATGTTCGATCATGGTTTTTTACAACGAATCCTAGGCATCGAACTATCTGATTATTTGTTGGCCAAAGATTTTGATACCATCAACAAAGGCAGCATAGCCGAACAATTTGTAGGAACTGAAATCCTCAAATACCATAATTCACAAAGCCGTGCTCAACTTTACTACTGGCATCGCGAAAAACGTGGCAGCAATGCCGAAGTAGATTTTGTTATACAAAAATCTGAAAAGATAATTCCCGTAGAGGTAAAATCAGGTGCTCAGGGAAAAATGCAAAGCTTATGGAGATTTCTGGAAGACAAAAAATCTGAATACGGAATACGAACGTCCTTGGAGAATTTTAGTCGCTACGATAAAATTGAAGTGTTTCCGCTTTACGCAGGTGCGAACATTTTTCTGTAGAAATCAGGAAACCTCTGATTTTTAATGCGAATCTCTAGCATAAACGCTTTAAGATTTCTCTTTCGACTTGATTTAAAAAGGCGCTTATTTTTGTCAGGATAGAAATTAAGAGAGGAGTCCTGGTTGGGAAGATTGTTATGGGAAACCTGAAACAGAAGGTAAGGGGTTTCGGGTTTCAAGGGGCTTATTTGCATTGAGGAATTACCCCCTCAAGTATATATTTAATTATTGGTTTCACCTTGATTATTAAGCCATCTTGTACTATTTCATCTTCTTCATTCATGGTGATAATGGTGAGTTTTGTAGCTTTTAATTCCTGGCTTGCACTAACGAGAGCTCTGATTTCTCTGTTTCGTGTGTTTTTGTTTTCAATAGAAACTGAAACCTGTATCAATTCATGGACAGTGCGTTGACGATAAATTAGAAAATCAACTTCAACCTTTTTTTTATAATAAAATACTTCATAACCATAGCGCAACCTATTTCGCAGCAAATGCAACATCACCACATTTTCGAGCAAGTGTCCGGTATTTTCCGAACCACTTTCACCGGCCAGATCAGCAAAGGATGTATCGGCCAGATACATCTTTCGGTTGCGAAGACTCTCTTGTTTTTTATATGAGAACTTAGAAAGACTAACAAAAAGCCAGGCCTCTTCGAGGTAAGAAACATAATTCTTGGCTGTGTTTTCGCTACCCAGGCCAAAAATATTTTTTATGCGATTGTAGCTAATTTCGGCACCATAATTACCTGTTAGCCAAAGGGAAATTTCGCGGAAAGTGCGTACATGCCTGATTTTGTATCGATAAATAATGTCTCTTGTAACAATTGCCTCGAACAGATTGGCCACATAGGTTTTTCGGTTTTCACCCCGCACTACTTCCGGAAAACCGCCTTTTACAAGGTACTCCATAAATAAATTCATCGCCAGCCCCTTGCCTTTGGCTGTGTTAATAATTTGCTGTTCCTGTTTATTGGCTTTTAAATATTCGCCAAAAGAAAATGGAAACAATTCGATAATTGCATACCTTCCGGTAAGATGTGTCGCCATTTCACGACTAAGCAAATTGGAATTTGAACCCGTGAGGATAATTTTGATTTTATTGCGCAGCAGCCGATTTACAAACAAATGCCACCCGTCAACGTTTTGTATTTCATCAAGCAAAAGATGATCGAATTCGCCATAAACCGCATAGAGTGCTTCGAGCAAATGATTTAGGTCTTCAGCTTGTAGTTCGTAGAGCCGCTCATCATCAAAATTCACAAAAGCATATTTTAGCTTACGAAAAGCCATTTGTGCCAGCGTTGATTTTCCGCAACGTCTTATGCCTGTTACGATTTGAGCAAGCTTGCTATTTGTATCAATTTCATTTTCTTTTTCACGATATATCCATGTTTCTTCATTAGCTAACGAAAGCTCTGCCTGCTGTTCTAAAAGTATTTGTCTAAAATTATTTCTTTCCATATCAAGTTCATTTTGCACTTATTACGCAGGCAAAGTTAGGAAACATTCTCTTTCTATTGAGAATAATTCGGAATATTGTTCGTTCCTATTGAGAATAATTCATGAATATTTCTACTTCTATTGAGAATAATCCATGTAATAAGCCCGCTTCCGTCCTGAGGTGAAAATGCCGGCACCGGATGGAAAAATGCGGCTAATGGATGTTGCCGACACCGTACAACTGCTCCGACCGTTCCAATCATCCCACCGCCAAAGGCCGAGCCTTTTAAATTTGGCTGGTAAAAAGTTGGATATGAATAGAAATTTGACTTTCCGGGCTTGGTTTTTTAATTAAAAATGTTTTGTAAATTTGCATAAAATCATGAAAGATGTATCAGAACCAGCTTAATATACAGCACATTTCCAATTTGATAAAACCGCTTGTTGATTCCGGGATTTATAAAAATGAAACAAGTGCCCTTAATGATATCGTCATTGATTTTGTTAGAGGGAAAATAAAAGGCTATAAAGCTATTACTGATCAGTTTGAGCACAAATACCAGGAAGCGTTTGATGAATTTTCAGCCGGGATAAAAAACAGAGCAACTATGCTACAGGAAGATGACTGGATGGATTGGAAGGCAGCACTGGAGATGACTCAAGCCTGGGTAGAAACACTGCAAAATATAATTCGGGATGCAAATCAAGATTAGTCGGCATTTCAGCATTTCTTGCCGGGGAGTTATCAAAATAAGTTTTTAAATTTCGTACTTCTCCTCTCATCAAACAAAAATTCCCCTCACCAATCGCCCCAAAGACCTTTGCTTTGTCAACCCCAAAGATTCCTATCTTTGTCTTTATTAATAAATGATGAAAATGAAAACTACTTTAAAATTTTTTATTATAAGTATTTTCCTTGCTACGATATTAATGGCGGGGGGAATTACGCTGGCCCAAAACTCGGTTTTATCAACAGGTACCTGGCGCAAAATCATGGTTTATCAAACCGGGGTTCATAAAATTTCCTACAGCGATTTGGAGAGTTATGGATTTGATGTGTCACAAATTAACCCCAGGCACATTCGTATTTATGGAAATGGGAACGGCATGTTGCCCGAAGCTAACGATGGATTCCGGTTTAATGATTTGCAGCAAAATGCAATATTTGTACATGGTGAAAATGACGGTGTTTTTGATGTGGATGATTATATTTTGTTTTATGCAGAAGGAGCTGTAGAATGGCGTTGGAATGAAGAAAGAAGCCGCTTTGAGCATACCCTAAACTTATATTCAAACCATAGCTGCTTTTTTATAAATGCTGATTTGGGCGAGGGGCAACGCATCGGGAATCAAGCCTCGCTTGTTGTTGAGCCGGACTATGTTTCAACATCTTTCGACGATTATATGTTTCACGAAGAGGAACTACAAAGCATACTTCAAAGCGGCAAAACATGGTACGGTGAGGAGTTTGATGAAGTTTTGGAATATAATTTTGAACATGATTTTCCAAACCTGATTGCCAGCGAGCCCGTCCACATTTATCTTGATGCAGCTTATCATTCAAGTGATTCTGCCAATTTTTATGTTAGCGCGAACAATCAATCCATTTTATCAATTCCGCTTCTTGGTTTTCCTTTCTATGTAAATTCAGCGTATGCCAAAAAAATTGCAGACTCTGCGCTGTTTTTTACAGATAACTCAACCATAGAGCTGGCCATGAGTTTTGACAAGCCAAATAGTTGGGATTTGGCCTGGCTCAATTACTTTACGCTTAGTGCGCGAAGGCAATTGGTTTTTGAAAGCGGGCAAATGCAATTTAGAGACACCCGATCGGTTGAACCGGAAAACATAACCCTGTTTCAGGTTTCTACCTTAAACCCGGAAAATACGATATGGAACATTAGCGACCCGATTAATCCAAGTGCTGTATCCTTTGATTACTCCGGGGCAATCGCATCATTTATACTCCAAACCGACAGTCTTCTGCAATTTGTAATATTCGATGGCACGCAATATTTTACGCCTGAGTATGAAGGCGAGGTTGAAAATCAAAACCTACACGCCTGCGAACTTTCGGATATGCTAATTATTACACACGCCGATTTTTTGCCCCAGGCGCAACAACTGGCCGATTTTCGCGAATCCCATAGCGGTATTTCCTGCTATATCACCACTCCCGAAAAAATTTACAACGAATATTCTTCCGGGGTAAAGGATGTTTCAGCAATCCGCGATTTTGTAAAAAATGTATATGAGCGATGCAATGGCGAAAAACCTAAATATTTATTGCTTTTTGGCGATGCTTCGTTCGATTATAAAAACATTTCGGGCATTAACACCGTAAATAATTATGTTGATACCTGGGAATCATCCGAGTCTTTGCATCCAATTAACTCTTATTGCAGCGATGATTTTTTTGGCATTTTTGATGATTTTGAAACTGGATTCCTAAAAATCGCCATTGGCCGCCTTCCTGCAAAGACCCCCGGGGAAGCAACAGCAATTATCGAAAAAATTATACATTACCAATCCAATGCTGCAAGCCTCGGAAAATGGAGAAATAAAATTGTTTTGATTGCAGACGATGAGGATGGGAATGTACATTTTGATCAATCGGAAACTGTGGCCAACTACATCGATAGCCTGGATGGTGATTTTAATATTCATAAAATATATTTGGATGCTTTTGTTCAGGAAACTTTCGCCAACGGTCATCAGGCATTCCCGGACGTTAATGTGGCTATAAGCGAACAGATTAACGAAGGCGTTGGTATTATTAATTATGTTGGCCATGGCTTTTACTTAGGGCTTGCCCATGAAAAGGTGCTGTGGGAAGATGATTTATTAAACTGGAACAACCCGGATTTTTATCCGATGATGTTTACAGCCTCATGCAGTTTTGGGCATTTCGATAACCCTGAAAAATATTCGATTACTGAGCAGGCCTTATTGATGGAAGGGAAAGGAATGTCGGCGGTAATTTCAGCTACAAGGCTAAACTTTGGAAATTCAAACCATGCACTCCAGATGGGCTTTTATTCTGCACTTATCAATAATCCTGATTTATCGCTGGGCGCAGCCCTCACCTCAGCAAAGAATCAAATGAGCGGTATAAATCATAAAAAATTTATATTGTTTGGAGACCCGGCCATGCGCCTTACCATTCCCAAATACAAAATTTGTACTGAGGCCATAAACGGGTTATCGGCAACTTTACCACCCGACACCCTTCGGCCTGGCGAACAAATACTTGCAACAGGCTTCCTGACCGATCGGGAGGGTAACAAAGTTTACAATTTTACCGGAACCCTTAATGTGGAGGTATTTGATAAAGCCCGAATGGATACCACTTTGGGGAATGATTATACTAGCAATATTGCCGAATTTAGTACCCAAGACAGTGTGCTGTTGAATGTTGAAGCGGAGGTATTTAACGGGCAATTTGCGCTGTCGTTTCGCCTACCCGAAAATATGGATGAAAAATATGGGAAAATAAAACTTAGTTATTACGCTACCGATGGAATGGATGATGCCACGGGGTATTACTCAGAATGTATCGTTGGCGGACAGGCAAGTGATATTTCCGAATTCCGACAGGAAAAAAGATTCATCAATTTCTATCCTACACCCATCGAAACGCATCTCTTTTTTCATAGCGATCAGCAGCTTGGAAATGTACAAATCGAAATATTGGATATATCTGGAAATATGCTGTATTTAAACCTTTGGCATTCATTGTGCCCAGGCGAACAACACGAAATAAATGTTGCCAAATTACCAAAAGGCTTATATATTGTCAGGGCATACACCCCCGACAAGCTGAACGTTTTCAAAATTATTAAGCAATAAACACGGCAATAATTCAAAACTCTGTCAGGGTTTTAAAACCCTGACAGAGTTCGAGCGAATAATAATCTAAGCAAAGCCATCGAAAATTTGACATAGTTGT
>Ga0208900_1001695_pt1 | contig 11257 bp, 2 predicted proteins | sample AntAceMetag02UKK_FD_184763 | JGI IMG/M metagenome (GOLD analysis project Ga0208900, IMG submission 184763) | Saline lake microbial communities from Ace Lake, Antarctica - Antarctic Ace Lake Metagenome 02UKK (SPAdes) (version 2) | ecosystem: Environmental > Aquatic > Non-marine Saline and Alkaline... | reverse complement strand
GTTAATATCTTCTGCAAATCTGCTATATCCGCATTATTTGCTAGTCGTTTAAAACACAAACGGACAAATTTAGTATCCTTAACATGCTCTACTTCAACATGCTCTCTAGTTTTAGCAAACTCTTCAAGTGCCTCTTTTTTACTTATATCTAATTCAAACGCCAAACTGCGTGTGCTGGAAAAACTTTCGGCATCTATAGTCGTACCAGATAGAAAATTACGATATCTGTCCATAAAACGTAGGGAAAATTTGTTAAAAATATGCATTTCCAGTTTTTCTTGTAACTCTTTTTCTAAATCTGCCCGGCCATTTTCATGAGTTTGATATTGGACTTGATTCCCATACAGATGGTTCATTTTGTGAGCTTCTGCTCGGACTTCGTTATATACAAGCTCCAAATTATTTCTAATGTTATCAACTTCGGTATTTTTTGACATCCGATTATCTAGTTTCCCTCTAACATATGATTTTTTACTAAAAGACTCCTCAAGTATCTTCCTTACCCATTTTTCCTCTTTTAATAAATTCACTAGCTCATAAACTGGCTTACCAATGAAATCGTCGAGATTTTTTATTCCTAAACGATTCACGTCCATGCCAAGTTTCTTTGCTCTGCCAAAATAAACCCTGAAAAACTTTATGTTCTTATTGGTAATAGTATCTGTTAATACGATAGTATGATTCGTCAATACTGCATCTACCGATTTATGCATCATATCGATATAAAAATCGATAAACTCAGAGGGTTTAGTTATAGAGGATAATCTATCTCCAATTTGTCCTTCGAACCTAAATATAGCTTGGTTACGTTCATACAAACTTTCCCCTTGTCGATCCTGCCCCATTCTATACAGATACTCATTCTCAGCATAAACTGTTTTCATAACATTAATATATGCGGCCTTTTGCTGCTCGCTTATTTTTTCACCCGACACTTCTTCTACATATTTAAAATAATCCTCCACCTGAGTCTTATTAAGCTGACGTTGTTCTGTATTCTGATATCGCTCTCTCGTGTTTTCTTCCTTCACAACAACTGCTTTCGCATTATTTTTAAAAAATAGTTTCTCAAGCATATTTTTTTCTGTCGGTCGTTCTTCAAAATATAGGCCATCTATGGATGCTACTAGCCATGTTGTACCGTTACCCCTGTCAGTTGGAGATCCCCCACCAGTTGGATTTAACAATCTATTACATCGGCCTCTAATCTGCTCGATTACACGCGTATCCTGATAATAGTCTGTTATTGTAACCGTTAAGCCCCCCTTGGCACTTATATCTGCTAAGTCGCTAAGAGTTTTATTCTGAGTTTTAATATCGGTACCTCTACCTGCAATTGTTGCAATCGTTATATGACCTGGCTTACCCGCATTATTCAGAATTCGGATTCTTTCATTTTTAGATTTATCTTCACTATCAAATAATATCTCAATTTTTATGTCAAAATATTTATCAAGATACTTTTGTAGGTCGATAGCTTCTTCCTTACTTTTTACACATATTAGGTGGGCAAATTCTTTTACATTTGGGGACATCAAGTTGTCTTTTATTATTCGTCTCTGGGTCGCTTTATCCTTTGCTAAAACATCAGGCATATCGACTCTTGTTACCGCAACTGTTGGTTGAACAAACAAGCCATGCATCGCTTTTTTTAAAAGACTCTTAGATACATCGAAGGTACCCGATATACTAAAACCTCTCTTTGCTTTTTTCATTGTATCCTCTGGTAAAGAGACAGTATCTGAATGCATTTCTTCATTAACAGGCAACCCTTCTTTTGCTTGTATTGCTTGCATTAGACCATCTTGCAGGGCATGACCTGGTTTTCTAAAACCGGTTAACTCGTCAATCAAAACAACCTCTCGAACATCGAACATAAATTTCACAGTCTTACCTTCCACAACATAATGAACTTGATTCTTGTGGAAATAATTCACTCTTGCTGTTGCGGTTAAAATTTTCCAACCAGCTGCTTTCTCAGCGCTATCCGAAGATGTTATTAGTTTATAAATACTTGGAGCATTCTTCTCAATAAAGGGGATTAACTCTCTATTTAAGACAATCGTCTTTTTACTAAAATCACAAAGGATAAGACCTTTTTGTTTTTTCGCATTCTCAATTAAACTGACTGCTTTTCCCCACTGCGACGAATACTTATCGAGACTATTGCTTGCATTGGAAATAACGACCGGACTATGCTCACTTTCAAATCTTGCCAAGTCACCTTCATCGTGAATGACAACTCTTTTTCTAAATGATTCCATTATTTTATACTCAGGGTCCACTTGCTTTCGATCATGTGCATTTGCAAAATGCAGGTCTGTATTCAAACAAAACAGGACTTCAGTATTATCCATATTTGCCTTCAACTCTTTAATCGTGAAAGTATTTAAATCTGAAGAAAATGTATTAACAGAAATTCCCAACATTTTAAATAATGGTTTCGCCTCTAGATATGCTTTTTCAACTAGGGCCGGATCCGAGGATGTTAATATTACTTTATCGCCTTCAGCCTTTCCCCGTATTAGTTGATCTAGTGTCAGCAAGTAAGACACAATACTCTTCCCCTCACCTGTACCCAAATTGAACCAATAGTCACTACCTGGTAAATGATTATATTTTAAAAACATGGTCTGGGAAAAGTTAGGAAGTTTTCCGTCAGAGGATTGATACAATCGAGATAAAACAGCTGCCCGCTTGATGTTTTCTTCTCTAATTCTGTTCTCATCACCAGAATCAACCGCTTTTTTATAGTCTTCCTGAAGTTGTATATATATTTCCTTTAGGAACTTCCCTTGTTTCTGAATTTCTAATTCAAACCTTTCTAATCTAGCCGTATTTACTGACTTGCTTGCCTTTTTTAGTTCTTTTAAGAGTTGTTGTGATTCTTTTTTGTTTAAATCTGAATTATCTTTTATACTCTCCATTATTTTATTGATATCACCTTTTAACTTAACATAATTAGTCGTTCCCTCAATTGTTTTAAAATATAAATCAAATATTTTTTTGTTCTCTCGAATACTTTTAGGTATCTTATCAACCTCAAATAACTGTTTATTAATCTCTGCATCATACAATTTGAATGACTGATTTAATGCCGCTGTTTCTGATGTTCTGTTTTTGAAAATGTCCGCCACTTCTTGCGATGTTACTTTTTTATTTACAGCCTTAGCAAAACTAAAGCTTTCATAGTAGCGATTAAATTTTGTTTCGACTTCCGATAACAACATTTCAACGATACTGCTATCAGGGTTATTAGCATCTAGCCCTGGTAGACTTATTTTTCCAGAATTTATTGCTGATAATATTCTATTCCTCAATACTTCTCGTAGTTTTATTGGATCTAATTGACCATCTTTATCAACGATTTTATCAACTTCCTTTATTTCCATATCTTTAGCATTGAACAAAGGGTGGATAATTTCTTCAAACACTATTCTATCTGATACAACCGCAGATCTTTCTTGATAGAAACCAGAATTTATAAATTTAATTAACACTGGCTCTGTTAGTATATTTATCTTATTTTGACGTAAGTAGCTTTTTAGACGTTTAAACCCATCTTCATTTAAAGCGATCAGTTGACTAACATCTTTATCTACTATCACGCCAATATTCGCTAAGCCTTTTTCCACCTCAAGTGGATTTAGAACCGATTCCCGTCCACCTTCTCCATGGGGAGCTGGAAGAACCATATTGCTGACTCGTTGGCTGAGTAACTGAATATGCATATTAATCTGCTGAGACAACTGTGCATAGGCAACTTTAAGATTCTGCTTATCAGATAATCCACTTATTTTAGTATTTCTTAAAGCATTTCTTACAAAACTTTCATTAATGACAAGCTCCACCGAAACTGTTTCTGACGATACCGGAGCACCCTGCCCAGCATAATGAACTCGAATATCGACTGGATGCTTCGCTTGGGTTACATCGTTATTTGAACCGATTGATCCAATTGATACTTTTATAACACTTGCATCAATTAAGCTATTATTCCCAATCCTTATTTTAATCGTAGGGGGGATTTTAATATTTTTTTCAAGCTCTGCAAGGGTTTTATTACCATTAATAAATTTATTTAGATCGTGTTCTTCAATATTTAATGAAAAATCGCCATTTTCACTGTTTATGATTTTTTTACATGCTTTTATCCATTTTGATATTTTTTTTCCCTCATATGCATATGGGCTAAGTATCTGATTAATATCTTGCCACTTACCTAATACTCCAAGTGCCACCTTCGCAGCCGTTTTACTGAATTTTTTTTCATCAGCAGCTTTAGGATCTGCCATTTTACCTACGCCCCTCATTAAATGTCCGAGTGGATTAACGAAAGTACTAGACCCAGTCTTTATCATGCTTTTCATTTTTGTTATCTGTTTCTGAATCTTAGTCTTTTCTTCTCCTGGCTTCATTTTATTGTGTTTAGCTTGAAGAAGATCTAGTATTGGAGCGAACATTCCAAGCCTTCCAGCTTTTGTCTCAAACCTTTTACCCCACTGACGCGCTGCAAATTGTGTAAAGGCAATGGGATCAACTAAACCGGCTGTTTTAAACGCTCTCCCCATCATCGAATTCCAAAAACCTTTTGCAGAACTCAACATTAAAAAATTAGCAGCCGCAAACTTAAGATACGCAGACAAATAACTGTCATCATGCCAGTCATCCGTAATTCCAAAGAAATCGTAAAATTTAACTGGTGCAATTAATCTTAACTGAAGAATCGTTGACGTAACTTGTGCTGCAATATCTAGACATTCTTGAAGCCCCACTTTTCTAAAGGATACTTTCCCTGTATCTTGGTCAACTACAACATTACCATTTTCATCTGTTACCATGCTATATGTTGATCCACTTGCATAGTTTTTGAAATTTTGGAACACCTGCAACTGAAGTGCCGTTAAATTTACGCCCATTTCAACGCCAAATTCCCAAGTAGTTTGTATTGGCTGCCACAAAACACTTCCAGCGGCAGAAACAACTTGAAGCAAACCGAACTCATCGGGGGTATCGAGCATATCACTAAGTAATTTACTCAGGTCAGTTGATATTACTTTATCTTTATCATAATTCATATTACCTAGAGCACTCGCTGCACCAGAGACCGTTGATGCTGCACGAGAGACCATTGATTTAGAGCTCGGTTTAGTGTCATAGGCTTTGCCACCCATTTGTATGTATCTATTTTTTTGCATCATTTGTCTCAAAAAATAAATCGCATCAACTACTAGTTTGACTCGATCATCTTCCATAGTCTTATTCGTACATGTTAATGGTTTATCCAAGCTAGCAGCCAAGCGGTTTAAAGCATCCGCCTTCGTTAGCGCCCATTTATATTCCTTCGTATCTTTTCCTAACTTAGCTCCTAAATCAAGGACTACTTTCGCTAGTATTTTTAGGTGTACATCTTCTAAATCATCGATATCGGATCCAAGAAAGCTGAGTTTTACCTTTTGCATTTCGGTTTCATCCTTCATGGATGTGAGCAGATAGGATTTAATTGTGGCACCAAAGTGCTCGGTCACAACTTCACCAATAAATAATGTGTTTAAAGTTGACTGAACCATCTCCCAACCAAAACTTTTTTTCTCTGTATCCACACTTCCAGAATCTTTCACCTTAATCCCATGAAGCAACAAATTTGTTGCCCCTTGAAATATCTGTCGTCTGGAAATGTCTTCTATTGTGAATCCTTTATAATTTCCATTTATCGATTTTGTTAGCTCTTTCACTAAACTTTCAGGCGCATCTTCAAGCTTTTGGTATCCCCTTTTATTCAGCTCATTTAAGATTTTTTGATTTACCACCATTGCATTTATAGAATCTATCTCTCCCTGGGTTGGCACTTTGACTAGTTTATCGTTTATTACAAAACCACGGTCTATCATTATTTTTTTTGCTTCGGCACCTATATCGTTCCAAGAGTACATATTATCCAAGGTCTGTTCATCGCTTACTATTTCTCTGTATTCCTCCATTATTTCTGGCAAACTAAGGCTTCTATTATCCGGTAGTAATATATTCTCACTACGAAACAATGCTTTATGGACATTTGTAGTAACCTTTTGATCAAACCCTTGAAAAAATCCCTCGTGTAAATAAGTTTCCGCTAACCATTGGCTAAAATCCTTATCAAGGACTGTTAGCGCCTCAATTTCTTTTTTTATATTCTCATTTAATTCTCGGCCTAATCCGATGCTTTCTTTAATGGCAAGTAACTTTTTGTATTGCTCAGGCTTTCTCTCCTCTAAATAAGCTGCTTTTATGTTTATCATATGCCAATCATCTACCGGTGGGATTGTTGCTAATGACGGTTTTTGAATGAAATCCATACTTAGTCCAAAAGCAGTTACCATCCCGTTCAAAAATGTTTTTACTTTTGTAGGGGGTATATTTGTTGGTGAAATACCATCAGAACCAGCTGGACCACCTTTTGATTCTGCAAGTTCAATCATCTCTCTAAAATCTATATTTAGTTCTTGGCTATAATCATCTTTATAAAATCGCCAATCATTTAATTTTTTTTGTATATTTTTAAAATCGAGAAAAGCTGTTTTTATGCCGGAATCCTCTGGAAGTTTTTCGAACTCCTTTTTGAAATTTGGCTCTACCTCTTCCCCATCTCTAAAGGCAATAGATCCTACCTTTATATCAAAAAAAGTATTAATCTTTTCTTGGGGCCAATACTTGGACAAAATCTCGACACACTTATTAAGTGAATCCTGAATATCCTGATGGTAAATCATGTAATTCATCGAACGTATTGCATATGTTAATGGAACATCAACTTTTGTCTCGTCTATTAAATAGTCAGAGAACACAGAATCCCCCATTATTTGGAGTGGCTGCATTTGAATATCCCTAGGGTTCATATAATATGAAACAGGATAAGAACCTGAGTCATGGTTATAAAATTTCTCGATTAGTTCCTGTCTCAATTCTTTGTGTTTTGGGTCCAACTGGCATATTTCTGGCTTATTGGTTTGAATGGCTGCACCTTCCGGTTTATATACAAGCGTAATTAATCCAAATCCCTCTAACTTGTAAATATGCTCTTCCTTTCCATCTGCAAAGTCTTTATCAACAGTCCTCTTTATTAATAAGTCTGGGGATTTTTCTATGATTTGTCTAAAGTAAGATACAAAACGATTAAAATTGATGCTTCCATCAGCTTTTATGATGATATTTTTTTTATTCGTACTATGAGATATGTAATTAATTGCGTTATCCATTTCGTTTAAAAACTTATAAAAACCTGATTCTGGCATTGTTTTAGAACTTAACGAGTCCATAGCTTTATTTCTCATACCTTCTATCGACATTTTTAATATATCTGGCTCTTTGTAGCCTGATTCTTCTAAAATCAGATAAAATGAACACGCATTGTTAAGAAATCGGTTTATTTCATCTTCTTTGTTTAGGACGGCTTGAATTTGATTTAAAGTTCTAGCGTACTTTATTTCTTCACTCGCGACAGGTTCTTTGCTTCTAACTCCTTTATAAGTCAGATTTTCCATCGCTGCAATAAAATCGGCTATATCATCTTTTTCTTCTAATCCTAATTTTGTTAATAGCTTTTTATCTTTACTTATTACTGATATTAAATTTCGCTTCGTTGCATTAAATATTGTTTCGTCTCCGATTGCAGTCGCAAGCTTTTGTCGCAAAAGCAGAATACCTTCATCATTCTGACCAACCTTTACTAACACTTCCTTCAGTATTTCTTCTTGTTTAAGTTTAGCTGCTTCAATCGCTTTTTTTATCTGATTATTAGCCTTCTCGATTTCTTCAGCGAATATTCCTTCCAATGATGGTACACCAGTGGAAGAATCGTAGGAATACTTCGCTATCTTCAAGCCCGAATTCTCAAGTGTAATATCTTTAAACCCCTCTGACATTGAAGCAACAAACTTCTGTTCAACATTTTCTGAGCCTAATTTTTCTTTTATTATATTCTGAGTATCAACTGGGAGTGCTGCATACAAATCAGCTAGATTAAAATCTGGATTACCATCTCGGTCAACGTCTCTTACTAAGCCAGGGGATTTATCATCACCATAAAGCATCTTAACCATGTCTTTATAGATAAATGATTTTACATCTACGCCAGCTTTATTAAGAAGATCTAACAGTCTTGGATGGATTTGACGTGCTAGTAACTCACAGGCTTTCTTTCTCTGATCCACCTGTTTCTCTGGTGTTTCCGTCTTTTTAGCCTTTGGTAAGCTGTTAAAATTTATTTCTAGTCTATTTATTACCACTTGTTGTCCCTTAATCCCTTTAAATTCGCTCTATTAAATTATCGAACAATTCTATTCAAAATTTCATTAAACTTTATTCAAATTTTGAATAGAACAAAATCTTAATAAATTTTTATATCTTATTTACTGTTGTTCCCAGTTAACGGCATTCTTAAACATAATTAGGTGAAAATGATTTTATTTTTTATAAGAGAATTCTGGATAAAAAAAGCCACCGCAATTGCGATGGGTTTTAAATGTTTTGAATATCCGCGTTAGGAGCTAATCCATTTACTGTCTCGCTAGATTCGTCATATCTCACTGATATCAATCCATTTTTTTGAAGTGTTATAATTGTACCAAAATCTAGTTGACCATGCGCCAGCTGTATTCTACGGCCGATTAAATTCTTATCAGTCCTGTTCGGGTTTAATGTTTGGTCTAATAGCTCTAATCTGTCAAATATGACTCGTAATTTGCTTTTTGCATCTCTATTAACACGTTTAAATCCCTTTTTAATCACCTTAAAATGTCTTTCAGTTTCGGCTAAATTCGTTGGATTGCTTGGCATTGGATAAAATGTACCATCTGGACTTAATGCTTTATATAGAAGTCTTACTTTATGAAATAATTTCACACTGGATTCCACTCTTTTTATTCGGCTTACTTGTTGCTCGAGATATTCCAGTAGATTAGGGATTTGAATCCCTTTATCAGCAAAAGACATCATTTTCATCCTATGCTCAACTATTTCATCTAAATAACATTGGGTTATCGATACGCCCATTTCTTTCGCTTTTGCTACTATATTTAACTTCAATGAATTTGCAATTATTTTAAATTTCAATAGGTCTCTCCTTTAATCTACTCTACCGCAATTGGTTTTAGTATATATATGAATATATCGGAAACTAAATGTGAAAATTTCAATTAAAAAACCCATCGCAATTGCGATGGGTTTTAATAATTAATGCTTTCCCCTGTCTCCACTAGTGGAGAGAGGGCACGGGAGAGAGGCAAGTCGTCTAAAACGTTAGCAAGAACTTGTCATCACGCATATTATCTTTTAATTTTGCTTTATGTTTATCTAAGAACTGACCCAATTTTTTTGAATATTTCTGTGCCATGATGAATGGATTCTTTATTGGCAGCTGCTTATAGAGGCTATACCCTTCTGCTTCAACTTCTGCTCGATATTCATCGACGGTTTTAAATGTCATCTTCGGAAATAGACTATCTTTTCCATAGACTCGAATCTGACCTAAATCATTTACGCCATGTTCTATTAATTTAATGATATCAGGATGAATATTCACAGGCACTGTAATATCGACATCTGGTGGCATAATTTCCCTTGCCAATCGAATTGTGGCAAAAAGAGTTTCATCAGTTACAGGTTTCATCTTTTCCATTGGGGTATTCTTTATTGGTATTAGAGTATTTATTTTAACTGTTTGAATATGACCATACTCTTCATGTAGGTCTTTAATTTTTACAATAGAACGGATTCGTTCCTCTGGGGTTTCACCCATCCCAATTAAAATACCAGTATTTGTTGGAATATTTAGCTTGCCAGCATTCTCTATAAACTTAATACGGATGTTAGGATCTTTACTTGGAGAATATTGATGGTGTTGTTTCTTCAAAAAATCCCGATTTGTTGTTTCAATGCTCATCTCGACAGAGGTAATAATTTCTTTAAGATATTTTAGCTCTGTTAATGATAAATACCCAACTTCTAAGTTTACTAATAGTCCTTCTAAAAATGCGAGTTCTGCAATTGTATAAATATACTCGATATAGCTATTGAAGCCCCATATATCAAATTTTGCTCGTATTGAATGAAACTTATCGGGACGTTCTCCTGCAACTAAATGTGCTTCACGTGCACCCACTTTTTTTGCTGCTTTAAATATCTTGATTGTCGAATATGGTACGGTAAGATCTTCATTCCGCTTTGCAAAACCACAATAACCACATTTGTTTCGACATGCTGGTGATAAAACTACATCTACTGCATTTGAATATGTAATATCTGTTTCTTCCCTAGAATGGATCAATATGTCTTCTTCACTTGTTCCAAATCCTGTTTCTTGTTTCCCTTCGGCCAAAAGAGCATCCTCCTCTTATAATTTACCTTTGCTGATATAACTCACTCGAGTCATTCTGCGCAATATTACTGCAACCTAAATTTATTGTCGTTGGTTTTAGTATATACTGGATAATATCATATATATTTCGCTTGTTTATGTTAGCAGTGTCCTATTATACTAAGTTTAAAACCCAATATCAACATAAATAATTTAAAGGGCTGATAAATCAAGGATAAAAAGGAGTTTGAATTGCTCATGACAAAGAAAAAAACATGTTCAGAATACGGTGTCTGCGGAGGGTGTAAACTATATGAGAAAACTTATGAGGACCAATTAGAACTAAAATCAGAAAAGGTAAAAAACAAGTTAAAAAAGTTTGATATTGAAATATTACCCATTATTCCGTCCCCCATTACGTATCATTACCGCAACAAAATAGAACTTACTTTTTTTAATACGACTAATAGTAAAATCGGTCTTGGGTTTCATCAACAGGGACAATTTAATAAACTGGTTAACATATCGAAATGTCTTCACAGTCCTGAAAATAATGCGTTACTAATTGATTTTGTTCGTAAATGGGTCAATTCGAATGAAATATCAGCATATAACAAACGTTCACAGGAAGGAATTTTAAGATATTTAATTATTCGGGATTCATTTAAGCATAAAAGCAAACTGCTAACGTTTGTAACAAATGGCGGTGCGCGAGACCTATTAGATGAGCTTGCGAAAGAACTTTCTGAGAAATTTCAAATTGATGGTGTTATATGGTCAAATCAACCAGAACATTCAGACGCTGCGTTACTCAATAACTGGGAAGTACTCTGCGGAAATAATTATATTATGGATAGTATTGGCGAATATGACTTTAAAATTCCAGTTAACTCTTTTTTTCAAGGGAATTCAGCCGCTGCAACG
>Ga0208900_1001694_pt1 | contig 11259 bp, 8 predicted proteins | sample AntAceMetag02UKK_FD_184763 | JGI IMG/M metagenome (GOLD analysis project Ga0208900, IMG submission 184763) | Saline lake microbial communities from Ace Lake, Antarctica - Antarctic Ace Lake Metagenome 02UKK (SPAdes) (version 2) | ecosystem: Environmental > Aquatic > Non-marine Saline and Alkaline... | reverse complement strand
GCACATGCACATCATCACTGATGAATTGTATTTTGTGATTGAGGAACAAAACAATTCCATCGAACTTACCGAAAAAGGTATCGATCTGCTGAGCCAATCTTATGAAGACAATAATTTCTTTATCCTGCCTGATTTAGGTGCTGAATTGGCCGAACTCGATAAGACAGACTTGAGTGACGAAAAAAAGCTTGAAAGAAAAAGCGAACTCACCCTCGACTTTTCAGTGAAATCTGAAAGGGTGCACACCGTTAACCAGTTGTTGCGCGCCTATTCGATGTTCGAAATAGATGTGGAGTATGTAGTGATGGATAACAAGGTGAAAATCGTTGATGAGCAAACCGGACGAATCCTCGAAGGGCGTCGTTACTCCGATGGGCTACACCAGGCCATCGAAGCGAAGGAAAATGTAAAAATTGAAGCTGCCACGCAAACTTATGCTACTATTACCCTGCAGAACTATTTCAGGATGTACAACAAGCTGGCAGGGATGACCGGTACAGCTGAAACTGAAGCCGGCGAATTGTGGGATATTTATAAACTTGATGTGGTGGTGATCCCAACCAACAGGCCTATTGACCGTGCGGACAAGGAGGATTTTGTTTACAAAACAACCCGCGAGAAATTCAATGCTGTAATCGTCGAAATCGAGGAGCTGGTTAAGCAGAAGAGGCCGGTGCTGGTGGGAACAACTTCTGTGGAGATTTCCGAATTGTTGAGTAGGATGCTCACTCGAAAAAAAATCCCCCATAATGTATTGAATGCTAAACTGCACCAACGAGAGGCCGACATTGTTGCCGAAGCTGGACAGCCGGGCAAGGTAACCATTGCAACCAACATGGCTGGCCGTGGTACTGATATTAAACTGGGTGCCGGGGTGAAAGAAGCTGGCGGATTGGCCATTGTAGGTACCGAACGCCATGACTCAAGACGTGTTGACAGGCAGTTGCGTGGACGTGCGGGACGTCAGGGTGACCCGGGAAGTTCGGCGTTTTTTGTTTCGCTGGAAGACGACCTGATGCGGATGTTTGGCTCCGAAAGGATTTCGAAAATCATGGACAGGATAGGTATCGAAGAAGGAGAAGTTATCCAGCACTCGATGATCACCAAATCGATTGAGCGTGCCCAGAAAAAAGTGGAAGAAAATAACTTCGGTATTCGTAAAAGATTGCTGGAGTATGACGATATTATGAATGCCCAGCGCGAGGTGATCTACAAAAAACGCCACCATGCTTTGTTTGGCGAACGGCTTGGTGTTGACATCTCCAATATGATGTTCGACCTCTGCGAACAAATTGTATTGGATTACCAGGCCAAAAGTGATTTCGAAGGATTCCGTCTTGAGGTGATCAAAGACATGGCCATCACCTCGCCCCTGGAGGAAAAGGAATTCCTGCAAGGCAATCCCGACGAGCTTACCGAGAAACTATTTAAGCACGTTTACCAGGCCTACAAAAATAAGATGAAGCAGATTGCCGAAAAAGCATATCCTATCATCAAAGATGTGTATGAAGGCGATAATAAATACGAGTACATTGCCGTACCTATCACCGATGGAATAAAAACCAAGCAGATCGTCACCCACCTGAAACGGGCATTTGAAGATGGGGGCAAGGAAATCATCACCTCGATGGAGAAGAACGTAACACTCAGCACCATCGACGAAGCCTGGAAAGAACACCTTCGTGAGATGGACGACCTGAAGCAATCGGTACAGAATGCAACTTATGAGCAGAAAGACCCACTGTTGATTTACAAATTTGAATCCTTCGAGCTGTTTAAAGCAATGCTCCAAAGGATCAATCGCGAGATTACTTCATTCCTGCTCAAAGGAAACTTGCCTACACAAGATCCAAACAATGTTCGCGAGGCACAAATCCCAAGGCGTGCCGACCGCAGAAGACTTCAGGAAGGACGTCAGGATCTCCTTTCGCAATCGCACAGCAATACCAAGGCAAAAGAAAAGCCACAGCCGGTTAAAGTTGAAAAAAAAGTGGGTAGGAATGAGCCTTGCCCGTGTGGAAGTGGAAAGAAGTACAAAAATTGTCACGGGAAAGGACAGTAGGGGGAAAAATTGATGTCAGATGTCCGATGTATGAAGTAAGATGTTTGATATTGGAGAATGGTACGAAAGGGTTTAAAGCCCTGAACGAAGTGATGGGATGCCCGCCTTGCTCGCCTCGTTGGAGCTAAGTCGAAGCGGGCCGGCGAGACAGGGAAACCCTGAATTAGTTAGCTCTCAGTGCAATTTTTTTTTAAAAGTTTCATGCCTACCTTCGGTATCCAACGGAAATCTATCCTCCCCGACTTTCCATCGTCCAAAGGACATGGAAACGTCAGGGAAATAAGAAAACAAATCTAATCATAATGAAACCGGCACTTGGCAATATGAATTTCTTCATCTTTGATTCGGTAGATCAACCGATGTTCATCATCAATTCTTCGTGACCAATATCCTTTGTATTTGTGTTTTAATGGTTCCGGCTTTCCCAGTCCGGTAAAAGGATGTCGGGAAATATCTTTCAGTAAATTATTGATCCGTTTTAATTTTCTTTTATCGACGCTTTGCCAGTATAAATAATCTTCCCAGGATTCATCAATAAAAATATATTTCATTCTTCGATGAGGTCTTTCTGAAAACCTAATCCCTGGCCAAATTTGTCAATTGCGGAATCAAGTCTTTTTTCATTCAACTTTGATGAGCGTTCGTGTTGCGTTGCAGTTAATGAGTTGTATTCATCCAATGAAATTACAACTACTCCGTTTGCCTTCCCCCGATGAATGATCAGGGTTTCAAAATTTTCTGTTACCCGGTCAAGGTATTTCTTGATGTCCTTTCTAAAGTCAGATATTGTTGTTGTAAGCATAAATGAAATATTTTGTACAAAATTATGTACATAATATTTGATTTGCAAATTTATTTTCAATTAAATAAACGTTTCCATGTCCGCCATAGGCGGACATGGAAACGTCAGGCATCGCACCCCAAGAAAAAAACTAAATGAAAGTGATTAAGCGATTGCTGATTAATAATTTGTAACTTAGCTGCAATCATTACTTAGGATAAATGAAATCAAAGCTTTTTCATCTACTCTGTAAATTCATTTTTTTCATAGTTTTATTTTTATATTTCAATAAGCTGGAAGGCCAGATTCACGATAAGTTTAAAATTGACAATACTGATAGCCTGAAAGAATTAATTTCGACCCAAAACACACTGGAAAGGATTGATACCTACTTTAAGATTACAGAAGGATATTTTGTAACCGATCCGGATTCATGTTTGAAGTATGCCCGATTAGCCTTGAAATTGGCAGCGGATTCCAATGATGAAGCATTAATCGCCGTGGCCAACCTCAATATGGGAAAGGCAAGCTATTTTAAAGGAAATTATACTGAATCGATAGGGCATTATCTGGTGTCATCGGATTATTATAAAAAACATAATGATTTCAAAAATATCCTATTATTAGACGAGTTACTTGTATTTGCTTATTATTATTCAGGTAATTATGATGTTACATTAGCACATCTGGATGAGATTAAAACACACTTTAAATATATACCCGACTCCTCCTATCTGGCTCACATTGTAATTGGGTTAGGTTATTTTTACCGGTATATGGAACATTTTGAGCAGGCTATTCCATATTTTTTACAATACATCGAAATCAACAAAACACACCCCTTACCCCTAGGCGGATTAGCATTGAACAATGGACACCTCGGTTATTGCTATGAATACACAGGTAAGTTGAAAAAGGCCATTGATTGCTACCAGGAAGATATAAGAATAAGTGATGGGATAAAAATGAGTACTCGAAGTTATCTGCATCTTGGCAGGGTTTACGAAAAAATGGACAGTCTGAAAAAGGCCCTTAATTATTACGATTTATCAATCTCGTTTTACGAAAAATATGGAAATGTTCATTTCAAATCCCTGGCTTCTTTGGGCTTGGGTAGAATTTATATGCGCATGAGGGAATATGATAAATCCCGGTCAGAGCTTCTGAATGCCTTGTCATCAGCCAAATGGGTTTACAATAACAAATTACTGTATAAAACACTGAATACTGAAATCAAAAGTTTTTATACTTCGCTGCAAATTGTCGAGAAGTTTAAAGAAGGAATTTCCCTTAAAATAATTGCGGATATCCATTTCGAACTATACAAGCTTTACAGCAAACAATTACTCTATAGTAAAGCATTAGATGAATATATCCTTTACCACCAAACCCTTGATGAACTTAATAATTTTGAGCAAATAGCTGCTATTGAAGATATCAAGGACCGCTATGAGTCAGATAAAAAGGAACAACAAATAGATTTGCTTTCGCAGGAAAAAGCAATGGGCCAGTTGAAGTTGAGCCAATCCAGGATTATTGTTTTCGCCTTGGGGGGCCTTTTTTTACTTGCATTGATCGTGGCCATTTTGATAATCCGGATGATCAGGATCAGGTCGGAACAAAAATCGGTCGTAATTCAGCAGAAGCTGCTACGTTCGCAGATGAACCCTCATTTCCTGTACAACTCCCTGGCCAGTATCCAAAAGTACATTATCACCGAGGATCCTGACAATGCAAGTGTTTATTTGTCCCGTTTTTCCAAACTGGTGAGGAATATTCTGGATAGCTCCGTTGAAGAGTTTGTTGCTTTGGAACAAGAGGTGAATACGATCAATTATTACCTGGAGCTCCAGAAAGTCCGGTATATTGAAAAAATGGACTTTACCATTATCGTGGATGAACATCTGGATATCGAAAACATACAGATACCACCCATGCTTGCCCAGCCATTTATCGAAAACGCCATTGAGCACGGCATCAAACACAAGCAGGGTAAGGGACTTGTTACCGTAAGAATTACCGGAAATAACGACCGAATTGTTTTTGAAATTGAAGATGACGGGGTGGGTCGGGAAAAAGTACAGGAAATCCTTCATCAGCAAAACCATAAACACAAATCAATGGCCACCTCTATTACGCAGGAACGCATCAAAATCCTGAACAAAAAGTCCAGACAAAAAATCATCCTGGAAATTGAAGATCTGAAAGATTCAAATAACCAGGCCACCGGTACCAAAGTCAGGTTTGAAATTCCGGTGGGGTAGCGTTCCTTTTTTTTATAATAAATTTTGACTGGTAACAACGGTTTGCTTCGTCGCTGTACTCCTCGCAAAATCTGTTGTTTTAAGATGATTAGCTGCTGAAATTTATCCTGCCAATCTGGTTAACTTATTGATGAATATGTCTATCCAGATGTTCTATTTTCTTAGTGTTATAGTGTAGCCGGAAATTCGAACATCCTATTCAATCATTCTCTCATTCAATCATTCTCTCATTTCCTCGCCCTCGTTTATATATTTTCCCCCGGCGTTAACTTAACAAATCCCAACGTTGGTATATCTGTCATGCATTTCCCTTTTTGATGTTGTAATTTTAACACAGATTTATCTTTTTAAACCTAAAAATAAAATCTCATGAAAACAATTACAATTGTTGCAGCCATCTTTCTGAGCGCAATTTTCAGTAGCTTAAACGCTCAGCTTTACATTAAAATTGATGCTTCATTCTACAGCCAGGCCCTGGATGAAGTGAAGATGGTTGACATTTATTTGCCCGGTGATTACTACCAACACCCTGAGCAGCTGTACACTACTATTTATTATTTACACGGTGCTGCCGGTGATCAAAACGAAGGACATCAGCTTGCGGTTCATTATTATGTGACGCATACCGAAAACCCAATTTCAGATAGTTTGCCGCCTGCTATTTTCGTATTGCCCGATGGAAGTTGCGAGCCTTATCTTGGAAGTTTCTGGCTAAATTCCACGTTATACGGCAACTATGAGGATTATGTTATTTCTGATTTGATTTCTTTTATTGAAACAGAATTCCGGGTTATGCAGGATAAAAACTTCCGTTTTATAACCGGTTACTCTATGGGTGGTTTCGGCTCAGCTTACCTGGCATTGAAACACCCAGACATGTTCAGGGCATGTGCACCATTATCTGCCGCGCATATTGCATATCCTGATACTTTAATGGATGAATGGATAATTCAATTATACGAAGAAAATGGGAGTTATCATTTCGACTATGACACCGGAATACTTACCCAACTTTTCTTTACTGTCAGTGGTGGCTTTGCTCCCAATATGGAGTTAGAGCCGAATTTTTTTGAAATGCTTTGGGACACCTCAGGAAATATGATGGATACGGTTTGGACAAAATGGTTTGCCCACGATTGCAGCAACCTGGTTTCGGGTATCCTTGATGATGAAGCACTGGACTTCTATTTAATTTGTGGAACAGAAGACCAATATGGTTGTTATCCGCCTTATCTTCTTTTTCAGGATTCACTTTCTAAATATAACATCGAGTATAAATCCATGTACAATGCTTATAACCATGGTCCGACTGACCCGGTAGCCAATGCTTTAATGTGGAGGTGGATGGATTCGCTGGCACTGATTTCATATCAATCTGTGGGAATAAAAAATTCATACTTTGATACTCAGGGAAAAATTAACTTATTTCCAAATCCGGTAACAGACAAGCTCAACATTGAGTACACGCAGGATGCCGGTGCTGAAGTAAGCATTTATTTAATGGATCAATACGGAAGAAAAGTGGCTGAACCCAACTGCAACAGCCGGCAAGCCGGAAAACACACTACATCTTTGGACATGACACATTATCCGGCCGGTATTTATTTCGTCAGGCTGATTGCAGGAAACAAAGTTTATACAAGCAAAATCATTAAAAAATAATACGCATGAAATAGCGAAGGGCTGAGAGCAGAGCGCTTAGAGCAAAGAACACCCTGCTTTATTCTCGGCGCTCAGCGCTCAGCTCTCTGCACTTTACCAAAACAAACACATCATGAAAAAAACAACAATTATTATTGCTTTACTTTTGAGTCAGGTTGTAATATGCGCTCAAACGGATGATTCCTGCCTGCCCCAGGGGATCACTTTTACTACCCAGGAACAAATCAACAACTTCCAGATTAACCATCCCAATTGCACGGAGATTGAAGGGGATGTTGAAATTATTGGGAACGATATTACGAACATGAATGGATTGAATGTTTTAACTTTCATTGGCGGGGACTTTGGGATAGTTGCTACTGAAGCCCTGACATCACTTGTTGGGCTTGAGAATCTGACTGCCATCGGTGGGGATTTTATCATGGGAAGCGTTTCTTTCATAACTAACTTAAATGGTTTAAATAATTTACAATCTATAGGTGGGACAATTCATTTCGGATACCATACAATGGGTGGAATAACAGGTACATCGCTCACCAGTCTGTTAGGAATTGAAAGCCTTACTAATGTTGGAGGTGATGTGAGATTGCTTTGCAATCCAATGCTTGAAGATTTATCAGGACTTTCGGGGTTAGCCAATATTGGCGGAAATTTACTTATAGGAGAAAGTTCATTACATAGTCTAAACGGATTGGGGAATCTGGTCTCCATCGGTGGAGATTTTGCAGCAGGGTCTGACCCTTTCCCCTTGACCTCACTGGAAGGGGTGGATAATCTTGCTTCTATCGGTGGTAGCATTATTATTGGATCGAGTTTAGCTCTTACCTCATTGTCTGGTTTGGAAAATATTACCACTATTGGTGGTAACCTTGATATAAATGGAAACCAAGCCCTGATCTCGCTAACCGGATTGGAGAATCTGTCTACCATCGGCGGATACATTTTGATAGAATCGAACTTTGCCCTGAACTCGCTGGCAGGGCTGGAGAATATAGCTGCAGAATCCATTACTGGTTTATATATTCTTGATAATGGTTTATTGTCAAGCTGTGAAGTGCAAAGTATTTGCGAATACCTGGCCAGCCCAAATGCAATTGTAGATATTGATTACAATGCTCCTGGCTGCAATAGCCCGGAAGAAGTGGAGGAAGCCTGCTTGTATATCTCCATTTCTGAAGAGGAAGCTGAAGCTCAGATTCAGGTTTATCCAAATCCGGTAAACGATTTCGCAACCCTGAGCTTTGAGGGAAACGAGCCAGGTGGGGCAATAGTGAACCTTTACAATTCCACCGGAATCTGCATTAGAACATGGCAGTTTACAATTACCAGCCCTGGGCAATGCAATTTTGTAATGGATTTTAGTGGCTTGCCTGCCGGGATGTATTTCTGCCAGGTGCAGTTTGGAAACGAATTGTTGACGAAAAAGATTTTAAAAAAAGGTACTACTGCAAATTGAATGGATGAATAAGTATTTTATAAAAATAATTTCTAAAACAGACCCTAAAAATCCGGAGTGCTGGGGTGATGGAATCCCAAGGGCTATCGTTCCCTACCATACTCCAACACTTCATTACTCCATTTTTTTTCTCCAATTCTCCATTAAAATTATAAGCACCCAAAGAAAGCACTGTACATGTTCGCTCTCGAAAACATAGGTCATCATTTCACTAAACCCGGCAGGGAACAATCCAATAATTTGTCTATTTTTAGAAAAAATATTGGATCAAAAATGTTGCGTACCCTCATCATCGACGACGAATCGCATATCCGGGTTACCTTAAACCGTTTCCTTGCCAAATATTGCCCACAGGTGAAACTGGTGGGCGAAGCTGCCAGTGTTGCCGAAGGACTGGAAGCCATAAAGAAACTAAATCCCGGCCTGGTGCTGCTGGACATAAAAATGGGAGATGGCACAGGTTTCGATCTGTTGCACGCCCTCGACCAAATCGATTTTAAGGTGATTTTTGTAACGGCCTACGAAAAATACGCCGTGCAAGCCTTCAAATACAGTGCAGTTGATTTTCTGCTGAAACCTGTGAATCCGCACGAACTGGCAGAGGCTGTCGGGCGCGTAACCGAGGTGAAGCAAAGCGATTACATCAACCGCTTACAGGCCCTCGAAGATAATTTTAAATCTACCGAACCTCACCTAAAAAAGATCATCCTCAAAACGCAGGAAAACATTCATTTGATGGATGTCGGCGACATTATTTTCTGTGAATCGGATGGATGCTATACTCGTATTCATACCGTTGATGCAAATAAAATTCTCATCTCAAAACCACTCAAGGAGTACAACGAACTGCTTGAAGATGCTGGGTTTTTCAGGGTACACAAATCTTACCTGATCAACCTGAGGCACATTAAAAGGTTTGAAAAGACAGAGGGCGGTTCAATTATTCTAAGCAACGGGCACAAGCTTCCGGTTGCAATGCGAAAAAAAGAGGAACTGCTCGACCTGTTTGAACATCTGACAGAATAAAAGTTTTACCTTCCCGGCTTTCCATTTCTACACGTGTGAGACAAAGACATGGAAACGTCAATACTCACCTGTTCGTTAACGAACAATTCGACTTCCCATACCGAACACTTTCCTTCATTGTTATTCCCTGGTGTTTGCCTAATCCTTTGACCTCAAATCATATAAATCATTTGGCATAAAAAATGAAACCAATGGACTTGTTGGCGTCATCAGTTGTGCTATTGTTGTTTGACAGAAAACTTGAAATAGGCTTTCTTTTATAGGTCATTGATAGTCATTGGTAGTCATTGGTTGTCATTGGTAGTCATTGGTAGTCATTGGTAGTCATTGGTAGTCATTGGTAGTCATTGGTAGTCATTGATTGTCATTGATTGTCATTAATGGTGAAAAAATGACAGCGAAGCTTAATGACGCGTGAAGTGCTATTGACAGCGACCGCGTGCGCTAAAGCTATAGCGGTGGCGCAAGCCAATGACCAAATAAGCCAATAACAAACGAGATTTGTCAAGTTCCTGTAACTGCTTAATAAATACAATAATTATTTGATATGAAAGAGATAGTAATCCTGATCCCGGACATCGAACCGGAGCAAAACGTGGAGATTGATGTAAGCATCAATGGCCGGAGAAAGACAATGCAATACCGTGTGGAACTGATAGATTGGGAAGGTGCCGGTGTGCCCCCGGCGGATAAAATAACAGTGCTCAAACACAAACTTGCCGAATACGACAAAGATTGGGAACTTGTTGAAATTGGTGCGCCCAATGAAGACAATATCCCATTGACTTTCAGACGTAGGGTTGAACATGCTGAGTAGGCTTGAAGCCAATTTTACGCCAAAATTTGTTATGACCCTCCGACCTGAAAATTTACAATCAAATGTTCTGCCTCTGGGAGCTTCCGGGAAAATTTTCCAGTTCCCGTTGGTACGCATGCTTATGGCCATCTTGATTTTGGCTGTCTTCCTCAAAGCTTTGGAGTTCCTATGCGACACACAATTATCTGGTTTTGAAGGACCTATCGCAACATATGTAAGGTACAGCAAATTTGCATTCACAATTGTTGCAGTATTTTATGCTTATAAATTGTATGTTTTTCTTTTTGAAAAAAGGCCGGTTTATGAGTTTTCATTTTCAAGGTTTCTTCCCGAAACCGTTTCGGGTATTGCTGTTGGTGGAGGTATGATTATTGTCTCGGTAATAATTCTTGTCATTCCCGGAATTTATAGGATTGATGGATTTAACTCAGTTGGCACACTCACCGACGGCCTGTTTTTATTTGCCTCTGGCGCATTTTTCGAAGAAGTACTTTTCCGGCTTATTATTTTCAAGCTGGTTGAAGAGTTTGCCGGAAGCTGGCTTTCGATAATTGTGAGTGCCCTATTATTTGGATTTGCACATATTTTTAACGATAATGCAACATTATGGTCGGCTACTGCAATTGCAATAGAAGCAGGGGTTTTGCTTGCTGTAGTTTTTATGCTTACACGCCGGATTTGGTTTGTTTTTGGAATTCACTTTGGCTGGAATTTTATGCAGGCATCAGTATTTGGGCTTACAACTTCAGGCAATTCTTTTGATGGATTAATCAGCCCCGAAATTAGCGGACCCGACTGGATTACCGGAGGCACCTTTGGTATCGAAGCATCGCTAATTACTGTGGTCATTGGCTTGGTAACTGCTTTGGTATTGCTCAGGATGGTGATAAAGGATGGTCAAATTGTTTACCCGGCTTGGAAAAGAAAAAAGAATGCGGAGATTTTTTATTAGCCCCCCATACTAAAACCATTTGTCATCTCGATGGAGCTTGCTACTGAGAGGCCTATTTTCAATGCTTTACAAAAACTTGTCATTATTAGCTCCCAGCCCTGGAAAAAGTGGCCTCAATGTGTGATGACAAAATTCAAGTGCCTTAGTTTTGTGGTTGACTTTATTAGTGGAGACCTTCCAGGTGGGGTGTTAAATCTGCATATTTTTTGTATTTTTTTATCGTTCCATAAATATTTTTA
>Ga0208900_1001693_pt1 | contig 11265 bp, 11 predicted proteins | sample AntAceMetag02UKK_FD_184763 | JGI IMG/M metagenome (GOLD analysis project Ga0208900, IMG submission 184763) | Saline lake microbial communities from Ace Lake, Antarctica - Antarctic Ace Lake Metagenome 02UKK (SPAdes) (version 2) | ecosystem: Environmental > Aquatic > Non-marine Saline and... | reverse complement strand
TTTTTCGGGAAAGGGGTAAAACTTGCAGGATCAATCTGTCCATGACCATGGGGTTTATTTGCATTTTCTGTATAGACACGGTCTTTTTCAATAATGAACTTTGCCGGGAACGGGTTTAAATATTCCCAGATCTTTTTTTATCTGCTCAACAGCATCCTCTTTGATTCCAGTTATAGTCCTGTCATCCTCCACGCCCAAAAAGACTTGACCACCCTTGCGGTTGAGAAATGCGCAAATACTCTGATAGACATCCGAAGTTACTTTCTCTCGGCTTTTTTTGAATTCTGTGGTCAGCCCTTCACCATTGGAAATGATATCGATTATATTTTTCATTGTTATGTTTTAGCAATTTTTCTTATTAAAATCTGCACTTTTTTACATTTGCCCAAATCGTAGAATATGAGGACGGATCGGGGGACACCTTGATGGAACAATGAAAAAAAAGACTTTTTGATATATTTCAATCAAAAAGCCTTTTGGGATTTACTCTGAGGGAAAAACTATTTGGTGGGAAAATCAATCTCACACTGCTCATTTAAATGAAGCCTGAAAACATAAATTGACAGGGCAATGACGGGTATGGCCAAGACAAACCCGAAAACAGGCAGCAGGGTGATTCCGATGATAATCAGTATTATGCCAGCCAGCAGCAGTAATGAACCGAACATTAATTTGGATATTTTCTGGGGGGTACATTCAGTGTTTTTCATGATGTCCTCCTTCTTGTATAATACGTTCAAAAGACCTGATATCAATTTTCATTTCTTTCATAATATTAAAAATAAGAACGACAAAAAAAAATGCAAGTAAAAAAAGAGGACTCTTCGCAAATTAGTGTGATTGGGATATGATTGCCGCGTGCAATTCTCAGTATTTACGCATCTGTAGATATGAATTTTCACACTAATCCGCGATGAGCCAAAAAGAGTCTGTATTTGAATTTGATTGATCATAAAAGGGCGCATTCCCATTTTTCCGGTTGGAGAGTTAACTCTTTGATTTATCAAGATATTTTATTTTGTATCAATGGATACTGGCTTAATGAAATCAATGGATTATGTGATGGGTCAGGAAAATGGAAATGCGCCCTTATAATATCTACCCTGGAAAGACAAGCCCCTTCCCAAAATGGGGAAAGGTTCGGGAAACATCCTCCAGCAGCACCAGGGCACTGGGGTATCGCTTGTCCAGGGATATTTCAAGACAGGTCATGATGATGCGATTTAGATCAGGGGAAATATCAGGGTTAATGTTCACCGGGGGAGTCACATTCATCTCCATGGAAATGTCCATGGGGAAATACTGGTTATCATGGCAAAAGGGACGACGATTCACAACAAAAAGATAAAGAATAATGCCAAGTGCCCAAACATCCGTGGCCAGGCTGCTTTTGCCTTCAAACTGTTCCGGAGGCATGAAATCAAGGGTTCCTTCAGTGTTACCAGCCCCATCCTGCCATACCAGATCCTCAGCAATACCAAAATCAAGAAGCTTGACGTTTCCCCTGGGGGTGATAATGATATTATCCGGCTTGATATCCCGGTGCATCACACTGTGGTGGTGGGCATAGGCAGTGACAGAAAGTAGCTGGAGAAAGATGTCCTCTTTTTTAGCGGCAGACAGACCCGATGCAAGAAGGTGGCTCAAGGTTTGACCTTCAACATACTCCTGGATCAGAACAAATCGATCCTCATCTTTTACCACTTCTATAAGATGCACCACATTGGGATGATGAATCAAACGCTTTAAGATGGCAGCAGCCCGGACGGCACTGGTGTTCATTTCCCTTTTGTGGGGAATTTTGGCCACAGCCACATGGCCGGTTTCTATTTCACGCACCTTCCACACCACACCATCCCCGCCAACACCCAGGTTCTCTATCCGTTCCCATCTATTAAATATGGGCTGGGTGTTTTTCCCTGATGCCTGGTATCCCGGTGAAAAAAAGGAAAGCCCTTCCCGGAGAAAGTCCACAATGCGATACCACACCTCTGCATCACCCCGGGGGGCGGGAGTCATGCCCCCATCCCGGGAAACAGACGCATGCACCATGGCCTGACCACACTCCAGAAGCACAAGCAACCGAACGGAAAATATACCTTCATGGAGGGGTAACAGGCAATAATCATCTGCACCGGCCTTGACATAGGCTACGGTGTGCATGGACGCATCCCCGGGTAGTATGACCAGAACCGGCACCGGTTTTCGCAATTGTTTCCGAATCCAGCGCAATTTTCGAAACTGCTGCCCATGCTTGCCATCCACCTGAAATACAACCAGACAAACAGGCTTGTCCTGGAAAATCTGAGCACGCTCCAGAAGATCATCCCTGGCAAGGGTGTATAATTCTATTTTAAAGGAGGAGATCAAGGCTCTTATAAGAGCCGTCTCCACTTCCTCGACGTCAATCAGTACAATGATTTCAGATGCCATGTGTCTTCCCTTATGGCTGGTGTCTGGATCGCCCGTCCATACTGGGCAGGGTGATCCCCAGCCGGTTTATTTTCCTGAAAAGGGTGCTTTTATGCATCCCCAATGTTTGTGCCGCTGCTTTACGATTATAATTATTTTGTTCCAGGGCCGTCATGATTACACTGAATTCGGCGGATTTCACCGGATCCCAGGAATGATTATTTTGATCCTCCCCAGGCCGGGGAACGGGCAAATTACCCGGAAGATGGGCCACCAAAATATCCCCGTCGCAGCAAAGCACAAAGGCATGTTCAATAATGTTTTCAAGCTCCCGGACATTGCCGGGAAATGTGTGGGCCATGAGAAGGCCCAGGGCTTTTTTATCCATGCCCCGCACGGATTTCCCCCGCAGGGCATTGAGCCGAAAAATAAAATGTTCCACCAGCAGCGGGATATCTTCCATGCGCTCCCGTAAAGGAGGAAGGTTAAGTTGCACCACATTAAGACGATAGTAAAGATCCTGGCGAAAGCTATTCTCCGCCACCATCTCCTCCAGATTCTTGTTGGAAGCGGAAATGATACGCACATCAGCCATCTCCTTTTTAATCCCGCCCAGGGGCTGGAATTCCCGGGCTTCCAGCACCCGGAGCAGCCTCACCTGGAAGGCTGGACTTGTATCCCCGATTTCATCCAGAAAAATGGTGCCCCCCCGGGCCTGGGAAAAGAGCCCTGGTTTATCTTTAATGGCATGGGTGAAGGCCCCGGCTTTATATCCAAACAGCTCAGATTCCAACAAGGAGTCAGGCAAGGCCCCACAATTTATGGCAACAAAAGGCTCATCCCTTCGTTGACTAAGTGCGTGGATGGCCTTTGCCATGAGTTCTTTGCCGGTGCCGGTCTCTCCACCGATCACCACAGTGCTGTCGCTTTCAGATATCTGGGGAAGGATGTTAAAAATTTCCTTTATGGCAGGGCAACGGCTGATAATATCCCCCACCTGCCAAGTGTCAGCCAGTTTTTTTCTCAACTCTTCCACATTGGTGTGATCCCGGAAGGTCTCCACCCCCCCCAGCACCCTTCCGTCATGATCCTTTAATAGAGAGGTGGAAACGGTGATGGACACCTGCCCCCCATCCTTGCGGGTAATATGGGTGGCAGAGCTGACAAAGTCCCGTCCCTCTCTCATTGTCTTTTTTAAAGCACACTCTTCTTGACACATGTTGGAACGAAACACCTGCCAGCACTTTTTCCCAATGGCCTCGTCCGCTTTCACACCGGTGATATCTTCGGCCGCCCGATTAAAGGACATGATTTTCCAGTCCTGATCCACGGTAAAAACACCATCGGAAATACTTTCCAGAATTGTCTCAGTGGTACTCCGATCAAAAAGAGTGTCTGTATACTTCTTTTTCATTATTTCCTTGTCATCAGACTTCAAATTTAAAAATTGTTGTTCGGACCCGTCACTCATCTGCCCCATCAATTACAACGCGCCGCAAATCTTATGACCATACCACGATCCACCCATCATAACCCTAAACCCGTAACCTTCTCACCTTTCACCCTTAACCCTTAACCCTTCACCTTTCACCTTTCATTATTCCCCCTTCATTATTAAGTGGTAAAGTATTTCATGAAAAATGTCATCTGTTTTTTGCAAAAGCAAACGCATTTATGAGACGGTACAGAGCGTGGTGTCGCAAAATAGCAAACATTCAAGTCAGATTCCATTTTTCCTGCTTCACTTTAACCACCTGATAAAACTATCTTATTAAAAATTTTATTTCCAGGCAAATCATGGCACATTTTATGCTTTTAGTATTCCGGATATTTAAAGATACTGGAGATGGATTTTATTTAAGAAGAAATCCTGAGAAGTTTTTTCCATCACAATTCAGGAGGGAAAATATTGAGCGAACCTGCAATCAAGTTGAGTAATAAAAAACGCACCACCTTCATGGACAAGGTCAAAGATGTATTGCCCGAGGGCGGCAATTTAAATCTGTGTCTTACCTGCGGTGCCTGTTCATCAGGCTGTCCAGCCACGGGTCTTGCCGGCATGGACCCCAGAAAATTCCTGCGCATGGCAGCCCTGGGTATGGATGATGAAATTGCGGCATCAGACTGGCCCTGGATGTGCACCATGTGCATGCGTTGTGTCCATGTCTGCCCCATGGAAATTAATATTCCCCAACTGGTATATCATGCAAGAAAATTGCATCCCAGGGAGGAAAGACCCAAGGGGCTTGTGGGATCCTGTGACATGGCTCTTAGAAATCCCAGCTGTAGCGCCATGGGTGCCTCCCCGGAGGATTTTATTTTTGTTGTGGAGGATGTGGCCGACGAATACAGAGAAGCCCAGCCCGAGTTTGCTGACATGGAGGTCCCCATTGACAAAGAAGGCGCAGAATTTTTTCTGAACCAGAATTCAAGGGAACCCGTTACAGAACCCGATGAAATGGCACCCCTGTGGAAAATTCTCCATCTGGCCGGTGTAAACTGGACTTACGGCAGTGAAGGATGGGGCGGGGAAAATTACTGCATGTTCCTGTCAGATGATGAAGCATGGAAACAGACCATCACCACCTCAGTCAATCAGGCCGAAAAGTTGGGGTGCAAAACGTTCCTCAACACCGAGTGAGGGCACGTAACATACGCAGTCCGGGCCGGACTGGAAAAATTCAACATCAAACACAACTTTGAAGTTAAAAGTATTTATGAGTATTATGCCACATGGATCAGGGAAGGCCGTCTCAAGGTCAATTCCGACTGGAACAAGGACTTAAAAATCACGTTCACCGTCCAGGATCCCTGTCAAATTGTTCGAAAAAGCTATGGCGATGCCATTGCAGATGATCTGCGCTTTGTGGTGAAATCCATAGTGGGGGAAGAAAATTTTATTGATATGACCCCCAACAAATCCAACAACTTCTGCTGCGGTGGCGGCGGCGGTTTTCTCCAATCAGGATTTAAGGATGAGCGTCTGATCTTTGGAAAGGTCAAAGATGATCAGATTAAGGCCACCGGTGCCGATTACTGCATCGCTGCCTGCCATAATTGCCATGCTCAAATCCATGAACTCAGTGAACATTACGGTAGCAATTACCCCGTGGTTCATCTGTGGACCTTGCTTGCCCTTTCTCTCGGGATTTTGGGTCCCAATGAAAGGGAATACCTGGCGGATGATCTCAAAGAGATCAATGTATTCCACCCGGAAAGTGCCATGTAACACTGCTTCACCCATGCAGTAGCTGGCGATCGGGAAGCCGTTGGGCGCGGCTTCCCGTTTCTTCCCCTCCCCGCAACACCGGGTACACACACATCCGCCTCCCTTCCTTTCATCTCCCCCCATTTTCACACCATCATAAAAAACTCTGTCAGAATACGGTCTACCTGTGGCGATTATATGGACACCGGTTTCTTCCCAAGTGGTGCAAAGCACACCGCAGCCAATCTGAAATGGGCAAACCCAAAGGGAATACCGATAATGGTTAAGCAGAGGCCGGCCCCCACAATAATATGTGAAATGGCAAGCCAGATGCCAGCAAGAACAATCCATAAAAAATTGGCAAGCCCGGTACCTGCAATTCTTTCTTCTCCCAACTCCCGGGAATCCACAAGCTCTTTTCCAAAAGGAAATGCGGCAAATCCTGCGATTCTGAAAGCGGCATAGGCAAAGGGGATGCCGACGATAGTTACAAACAAAAGGCTTCCCAACAACACCCACAAAAACCAGGAGAGCAGCCCTCCGCCAAAAATAAACCAGATAATATTCAACAACAAAATCATTTTCTATTCCTTTGTCTGCTTTCGCAACTGGGTTACACATTCACCGCCAATGCCCCAGTTATCGGTTTCCACCTCGTCAATGACCACCACCGTGGTGGCCGGATTCTTGCCAAGCACATCCACCAAAAGCTGGGTGGCACCTTTTATCAATGCCTGTTTTTGTTCTTTGGTGACGTTTTCATTGGTTATTTTAAAGTTTACGTAGGGCATATTAGGACTCCTTCTTGTTGGTTGTGAAGAGGGAAAAAGCAATTTTTTGGGACCAAACGATGATCGAGGCCTGCAAAAAGATTCCTGAATTCCCAGACATATTGAGAGCTTACGGGTCAGACTTGCATGGATAAGGCTGAATAACACCCATCAGCCAAGCCTGACCCCATCACCTTATGACCCCCATCACCTTACAGGGGAATTACATCCAATGCCTCGTTGACATGTCTACAAAAAATCCGGGTAATGTCATCCAGATGTCCCACCCCATGGGAGACCACGGACACCTCAATGCCATGGGCTTCAAAGGTCTTTTGCCAGGAATCTTCTTCTTGGGTAAGATCCTCAACAAAATGAACCCCTGCCACCAGCAGCAGAGGAATGATACGGACCTTTTTAAACCCCCTCTTCAAAATTCTATCCAGGGTTTCTTCCATTTCAGGGAACCCCTCCACCACACCAGTGAACACCCTGGAACCATACACTTTTCTCATGATGGATTCCAGAGCAAAATAGGCGGTCCAGGAGGGATGGTCTGTGCCGTGCCCCACCACGACAATGGCTTCATCCTCATTTTCCGGAACCACCGGGGCCAGTGCCCTTGCCACCTCCTGGTAGTCCCGGGGGGAGGAGAGCAACGGAAGCCCCAGTGACAGGCGCATGTCCACATGATTTCGCTCGGCTGCCAGCCGGTGCAGCTCATGGCCTCCGATGAGGTGTAAAGACTGAAGAACGGCCCATTGATGTCCCTGTTGATGGAGTTCAGCAAGAACCTCTCCAGGATCCTTTAAATCCAGGTTTTTATTTTTTTTCAACGCATATTTAACCATGCGGGAAGAGTAAGCCCAGATGATATTATGTCCGGGAAACGCTTTCTTGAAAACTACTTCCATTTTTTTATAGGTTGAAAAGGCTCTGGCTGTGGTGCCAAAGGCGGTGAGAACAATGGGAATTTTTTTGCGTGCATCATGATCAGAATGACTCATACATACTACTCCTGAATAAATGATTTCATGAACTTCTGGTTTGTCAGCATTTTGGGCGGAGTTTCATATACACCGCCACGGGCAGCCCTAATTTTACCCACAACAAAGCCTAAAATTCAATCCCTTCCTGGGCCATGATGCCATTTTGATAGGGATGTTTAACCTCATGCATATCTGTAACAAGATCAGCGGTGTCAATGAGTTTCTGGGGGGCATATCGTCCGGTAACCACCACATGGAGATCTTTGCGTCGATGGGTAATGGCGTCTAAGATGGTATCCGTTTTCAGGAAACCAAGGGTCATAAGATAGGTGAGTTCATCCAGAACTACCATGAAATATTCGTTGGATAAGAGTTTTTCCTTGGCCAGATCCCAGCCTTTAAGGGCAACAATCCTGTCCTTTTCAAGGTCGTTGGATCTAAAGGTAAATCCATTGCCCATGACATAAAAATCCACCAGATCCATGAATCGCTCCATGGAGTGAAGCTCTCCATACTTTGAGTCACTTTTAATAAATTGAATGATGCAAATCTTTTTGCCATGACCCAGTGCCCGGAATGTTTGGCCCAGGGCTGCGGTTGTTTTTCCTTTACCATTTCCGGTATTTAGCATGAGTAACCCTTTGTCCATTTCTGTCTTCTCCTTATATCAATGTCTCTTCCTTTTTTCTGTTGTCAGCCCATAAACACAAAAATCCACGAACCGATAACTATCAATCCGTGGATTTCCCTTTTTTATCCATTAGACCATTGGGCCATGTGCACTCCCATGCATCACATCCCTTTTTTTCAGGCAGGTCTTCTGACTTTCGGATCATCCTCATCACCGCGTCTTCCCGGAGAATTGTGGTCAGGCATTTTTTGCCCCTCCCTTTCAACCCTTCCAGTGACATTATTGCGGCGTTTGTCCCCGATTACAGCGACGGGCTCGTTCCCGATTCTCACGGGATTCCCTGTTGGGCCAATGGCACCTGAAACTGAACAAAAGTACCCAACCCATGCAGGTCTGTCAATATTTTTTCTGTAGGCTTGATTTATTCTGCCCTCCGCTTTGCTCCCATTAAACACCCACCTGAGTTTTTGGGTTTTACCGATGGCAAATCAGCCCGTTGAAATCTCCAAGGTCACAATGAAGACAGGTAGCAACGATGGGTCTGGGCCAGAAGGCCAGACGAGGACTGCCAATGCCTATCGTCAATATCTTTCTGGCAATGCCCCGGAATGATTTTTCCCGATAATTTTTTGCTGTACAAGAAAAGGAATAAAATTTATAGAGATCCTGAAGATGAAGGTTAAAAGGTGTATGGGTGCATTCCCATTTTCCCGGCATCCTATATAAATCATTGATTTTATTAAGTCGGTAATAAATTGACTCAGAAATTATATCTTTACAAATCAACGGTTTAAAACTCCGACCGGAAAAACGGGAATACGCCCAGGTGTATTTTATAAAATTTTTAAGCATCTCATCTTCCACATGATAACCCACACAAGAATCAAAGCTATTAACTTCATGCAATTTACCTGGAGGCATTATGCTGGAAATCAAAAACTTAGACGACATCTCAGCACTGAGTGAAACTGATGAAATAGAGTGCAAGCTTGCCGCAGGCAAAGACGGCAAAGGTGAACTGCCAAAAGATTTCTGGCCGACCTACAGTGCCTTTGGCAATTCCTATGGCGGGAACATAATTCTCGGACTAAAGGAAACCAAAGACGGTTTCAAACTAAAAAATGGAATCGTGAACCCACAAAAAATCATCGACGACTTATGGAGCCTATTAAATGATCCTACAAAAGTTAGTGTCTGTTTACTGACCCCAAAATACATCAGAGTGTTGGAAATAAATGGAAAAGCTTTAATTCAAATCGCAGTGCCCCAGGCAAACAGAAAACAAAAACCAGTATTCATCAATAACAATCCGTTAACTGGCACATATAAAAGGGGCGAGACCGGTGATTTGATTTGCAGGAAAGAAACGGTAACACGAATGATGGCGGAACAGATCGAGGACTGCAGGGATGCAGAGCTCTTAAAGGGCTTTGGCATAGAAGACATTGACCTGAACAGTTTCAATGCCTACCGACAATTATACATGAATTTACAGCCAGATCATCCCTGGAACCAAGTGGAGACGGTACCATTTTTAAAAAATATTGGCGGGTGGAGAAAAGACCGAGAAACCCGAATCGGGGCACTTACACAGGCCGGACTTCTCATGTTCGGGCAATTGCCAGCCATCCAGGAGGCATTTCCTAATTATATGCTGGATTATCAGGAGCGGTCCCAGGCCAAGGCCGAAGTCAGGTGGGTCGATCGTCTAACCTTAGATGGCTCCTGGTCCGGAAATCTATTTGATTTTTATAGAAAAGTCATTAGCAAGTTGACCTCAGAGCTGAAAGTCCCTTTCAAGCTTGAAAAAAATCTTCGCAAGGACGATACACTGGTTCATCAATCTCTGCGTGAAGCCCTTGTCAACAGCCTTGTTCACGCAGATTATACAGAAAGAGCATCGGTGTTGATTGTAAAACGGCCAGATATGTTCGGGTTCAGAAACCCGGGATTGATGCGAATTCCCAAAGAAATCGCCGTACAGGGTGGCGACAGTGACTGCCGGAACCGCCTGATTCATCAAATGTTCCGATATATAGGGCTTGGGGAACAGGCGGGCAGTGGTATCCCCAAAATTTTTCAAGGGTGGGACAGCCAGCATTGGCGCAGCCCGGTGCTGTATGAAAAAGAGCACCCTTTTGAACAGACCCTTCTTGAACTTCGGATGCTGGATTTTTTTCCAGAAAAAATCGTTAATGAATTGAGACGTTCCATTGGAGATGATTTTGATCATCTTCCGAAATTAGAAAGATTGATACTGGCATCGGCAGCAACAGAAGGGGTCATCACCCACCGGCGGATGACAGAAATTTCAACGGACCATACCCATGACCTGTCATTGGCGTTTCAACGGCTGATGAAGGACGGAGTTCTCGAGTCAACCGGCCGGGGCCGGGGAACGGTATATTACCTTCCAGGTCGGAATTTTCCCAGTGCAGAGCATATTTTTTCAGAAAATCCCGTTATGACCCCAGCAGATAAAGGCGCTGGGGTCATAAACTTGAGTCATAACAGTGGGAGCTTGGGTCATAACGAGCGTAATAAAACCGGCTTTCTGATCATCAAGGAACTTGAAAAACCCTTGATAGACGACCTTGACAAACTTTCAGACGACATTGTGGACAGGCTTATGACCTTAGCCAAGAAAGCGAGGAATAAAAAACGACTGAATAAAAAAGATATGGCCAGCATTGTTTTAAGCCTCTGTGATGCATATTATATGACCCAGCAGGTTCTTTGCACACTGGTGAAGCGAGAATCAAGAGCATTCAGAAAGAATACAATAAAATCCCTTCTTGACAGCGGGCAGTTGTCGCTGGCCTTTCCCAGAACCCCGACACATTCCAAGCAGGCATACACAACAATCAAGCCAAAATCAGAATATTCAAAGAGTAACCGGGACTAATGACGGCTTTCTTGAACAATTATGTCTATAATAACCGCCTCAATGTGAGTAAACCAGATCTGCCAGCCCCCGGACAATGGTTAATTTATTTACCACGGGCATATTTCCTCTCCGCACCGGGCTAAATGGCTTTGAGCACCAAGATCAGTTTAACATCTTTCCACCGAAATCTTTTCCTCGATCTTCAGGTTTAGTTGGCCGATTTTGGAAAAAATTCCCCATATCTGTCAATCATAAAAACATTTGATCGTCAAGTCTTATGATCTCTTTGCCGCAACAATCAATAATCCTTTAACCTGCTTTCCTGACTGCTTTCTGATATCTGCTTTGTTCTTTTCCACTAATTGAAA